>Ga0326727_10005430_pt1 | contig 36459 bp, 28 predicted proteins | sample MB2enrmetagenome_FD_207643 | JGI IMG/M metagenome (GOLD analysis project Ga0326727, IMG submission 207643) | Lab enriched peat soil microbial communities from McLean, Ithaca, NY, United States - MB29MY | ecosystem: Environmental > Terrestrial > Soil > Wetlands > Peat | place: USA: New York...
AATTCCGAAATCCCGGGCCTCGACAAGACGAAGGTCAAGGTCAACGCCAAGGGGTTCATCGAAATCAACGAGCAGGGCCAAACCGCTGAGCCGACGGTGTTCGCGATTGGCGACGTTGCCGGCGAACCGATGCTGGCTCACAAGGCCATGCATCAGGGACGCACCGCGGTTGAGGCTATCGCCGGACACAAGGTCGCCTTCGAGCCCAATGCCATTCCGGCCGTGGTGTTCACCGATCCCGAGATCGCCTGGGCCGGGCTGACCGAAACGCAAGCCAAGGAGCAGGGAAGACAGGTCACGGTCGCCAAGTTCCCGTGGGCCGCCTCGGGCCGCGCGGTCACGCTCGACCGGACCGAAGGTCTCACCAAGTTGCTCATCGATCCGAAGACCGAGCGGGTTTTGGGCGTTGGTATTTGCGGGCCGGGCGCGGGCGAACTCATTGCCGAAGGCGTGCTCGCGATCGAGATGTGCGCGCTCGCGGCGGACATCGGCATGACGATCCACCCGCATCCAACGCTTTCGGAGACCATGATGGAGTCGGCGGAAATTTTCTACGGTCAGGCGACGGACATTTATCGGCCGAAGAAATGAAATGAAGCGAGCTTCTAGCCTCTAGCTGCTAGCCACTGGCGGGAAACTGTTTTTTTTGCCGGACCCTATATCCTGTGATTTCGATTGCTCTTCGAATTGCTCTCGCGCATCGAACAGCATGACCAACATCATGAAAAGATCCGCCTTATTTATTCTCATCGTCGCGCTGTCGCTTCCCCGGTTACACGCGCAGTCGGTGTCCGGTTTGCTGAAGGGAGCAACTGCGCAGACCGCGGCAGCGGCCGGTGGGGATTCGCTGGGGCGTACTACGCCGTCAGGGACTGTGCTCGGATTCTTGCAGGCGGAGCAGAACGGCAGCGAAACCGAAGCGGCCGATTATCTGCAAATGAGCGCGGCCCACCGCCTGTCACAAGGGCCGGAGTTGGCCGGGAAGCTGAAGGTGCTGATGGATCGCACCTTCATTGGCCGGCTGGGTCGCATTAGCACTGCGCCGGAAGGCAATCCCGACAATGGTGTTCCCGATCAGCAGACGATCGGAGTCTTCGCCGTCGGCGATAACGACGTTCCGGTCATGCTGGTGCGCGTCACCGATCCCAGCGCCGGTCGAATCTGGCTGTTTTCCGCCGACACGCTCGGCAAAGTTCCCGAGCTTTACGACACCATCGAAGCCCACCGGGTGGAAACCAGGCTGCCCCAGAGCCTGGTAAAAAACATTTTTCTCGGCATGCCTTTGTGGCAGTGGCTGGGACTGCTCGTAGCCGTGCCGGTGGCGATTGGCGTTGGTTGGGTGGTGGTGCTGTTGCTGGCAATTCCGCGCCGCCTATACCTCAAGTTCCGTCATCGGCCCAATCTGCACGCATACAGCCGACTGTCGATGCCGCTCCTGCTCTGTTTCAGCGCGGTCGCTCATCGTTTCATCGCCGCGTATCTTGGTCTGCCGCTGCTGTCCCGGTTCTACTATGCGCGCACCGTCTGGACATTCGCGAGCATCGGCTTCTTCTGGTTTTTGTTGCGCATCGGCACAATCGTGATGCAGAGGCTGCGTGTGCGCGCGATTGACGCGGGCAGAACCGGCACGGGAACTCTCATGCTCCTGGGCGAGAGCCTGCTAAAGGCGCTGGTCGTGATCGTCGCCGCGCTCGTCATACTGGCGATCTTCGGCTTCAATCTCACCACGGTACTCGCCGGGCTCGGCATTGGAGGCATCGCCATTGCCTTCGCTGCCCAGAAAACTCTGGAGAATCTCTTCGGCGGCATCTCCGTTCTCGCCGACGAAGTCATCCGCGTGGGCGACTACTGCCGCTTCGGCGACCGCACCGGCACCGTCGAAGACATCAGCCTGCGCTCGACCCGCATCCGCACCGACGATCGCACGCAAGTCTCGATCCCAAACGGCGCCGTGGCGGCGATGAACGTCGAGAACTTTTCCCGCCGCGACAGAATTCTCTTCGGCCCCATGATCGGAGTGCGTCCGGACACCAGCCCCGACCAGCTGCGCTTTCTGCTGGCGGAAATTCGCCGCCTGCTCTACGAGCATCCCAAGGTCGAAACAGATTCCGCTCGCATCCGCCTGGCAAGCTTCGCTCCCAGCGCGCTGAACCTGGAAATGTTCAGCTATATCCGGACGACCGACTACAACGAATTCGCGGCGGTCCGCGAGGATATTCTGCTTCGCATTATGGAGATCGTCCGGCGTTCGGGGACGAGTCTCGCTCTGCCGGCACAGACTCTTTTCCTGGGAAGGGATGCCGGCCTGGATCGCGAAAAATCAGCTGCATCTGAACGGCAAGTACAACAATGGCGCGACCAGCGTGATTTGCCGTTCCCGGATTTCGACCCGGCCGACAAAGCGGCCTTCAGAGATTCCATGCCCTACCCTCCACCAGAGTCGCCCGCAGCGAAGAAGTAAAAATGAATGCAGGGGCAGACCCTCTTCTTGCTCGCGCTTTGGGGCGGTCACCTTCGTTTGGCTCGCTACCACTGTTTCCTTACCTATGTAACTTGCCCCTCGTAACCGGGGTTCCTATAAAGAAGCTATGCCTTTAGCTCTTCTTTTGTCGCCCGACGATCAGGCCGTGAGCGCGATCAGAGCCGTTCTTGAAGAAATGTCCGTGACTTGTGAGCGCCCCATGGACGGCCCGTCCGCAGCCCGGCAACTCTGCGCTCAGAATTTCGATCTGGTTCTCCTCGATTGCGAAAACCTACCCGCCGCACAACTCATCTTTGACGTCTGCCGCCGCGGAAAGCGCGGTAAGAACCCCGTACCGATTGCGATTGTCGACGGCCACACCGGCTTGCCAACCGCCTTCCGTCTTGGCGCCGAGCTCGTGCTCACCAAGCCCGTCGCCATGGATCAGGCCCGCTCCACCATTCGGGGAGCGGTGAGCCGTGTGAAGAAAGAGCAAACTGCCAGTGCAATGCACCCGGAGATCGCGGCAGCCCCCGAAATGGAAGTCGAGGCCGCCCTCGGGGTCGCAGCCACTTTCCCCGGCGGCCACGAAGAGAACAGGCCAGCACCTGAATACAATCACTCCTCGCAAACGTTGGCGACTGCGGCTTGCTCGGAAAGTGTTTCCACGCCTGAGGCCCCAGCCCATGCCACGGCGGCACATTTGGAGATTGGCTCAGCAACCGCTACTCCGCAGATCGAAGCCCCGGCTTTACGAGAGACCACTCCCCTCGTCAGTGAGCCTGAACCCGCTCATGCTTCATTTCCGCCTTCGGACGATCCGGTGCTTGCGGAACTCGAGGCGAAGGAGACACCGCAAACATCTCAAGCCGATTCCTCGGCTGAAGCTCCAGCCAAACCCGAATCGAGCGCTCCCAAGACTCCACAGAAGAATGAAAACCGAAGCAAATCGCGCGCTCTTGTTTTCGCCGTGGCCGCGCTCGTTCTGGTTTGCTGCGGAGTATATGCCGCGTGGATGACGCAGCCCGAATTTCGTTCTCTTGCTCAACCGCTGATTTCTCGAGTCTTGACTCTGGCCGGAAAGCCGAGCCTGGTACAGGCCCGCGTTGCGGCGCCCGTGGTCAAACCAAATGTGCCTCCTCCGCCGACTCCGGCCACGTCCTCGCCTGGCGCTGATAAAGCCGCGACCTCTCAACCTGCCACAACTCAACCGCCCGATGCCGCCACTTCGGCTGCGGCGGCGGCCCCGGTGGCAAACACGCACGCAACGTCCGCTCCTTCGCCGGTGCAAGCACAGGCCGCAACGCCGGCGCAGAATGTCACGTCAGTCAACGCGACTGTCAGTGTGCCAGCCAAGACGATCGACGCTGGCAGGACCGCGGCAGTTCAGAACACTGTTGCACCGCCGAGCCCGGATGCCAGGAAGTCATCGGCGGTTGATGCCGCACCCGCGATCCCCAATCCCGAAGTCATCCTCTCTTCGAAGGGCGCGGAAAGCAGATTGATTCACTCTGTGAAGCCTACGTACCCGGCTTCGGCGAAAATTGCAGGCGAAGACAGTACCGTCGTTCTCAAAGCGGTCATTGATAGCGATGGAAGCGTCGTCGGTACGCAGTTGGTTAAGGGAAACGCTGTGCTCGCGGAATCGGCCGTGACTGCTGTCAAGCAGTGGCGCTATCGACCTTATGTGCGCGACGGGAAGACGTTGCCTTTCCAGACGATCGTCATGCTCGATTTTTCTCGTCGCTGACTCCCGCCGGCGAGAGTGGCCTTCGCTCTCCTCTCCTTTCCGAGTGGTCCTTTGCCTTGCGCGCAAAGAAGCCTCCCGCCAGATCCCAAATTACTGCCGTAACTTGCTGGTACCTAATGCGGTAACTACGATGGCATCATTATGGCTTACCAAACCGTCCTCTTCTGCCAGGATGAGAAGCTGGCCCGCGTCCTGAGTCAGGTTTTCGCCGAAGTCGACTTCACCGTTGATCACGCTGCCGATGCCTTTTCGACCGTTAAAAAGCTGATGGCGCAGCGCTACGACGCCATCGTCGTCGACTGTGACAACGAGCAGAACAGCACGCTCGTCTTCAAGAGTGCCCGCAATTCCGCCCTCAATCAGAATTCCCTGGCCATTGCCGTGGTGGAGGGACAATCCGGCGTCGCGCGCGCTTACCGCATGGGCGCAAGCTTGGTGCTCACCAAGCCGATTAACGTCGAACACATCAAGGGGACTTTGCGTGTGGCTCGCGGCCTGTTGCGCAAGAACGCGGAGGCAGCCACAACCGGTCCCGGCACTGCGCCGGTCGTCAGTAAACCGGCGGGAAACTCCACGACGCCCGTTTTACCTGCAGCTCCGGTTATGCCCAAGACTTCACCGGCTCCGATTGCGATCGTGCCCGCGATGGCCGCTCCGACTTCTTCTCCGGCGGCGGCCGCGCCAGCTATGTCCAAGAAGGCCGCAGAACCGGCTTTGCAGGAACTGCCCGGCGCGCCCATGTCGAAATCGAAGTCCCCCAAAACGTCGGCTGCCGAGTCGGCGGTGATGACCGCGGCTTCGGTTTCCGTCGCCACTGAGGACGAAGGGGAATTGGATGCTCTCAATGATGTGCCCACGTCCACACCGGCTCCCGGCGCTGTTGCCCGCCCGCGTCCATCTTCTTCTACGCCACCAGCAAAGCCGAGCGCTGGTCCGAAGCAATCTAAGGACGGGGATGACGATGAGATGGAGTTCATTTTCGAAACGCCAGCGGGCGAGCCGCCTCTCATGTCTATCTATGAAACCGCCGATGACGCCGCCAAACAGGCTCCCAACCGCGGCAAGATTTTCATGGTCGTCATGACCATTTTTATTCTGCTGATCGCTGGATACTATGCCTGGAGCAAGTATGGACCGGGCTCGTCGGCCCATCCAAACCCGGGAAGTTCGGCGCCGCAGCAAAAAGTACCCATGGCCAATGTGGAGCGGAGAATTACGTCGGAGTCTAGGTTCGAGTTAGCCTCACTCGGGATTCCTGACTCGGTGCTCGTTCGCACCTCGCCTTTGGCGGGCTAGCACGCTTCGTGCAGGGAGCGGCGGCGTGGGCGCCCCGGGTGGGCGCTGACGCTCCGGAATTTGTGATACAGAAGATGCAAGTTGGCGCTTAACAGGCGCACGATCTCCATGCAAAACTCGTGGCGCGCGGCCAGAAATTCGACAAACTGCTTTCGATCTACAAACCCGGCGCTTGTTTCTATCGACGCTTCAGCCGTGGTCCGATAGGCTTCTCCTGCCATGCTGTCGCTCAGCCCCAGCAGGGAACCCGGCCCCGCCTCATCGAGTAACTGACTTATGTTGTCACTTGCCTCCAACAGTATTCGTACCGAGCCTTGCTCCAGAAGGTAAAAGCCGTCAGCCGTTTCGCCCTGCTGAAAGAGAGCGGCGCCTCTTGGGAAAACACGCGACGTCGCAATCGCACGCAGTGCCGACTCCAACTCGTGGCTCACGCTCGCGCCTGCGAACTCCGGAAGCATAAACCCTCCGTTCATCGCTCATCGTCGTTGGTTCACGAGCGTGAAACAGTGATCGCGGTCACGACTGGGGGTGATCATCGAACCTCGTCCTTTCCCCCTCGGGTCGAGTCGTACTGTTAATAAGAACGCCGAGTTGCAGCGCTGCGCGTTCGTTTCACAAACTCGATAAAATCGAGTGGCCGATTAGGGTAACGCCTTCAGTCAGCCGTGATCGTATCTCGACGATGCAGGAGGAAACAAAGTGGCGTTCGCGATCAAAGCCGAGGTTCGCGATCCAGGAGCGAAGATGTTCACGTTCGTCGCGCAGAAGACGATGTACGGCGGCAAGCATATCGCCAAAGGCGATACCGTCTTCGTTTTCGCTAGCGAGAATGAGGGTGGGCAGGGCCTGATCGCGCGCGGCAGGATTACTTCCGCCGAAGGAATCCCGAGGAAAGCCGGCATCACCCGGCAAACGCCGCGCGTGAGCATCGCTGTCAAATGCACCGCTCTCCCGAAGCGGCCCCTGGGCCGGAGCGAACTCAAAGAGTTTAAACGATGGAATGATGGCCGGCCGGAAACCGAGCTTAATTTCAAATTCTATCGTCAGGCTACGAACAAGATCGTCGGCGTCTCGGATAAAACAGCCGCGTTTCTAAATGGATTCTTCTAGTGTGAAACGGAGTTCTTGAGCGCTGCCGCTCCAACTAGCGTTGCACTCTACGAACAACACGTGAGGCCGATGTCCGCTACCATACCTTCCACGGTGCTTGTCCGTTCGTCCAAAGCTGGTTGAGATATTCGTATTCGCGATACGTATCCATGGCAAAAAAGAATCCCTCATGCCTGTACGCCATGAGTTCCCCTTCTTTTGCCAGGCGTTCGAGAGGCTCGTGCTCGAAGGTACAGTCGTCGCCGCCAAGATAATCGAACACTTTGCGGTTGAGCACGAAAAACCCCGCGCTGGTAAAGCCCTCCATACGTGGTTTCTCCAGGAAATTCATGACGCGGTTCTTGTTCATCTCGAGTACGCCAAACCGCGAGCTAGGAGTGACTGCGGTTACCGTCGCCAGCTTGCCGTGACTGCGGTGAAACTCCAGTAGCTTTGCGATATCCAGATCGGCCACGCCGTCGCCGTACGTCAACAAGAACGTGTCGCTGTCGATATATTTCTGGATTCGCTTCACTCGTCCACCGGTCATCGTCGATTGCCCGGTGTCGGCCAGCGTGACTTGGAAGCCCTGCTCTGTGTGTACATCGTTGTATTGAATCTGCGATTTCTGCCCCAGGGAGATGGTGAAGTCGTTGTTCATCGCCTCGTAATTGAGGAAATACTCCTTGATCGTGTTGCCGCGATACCCCAGGCAGAGGACAAACTCGCGGAACCCGCTCTGAGCATAAATTTTCATGATGTGCCACAGGATTGGACGACCGCCGATCTCCACCATCGGTTTGGGCCGGAACTCCGTCTCCTCGCGCAAACGCGTGCCGAGTCCTCCACACAACACCACCACTTTCATAGAATTCTCCGAAGGAAACTTCTTTTTGACCTCCTGAATCTTAATTGGCGGATGCGGGGAGGAAAAGGGGCAGGGCTATACTCTTGCAACCCTGTCGTCGGCATGCCGCCCATGCACGAAGCCATAGCGCTGATGAAAACACAGCACTTATTGGGTTCGTTTCGTAATTTCATTCCCTGTCCACGAACCTAGGTAGCCCACTGGCGCTGCCGAGCCTCGACAGCGGAAACTGGATGATTGCCGCTGCGCGCCACCTCTCGCGCGGGTAGGATGCCATGTTCGGAGAACCTTCCCCGCGGCGCCACCGCCTTTGGACGAGTCTCGAGTCGATCAGTCCAGAGGTGAATTGTCTCCGTACATTCGGCGTGATCGGACGTGATGATTGTGATCGAGAAATCGAGCCACTGCCCATGAAATAGCCCAGCGGGCATACTGCCTCCGATCCCCAAGAGCCACCTATCTAGCTGGCATTTGCCGGGAAGGCGGCGGCGACCGGGGCCTACTAAGAGGTGATTAATAACCTCGTCATAAGGCAATTCCATTGCACACTTGCCGGGAAAACGATAGATAGGGAAACTGCAGTCTCCCTTTGTTCGATCCTTGAATTGGATCTGCGTCGGTTCGAGCCATTGCCACAGGCTTTCTCCCCAAGGTGCCTGCAGATCGATGCCGATTACATTGATGGGTTCCGCGGTCAGATTGGTGACAGCGATTTCTGCCATGACGGCAACACGCCCGTCCTCCAGTTCAAAAACCATCGATTCGGCGATACCTCCGACTTGTTCTATCACCACTTTCTCGACGCGTTCGGCTACTGACAAATCGACCGGGCTCCCCGCCCGCGCCAGTTCGTGCAACAAGGAACGGGATTCTGCAGTTTTCAACGCCGTCTTACTCATAAGTCCTCCAAGTCAATTTAATGTACATTACGTACACACGTACACTCCTATTGAATCCTTTTTGAAGCTGCCTCACCTGAGCAGAAGCGACAGCGGCGCACACCATCCTGCAACGACGCGACTTGGTAGTCACGGGCCAGCTGATGGATGCGTTGCCGAACCATGTCAGTCAAAACGACCTTGTACCCTTCCGCAACCCGCTCCCCATGGAGCCCGAGTTCACGAAGCATCAGCCCCACTCCCTTCGCCGAGAGACTGGGTTCTTCGTGACGTCCCTTCAAAAGGAGGTTCACGGTCTCTGCCAGCTCGCCGACAAAGAAGTGCGCTAGGTCTCGTTTGTGGCAAAAGAAGAGTGCCCCTTCGGTTACCACGTACTTTGGGTCGACAAGTCGAGCCCCAGCCGCTTCTTGACTCTGTTGCAAAATCTCTGCAAACACGGCCTTGCTCAGTTCCGGGCAATCACAGATCGGGGCGAGCCAGGTCAAGGCTTGTTCGCGCATCGTCGGAAAAAACTCACTGCAGTCGACCTGCCGGTCTCGTACGGCACGATATCGTGCCATGCGATAGCGCAGCAGCTTCGACTGGAAGTTCTGAGCCATGACCTCTTCCTCGGAGTCCGTCAAAATACGGAGTGAATCCTGCGCAGGGGACAGACACCCTTTGAAACCGGGTCCCTCAAGCCCAAGAGTCTCACCGGCAAATACTCTGGCACCGAAAAGATTCAAACGACCATTTCCCCGAACGATAGCAAAATGACGCCGGGTTGACGTGAGTAGAGTCTGCCGCACCCGCCTCCCAATGTCCTTCTGATTGAGCAGTAGTGTTGCGTTTAGTCCTCCAGGTAAAGTGGCGAGGCCCGCAATGTCGATGTCTCCCAACCGAACCGCACGCCGGCAAACACAGCTCAACAGGCGTAAGACAGTGCTGACCGCGTCGTCTGGCCCAAACAAATAGAGGACCGGCGCCATCGACAAGAAATCGCAGAACCAAGTCGCCAAGGCAAAAGCCGTGAGCAGGTCTACGACCTCAGGTTGAAGACGAATGTACTTCGAGAAGAAATCCCGGAGAGCGGAAACCAATTTGCTCGTGGACCCGAACGGCATGCTCGGTGGCGCGAAGCGTACCAATTGCACAAGTCCCGTGGACAGCTTCATCGGGAGGAACGACGCTCCATTGCATTTCAGCTGGCTTGTGGTCGTGCTGTGGTGGCCATTCCATGTGTGAATTTGGAGATCGCCAGGGTGACTGGGACTGGAAACGGCTTCGAAGATCAAGTTCTGGAAGGTCTCTCCGAGCGTCTCGATTGCAGACATCGCATCTCTCCCAAACGTCAAAAGTCGAAAGGATTAGCGCCAAATTACATACACATTTGTACGCATCGTTGCGTGCTTATTGTGGTGTAAATAACAAAAGCTCGACCGGTTTTGGTCGAGCTCACATACACTATCTCCTCTTGATATTATGGCCGAATCAACCATCCAAAATCAACTTGTTTGTTTTAGCGAATGAATGGCGAAGCTCGAAAACTCTTACGATTTTCCTGGTGGTGGGACGGGATAGCGGCGGCGCACACTCAGCGCCCATCGATCATGATGCGAACGGTTTCAGGAGTACGAGTGGGCCACATTTAGTCTCCTCGGCACAACAGAAGTCTTCTATCGTTCGGTTGTTTGTTTCGATCGCCGTCGCCCGGAAACTCAAATGACTATCTAAGGACGGCAGCGCGACTGCTGGACAGAAGAGTCCGAAGTCATATTTGCAACCGGCTCTTCTCAAAAAACGCTTCTTCCACCAACTCGCAAAGGGTATGCCCGGTCAGGATGTGCCCTTCCTGAATGCGCGGGGTCTGATCGCTGGGAATGCGGATGCAATGGTACACGGCGTTCGCCAATTTCCCGCCGCTCCGGCCGGTCAGGCCACCGTGACCAATCCCTTCTCTCTAGCCACACTCACTCCGCGCAGCACATTGGGAGAGTTCCCGCTGGTGGTGATGCCGAAGGCCACGTCTCCGGCACGTCCAATCCCTGCGATCTGCCGCGAAAAAATTTCGTCGAACGAATAGTCATTACCGATCGCGGTCAGGATCGACGTATTCGTCGTCAGCGCCAACCCGGGTAGACTTTCTCGTTCTTTCAGAAATCGGCCGATCAGTTCAGCGGCCAGGTGCTGCGCGTCGGCCGCGCTGCCTCCATTACCAAAAAACAGAACCTTGTTTCCCGCGCGCAGGCACTTCGTCATCGCCTCGGCAACGTCTGTCACCGCGCTGAGATACTCGGAAGACTCGAGCAGTCTCTGCATCAACGCCGCGCAATCGCGAATTCTCTCGAGCGTCAATGACCTCGCCCTGTCAGCGTTCATGAAAACTCCCATTTGCCGGCCTTCGCCACTCTACTGCGGTCACGGAATCTCCTCGCGCGAAGGCTCCCCGAAGCCGTATTCGAAATTGACCCGCTCCTGTTCCACCACCAGCGGCCGATTCTGGACCATCGTATGAATCGTGCCGATATATTCTCCAATCAGTCCCAGGAACAGCATTTGCAGCGACAGGATGAAAAACACGCCGATCACCAGCGGCGCGATGCCGACCGAGAATCGGCTCCAGAAAATCAGCTTGTACACCAAATACCCCAACGACACCAGAATCGAAATCAACGCTCCCGCAAATCCGGAAAACGTCACCATCCGCAGCGGCACCTTCGATAAGTTGGTGATCGCGAGCATCGCCATGTCATAAAGCGCATAAAAGTTGTTCTTAGTGAACCCTCGCTTCCGCGCCGGCTGATGGTAGGGAATGTCATAATGCCGAAAGCCCGCCTCCGCGATCATCCCGCGGAAGTAGGGATAGGGATCGGCAAAGCTCTTGATCACCTCGACTACTTTCCGGTCATAAAGGCCAAACCCCGTGTAGTTCTCATAGGTTTCCACGCCCGATAGCCGCTGCACGAGCCTGTAGTATCGCTTCCGGATCCAGAACATCAGCGGGTTTTCTCCGCTCGAAATCTTCACGCAGATCACTACCGGATATCCTTCTTCCCACTTGCGAATCATCTCCACGATCAATTCAGGCGGGTCCTGCAGGTCGGCTACGATCCCGATAACCGCGTCTCCTTTGGCCTGGTACAGTGCATGTTGTGGCGATCGGATGTGCCCGAAATTCCGCGTGTTGCGAATGACCTTTACATTATGGTCTCGCGCCGCAAGCTCCTTTAATTCGTTCAGCGTGTTGTCGGTTGATGCATTGTCGATGAACAGATGTTCGTACTTGTAGTCGCCCGCAGCGGCAATGGCGGCCCGCACCTGCAAGTACACTTCGCGCACGTTCCCTTCTTCGTTGTAACAGGGCGTGAGCACCGTGATCGTTTTGGACATAGTCGAAACTCAGAGCAGGCGAAGAAGTCCGTTATTTCCCGGCTGTCGCCTTTTCATCGAACCGCAGCGACTCGACGTCAATCATGGATTCGTGCCGCCTGTACCACTCATAGAGGTCGGCGATGGCCTGGCGCAAGTCCCAAAACTGGTACTCGCCCATTTCGGCCAGCAAGCGCCGGTTGTCCGCCGTATATTCGGCGCTCATCCCCGGCGTTGCCACCGTAATTTCGGGCTTCATTCCAGAAACCTCTGCAATTATCCTCGCCAGCTCCGTGAGTGCTACCGGAGTGCCCGTGCACACGTTGTAGGCCTTCTGCGGGGCCTCGTTTTCGATAAACCAACTTGTGATGCGCGCCAGATCCTTCACATAGAGGTAATCGAAGAGCACGTCCTGCCGCAGCGTGATCGGCAGCCCCTTCAGCGCCCGGCAGCACGCGTTTGAAATGAACCGTACCGTGTAATCCTCGTACGGGCCAAACACGCCGAACAAACGCAATTCGACGATGTCACCTCTGACCTCTGACCTCTGACCTCTGACCTCAATATATTTGGCGCAGATGTACTTGGAGAACCCGTAAGCGTCCGTCGGCACCCGCGTATCGAAATATTCTTCCTTGACCCGCGGCGGCAGTCCCGGACGGCTGTACTCGGCACCGGAGCCGAAGTGCAGCATTTTTCCAAAGCGGCCCGCGTTGCGCGCCAAGTTGAAAAACATGCGACAGTTGCGGTCGAGCATATCCGCCGGAGCCCCCATCCGCCGGTTCGACCGCGTCGTCGCCGTATGCACGATCACATCGAAACGATGTGCCGCAAGGTAGTTGCTGACCGCCTGCTCGTGAAGCAGGTCCAGTTCGGCCGAGGATGGCGCGGACACTTGATACAGAGGAGCAAGTTGCTCCGCCAGGTTGCGTCCAATAAACCCCGAGCCGCCAGTGATCAGTATGCGCATAGCAATGCCGACTGTTATGGTCCGCCACTAACTTTGGCTGCGTCAGGCGTTAATCGAGCGTTTGTTCCTAGGCACCACGCCATGGAGCCAGTTTCGAGGGGCCCCTCCACCTTGTAGACTCCAGCGGCTTCCACCGCGCACCCGCAATGCCGCATCAGCGCAGTCAGAGATTGTGCAGTGAAGAAATTAATGTGCTCGTGCATCATATAAAGGCTCGCAGGACGCACGACCCATCTCGCTAAAGCAGGCCGCATCAAACTAGTGATCGCGATTTGCGCTACCCGTCTCGCTATTCTCGCCCACGCCAACGGACTCTCGCACGGCACCTCTAGCAAAATTAGGCTTCCGGCTTCGGAGGACCGCGAAATCTCACCCAGCAAGCGACGAGGAGATCCCACATGTTCCAACACATTGCTGTTGATGATGAGGTCCGCCTTGCAACTCGCGGGATCGCCCGTTGCAGTCACTCCCTCGACCGCCGGAACACCGGAAATATCGTAGACGAAAGCATCCGCTCCATCGACGAGCCCGCGCACCAGATCTCCCCGATCCCCACCGTAATCGAGGACGCGTCTCACTCGCCGATGCCTGATTTGCCCGTCGAGAATTGCCCGAATCGCTTGTCGGCGCCGTTCATAGCTGTCCGTTGAAGCAAGGCGAGCATTCATGCCTGTTGTGTACCAAGGCTCGGAGTCGTGCCGCATCAGGTGGTACTCCTGCGAGCGGTACCCGGCATACAGGCGGCCTTCTTCCGCAGCTTCGAGGCGAGGGTTGTAGAACATGAACCCGCATTCCCCGCATCGCACCAGTTCCACGCAAAACGCTGATCGGTTCCATATCCGCCTGGCTAGGAAAGGCGCTACCAGCGCCCGCCGTAGACAGCGGATTTCGCCGTCACAGATCACACACTTATCCGCGTCAATCACTCTCTCTCCCTAACACATTCCCTCGGATCTGCGTGTCCTCTCCGCAGGCAATGACTGCCTCCACTATTCCGGCGTCCGAAAGGAAAACTTCTTATGCCCCAAGAAGCCGTAGATTATCGTAAAAACCATCAAAATCGCCCCCGCAATATACGGAGCCTGCGAAAAAAAATGTGTGTTCCGCCGGATCAGCGTCACCAGCACCGGCAATGCAATCAGCCCGATCGCGATGGCGCTACCATACACCGCCACGCACCGCAACCACTCTTGCACGTAATTTCCTTTGGTCTTAAACACGAACCACTTGTATCCAAGATAGGAGACCGTAATGTTGAATAAGCTCGAGAGCAGTGATGCCCACATATAGCTGTAGGGCACAACCGGCGTAAGAATCGCGGTCAGCAACGCAAACGTGCCGTACCCGAACAACGTATTCCACACCCCCACCAGCAGGTAGCGCCCAAACTGGCCGGGAGGAATATGTTGCGTAAGTGCTGTCCACATCAAGCCGCTCGTTTCAGTCTGTACTCAGGAACGGCATAGCAAACCAGCTCTTTTCCGTCCGCCTCGTGCGGACGCAAATAAAAGCGATAATCGTCATCCATGCTACGGACGAAGAGCGGCACCCGCCACAGATCGTCCTGCTTGTGGTAAACGCAGACTGCGAGAATGGGGCGGTGCGTCTGAATGGTCCGTCGCGCGCCCGCAAGAGCATCGAGTTCGGCTCCCTCGATATCCATTTTGATAAAAGTGGGCCCGTCGTCCGCCAGCAGATCGTCGAGCGAAACACACTCCACAACGACATCGCCGCCAGCTGCAAGTCGTGCGGCTTCGTCCCCGCTTGCTTGGAAGTGCAGCTCGCCTCGCGCCGAGCTCACGGCTGCTTTGAGCGCATGAATTTTGGAGGACAGCGGCACGTCGAGCATGGCAATCCACTTCGTAAGACGTTCGAAATTCTGCGGATCCGCCTCGATCGCAACGATCCTTGAAAAATCGGGATACCTGCTAACCAGCACCTCCGCCGTATCTCCGATGTAGGCGCCACAATCAATGAAGATTTCGTTTTCTTGAATCTGATACAGGCTGTCAAGAAAATACTGTTTCTCACTAACCGGTGGTCCGAGAGCATTTAGATCGCCCAGCGCCCGCCATTTCACCTGATTCAGATACTCCTTACGCGAGAACTCATCGGCCCAGATCGACGCTGCCCTGTGCACGTCAGGCGCCTGCTCATAAAGCTTATGCGGCAGATTGTTGCAGTAATCCGGTAATAATCTGTCTGCAAACTTCCAGCGTAGCGGTGCCACCGGTTCCACGCGCCCACATCCGAGCTTTTCAAGTTTCGCTCGCGTTTCCGGATAAAAATGTCCCAGCGACCATATCGTAACCACGAACAGCGCCGATGCCCCGTAGCGCTCCGCGGCTTCCTTCGGCGAGAGAACCGGCACGCCGTCCACCTGTGCCCCCCATCGGGTTTCACCATTGTCGGCGAAGGCCAGCGGTTCCACGTCGATGCTGCGAAGGCATGCGAGCGCCTTGCGCCCCAGGTTTCCTGCGCCAAACAGCACAACCCGGTTCCCGGAATCCGCGAGCAGCCGATCGAACGCCGACCGCTCGCGCTCCAGCACGCTGCTCAGCGGCTCGGTGAGTATCCGGTCAAGTTCGGTCAGGATTTCTACGTTCATTGTTCCCCATTCCTCGTTCTCGACTCTAAGGCTGAGCATCCACTATTAGCCGCACGAAGCTACTCCTTGATCGGTTCCACGATCATGTTCTTTGCGAACTCCTCGCGGTCGAGGAACGGCCACAAATCCTCGAGAGGCTTCGAAACAAACGATCCATCGGGACGCTGCACCGAGGTCACGCGCGGCGCTCTCGCCTCATCCGGAATGATATGGACGTCGCAAAGCACCGGACCGCGGGTGCGCAACACGCGCCGCACCGCCTCCCGTAAATTGGACTGGTCCTCAATCACCGCCGTCTTCAACCCATACGCGCGCGCGACCTTGCGATGGTCAGGAATTAGAACTCCGGTTTCCGCGCTGCATCCGATGTTCGGCCCGCCAAAGTAGTTCTTCTGCGTAGCTCGAATGGCAGCGTATCCGTTGTTGTTGAGCACGAATAGCTTGATCGGCAAGCGCAGGTGCGCAACCGTCGCCAGTTCCTGGATATTGAGTTGCAATCCTCCATCTCCGTCCACGCAGATCGTCTTCTTTCCGCCGCTGCCCAGGCACACGCCGATGCTCGCCGCGATTCCATATCCCATCGCGCCCAGTCCAGCCGTGTGATACAAGCGCTGTCCCTTTCGCGCTTTGTAGGCAAGCAGGATCACCTCAATCGCGCTTCCCGAGCTGCCGGAAACCAGCCGGTCATTCGGTCCCACTTCCTCTCCGATGACCTCGGCCAGGTGATAAAGGCTGACCAGTCCCGGAGCGCGATGTTCCGGGAGAACAATCGGATAGCGTGCTTTCCAGTCTTGGCAGCGCTGGAGCCATGCTGTGCGGTTCTTGGCTTCCTTCGCGCCGCGTGCGGAGCTCTCCTGCTTGATCATCAATTCGATGAAGGCGCGCGCGTCGGCGCAAATGGGATTGTCGATAGCCCCTTCCAGCTTGCGCAGTTCGGCCGGATCGATGTCAACCACCGTCTTGTACGCGCCGCGCGCGAACTGCTTCGGGTCCCAGCCCATCAGCGGCGGGTCAAGGCGAGTTCCAATGACGAGCACTAAATCCGCGTTCTGAAGGGCAAAATTGGCGGCGCGAGATGCAATGGTCCCGGGGCGACCTACAACCAGGGGATCGTCGTTGTCCAGCAAATCCATCGCCAGCCAGGTCAATCCAACCGGTACATTCAACTGGCGCACCAGTTTCTCGAACGCGCCCGCCGCCCCCGAAACGCGAACCCCATTGCCGGCGAAGATGAAGGGACGCTCGGCCTGGCGCAGCCGATCCAGCAAATCACGAACCTGTGTTTCGAGCGCCGGGACGGAACTTGAAGCGGAAGCTCCCGCGGCCCCGTCCTTTGTCTCGGCGGGATCGAAACCCCGCAGCGAATCGGGCTCAATCGGCACCGCCTGCACATCGAGGGGAATATCGATCCAAACCGGCCCCGGCCTTCCGGTCCGAGCGAGGTGTACTGCTTTTTCCATGTGATAGCGAATGCTCTGCGGGTCATCAATGGTCAGCGCATATTTGGTGATCGGTCTGACAATCGATACAATGTCGACTTCCTGGCTGCCACGCTGCCGCACTCCCAGCGGCGTGCCGTCGGGAAGGTACATGCGATCAGCCCGCTTCACCTGCCCGGAAATGACCAGCATGGGGGTCGAATCCAGCCAAGCACCGACCACGCCAGTTATCGCGTTAGTTCCGCCAGGTCCGGTCGTCACCATCGCAACGCCGAGGTTGTTCGTGGCCTTGGAGTAGTTCTCCGCGGCAATCGCGCAAGCCTGCTCGTGGTGATTGCATACGAACGTCAAGTCAGCACAGCGGGCGAGGGCATCATTCAAATGCATAGCTCCGCCGCCGGTGAGCACGAAGACGTGCTTCACTCCTTCCTTGACAACCCGCTGCATCACATAGTCAGCGACTCTCATACCGATTTACGAAGCTTCATCGAAAAGCGATGAAATCGCTTGCGCAATTTCTCGCACTGCGCCGTGCCCTCCTCGTGAAGTTAACAGGTGCCGCGCGACAGCTTGGGCCTCAGGAAAAGCGTCGGCTACTGCGATTGATAGCCCGACGTATTTCATACACTCGATGTCGTTCAGGTCGTTGCCCACGTAGATCGCGTCTTTCGGCTCGATGTCCTTCTTTTTAAGCCAAGACTTCAGCGCTGCAAGTTTATTCTTGCTGGAATGGATGCATTCCAGGCCCAGCTTCCGGCAGCGCATTCTCACAACAGGGTCCGTTTCGGTCGAAAGCACAAGGATGGGAAATCCGCGTTGCTGCAACGCGTGAATTGCCAGGCCATCACCCCTGCTGCAGACTACCGACTCTGTACCGTCGGAGGCAACGATCACAGAGTTGTCCGTGAACACACCATCAAAGTCCAGCACCAGAGCACGGGCCGAATGGTGCCGGAGTAATTGAGCGGTCGTTTGGCGCTTCCGCGACGGCATAGAACCTAAAAGCCTCCTGGTTTTTTCTGCTGGGGAATGCAAACGTTTCGAAAACCGCCCAGAGACCTCTCGTGAGCCGCGGCTGGTCGTCCACCTAGCTTGAGCGCGCCCTAAGTGGCCGTAACGCTCTGGACTCTTCGAAGGCGCTCGCGAATCGGTACCTCGCGGGGCAGTACCTTCTTGATGCCGTCGCCCATGGACTTTTCGACCAGACGAATGTCTCTCACCAATCGCGTGATGCCATTCGGCTCCAGTGATGCCGCGTGATCCGACCCCCACAACGCGCGATCGAGCGTTATATGACGCTCGACCATGCAGGCGCCGAGTGCGACCGCAACAATCGACGACGGCAATCCTGTCTCATGTCCCGAGTAGCCGACGGGCACACCGTATCGCTCTTGCAACAAGGGAATGACCCTGAGGTTCAGTTCTTCATAGTAAGCCGGATAGGTGCTGACGGAATGCATGAGGAGCAGATCCTTGGTGCCGAGCGTCTCCACCGCATGGTCGATTTCTTCCAGGCTACTCATCCCAGTCGAGAGAATTAGGGGTTTGCGTCGTTCCCGCAAACACCTGAGGAGGCTGTCGTCGGTCAGACTGGCGGACGCGATTTTGTAACAGGGGGGATCAAAGCGATCCATGAAGGCGACCGATTCTTCATCCCAGCAGGATACAAACCAATCGAGATTTTCGTTCTTGCAGAAGGCATCAACGCGGGCGTACTCTTCAGCCCCGAACTCGATCTTCTCGCGATATTCGAGATAGCTCAAGATTCCCCATGGTGTTTCCCGCGGGATGTCACGTTGATTGGGCGGAACGCAGCGGATCGGAGTACGCTTCTGAAACTTGACCGCATCGCAGCCTGCGGCCGCCGCCACAGTGATCAGCCTTTTCGCTAGGTCGATGTCGCCATTGTGGTTGATTCCAATTTCGGCAACTACATAGCAGGGTTTGCCGGGTCCGACCACCTTGGAGCCCAGCCGAATTGCGGGAATCTGATCGGACGGATGATTGTTATTTTCGAGCGGCATTCGAAAGTACCCCTTTCAACGCGATTTCATTCATAGTCTCTACAACGTAATCCATCATCGGCGTCGTGAGACCAGGGTATACGCCGATCCAGAAAGCTTGGTTCATTACGCGATCGCTGGCCGGGAGATCTCCAACCACGCGATAATTTGCGCCCGCATAAGCAGGCTGGCGTATGAGGTTACCTCCAAACAGCTGGCGCGTTCCGATCTTTCGGAAATGCAGGAAATCCATCAGCGCCTTCCGCGAAAATGGAGCGGACTCTTTCAACAGAAGCGGCAAGCCGAACCAACTGGGATCGGAGTTCGGCGTGGCTTCGGGCATCACGAAAAGGCTTTCCAGCTTCTGGATACCAGCTCTCAGATACGAGAAATTGCGCTTTCGCGCTTGAATGAAATCGGGCAGCTTTCGCAATTGCGCCACACCCACCGCGGCCTGCATGTCGGTGGCTTTGAGATTGTAACCCACGTGCGAGTAGATGTACTTGTGATCGTATCCGTGCGGCAGTTCACCCAATTTCCAATCAAAGCGCTTGCCGCAGGTGTTTTCGTTGCCCGGAGCGCACCAGCAGTCGCGGCCCCAGTCGCGAAAGGACTCGACAAGCGTTCGCAACAGCGGCTGATTGGTGAGCACGCATCCGCCCTCGCCCATGGTGATGTGATGCGCCGGATAAAAGCTGACCGTAGACAGGTCTCCGAAAGTCCCGACCTTTTTTTCGCGGTAGGTCGACCCGAGAGCGTCGCAGCAATCTTCAATCAGCCACAAACCATGTTTCTTGGCGAATGCGGTAACCGCATCGAGATTAAACGGGTTTCCGAGCGTATGCGCAAAAATCACAGCGCGCGTGCGCGGCGAAAGCGCCGCTTCCAGGTATGCGACATCGACGTTGTAAGTCGGAATTTCGACATCCACAAATACGGGGACGAGACCGTTTTGCAGGATCGGGTTCACCGTGGTGGGGAACCCCGCTGCCAGGGTGATGACCTCATCGCCGGGGCGCAGCCGCCGATCGCCTAACTTCGGCGAGGTAAGCGCGGTCAACGCCAGCAGGTTCGCCGAGGAGCCAGAGTTGACCAGCACGGCCTCGCGCACGCCGACGAATTTGGCAAACTCGCGCTCGAACTGCTCGGCGAAACGGCCAGTGGTCAGCCAGAAATCCAGAGAGGAATCGACCAGCGATTCGAGTTCCTGCTCGTTGAAGACGCGGCCGGAGACCGGTACAGGAGAAGAACCGGGAACGAATTCAAGGGCAGGGAAGGCCGCACGGTAGTACTCGCCCACCAGAGCCCGAATGCGCTCGCGTAACTGGTCTGCTTGCGACACTACTTAAGCGCCTCCCGGTACCACGCGATGGTTTTCTCCAAGCCCTCGTCCAAAGTGAACATCGGACTCCATTGCAGTTCCGTGCGCGCGCGCTCGGCGCTGAGGAACTGATGCCGGATTTCGTTCGAAACCTGGTTCAAAATCTCCGGCTTAAGCTTCGATGCCATTCTTGCCAGAATGGTATTGACCAGATCGAGCACCGAGATCTGCGCTTCATTCGAAAAGTTGAAAGCCTCGCCGCATAGTTTCGAGTCGGCGAAGAGCCGTTCCGCCAGCAACATATAGGCTGCGGCGCCATCCTCTATATAAAAGTAGTCGCGAACATATTTGCCATCGGAACGAATGATGGGCCGTTGGCGGCGAATGATGGAGCGGATCGTGCCCGGCACCACGCGGTTCCAGTTTAGGTCGCCACCGCCGTAAAAGTTGCCGCAACGCGTAATCGCCACGGGCACGCCAAAAGTATGCGCGTAGGATTGCGCAATCAAGTCGGCGCAGGACTTGCTCACGTCATAGGGATGCTTTCCCTGTAGCGGCATATCTTCTTTATAGGGAAGAATCTTCTGTTCCCCATAAGCCTTATCCGATGAGGCAATAACAACCGACTTGACCTTCGGCGAACGCCGGCAAGCCTCCAGCAGGTTCCAGGTGCCGCGGACGTTGCTCTCGAATGTCGACAGCGGGTTGCGATTGGCAATGCTTACAATGGTCTGCGCGGCAAGATGAAAGACGACTTCCACTTCGTACTCACCCAGCGCTCGCTCCAGTAGAGACGTGCTGGCGAGACCGCCTCGAATTACATTGACCTTGCCCGCCAAACCTTCGCGCACAAACTCACTGGCCGGAACCCAATCGCGCACCAGCGCAACCACGTTGGCCCCGTTTTCGATCAGGCGCCGGGTGAGCCAACCGCCGAGCAGCCCGGTAGCCCCTGTGACCAGCACCGGACGATCTTGCCAGAACCTGTTTGCCATCAGCATACCTTCCAGGCAACTTCGCCCTTGTTCCGGAGTTGATTCAGGGACTCATCTTTGCGGTAAGTATCCATGGCTAAGAAGAAGCCGTCGTGCTTGTAGTCCATCAGATCTCCTTCATGGGCCAAGCACTCGATCGGAGCGCATTTGAGAGTGCACCCGTTGCGGGCAAGATAGTCGAACGCCATAAGTATGGGGCGGCTCACAATCTCTACCATCGGTTTCTGGCGGAATTCGGTCTCCTCGTGCAAACGAATACCGGGTTCGCCGCACAACAAGACCACTTTCACGGGGATTCTCCGGAGGGTATGGGTGCGTAATCATTTTATGCATCCGCGGCGAATGCGGCAAGAACGCTCGCCACGGCACAGGCGTGTTCAGTGTGGTTCCGGTTGACTCGCGCTCGGCCTGAACTCGAGTGTTAGAATCGCTCTCACTGTTCACCGATTATTTGCGCAAGCGGGAAGCTCCATGAGTTCTTGCCGGCGATTCTGGGTGGGTGACGGGCAAACCGTAACTTATGCCCCGGAACAATCCTAGGACGTTCGCGGACCACCCTGGCTCCCGGCGAAGGATCTCGAAACAAGGGAAAATGCGCCAGTAGAGCACGGCAGGCGTGGTCCTTAGGGCGTCTTGCTTCCGGTTTTGAAGATCACACGGTGTGTTCTGATACGAGGAGTGTCAGGCATGCCAGATTTCTCCCAGCACCCGGCGCCAGTTCTGGCCTAGAACCAGGCGAATGTGCTCGTCGGTGTATCCGCGCCGGACGAAGGCGGCGGTGAGATCATAGACTCGTTTCTGTCCTCCGAGGCCGGCGACCACCTCGTGCGTTCCATGAACGCGGTAGCGCGGGTCGGCCTTTTCCAGCATCTCCTTGACTATCTGAGGAGCTCCCAGATCATTGCTCTCGACTCCGGCGTCCGACCCGATTCCCACGTACTCAACTCCCACTAAGTCGCGCACATGATCGAAGTGGTTTACGACGTCCTCTACAGTTACCGGCTCCGTGCCCTTGACCATGAACGCGATACAGGTAATTCCCATGACGCCGCCGCGTTTGGCCAGCTTGTGAATCGCTTCATCGGTCGAGGTGCGAGGGGAATCCGGGTTCAGTGCACGGCAGTTCCCGTGCGACAGGATCACGGGCGCCGTGGACATTTCGCAGGCGTCCAGCTTGGTGCGATCGCTTGCGTGTCCAAGGTCCACGGCCATTCCTACCTGGTTCATACGCTTAATCACCTGCTGGCCATACTCGCTGACCCCGCCATCGTGCGGTTCGAAGGCGCCATCGGCAACGCAGGAGCGGAAGTTATAGCTGAGCTGCGAAATCCGCTGGCCGTAGCCGTAGCAGGTATTGACGGCATCCACAGTTTCGAATTGCGTGCTGGATTGCAAACCAAAAATAATGCCGTACCGGCCCTGGGCCTTCACCTTTTCAAAGTCGTCGCTGGAATTGATCCGCGCCAACCATTGCGGGTAGTCGAGGAGAAAGCTGTTCCACTTGGCGAAGAGCTTTTCTGCATCTTCGACGGATGATGCGTCGAGACCAAAGTTGATTGCATTCACTCCCGAGTTCATAAAGAACTCGAAGTCGGATTGCCGGAAAGCACCTGGCTTTGACAACCAGTCATTCAGCACGCTCTCCTTGTCCTTGCGGTAGAGGAACTGGTTGAGCATGTCAATCACAAGCGACTCACGAACTAATCGCACCACCCGCTCGGGATATTCTTCATTGCTTTCGGCAAAAAGCCGGTAGCGGCCGCGGAGGACAAATGGAGCAGCCACTGCCGCAGAAGTGGCGCGGCGAAGGAATTCACGACGCGAAACCGACGAACGCCTCATAGGTACTCTCATTGGCCTGTAGTTGGTGGAACAGAAGCCGCGAGCGGCAGGATCAATTGACTCGCATGTTCGGCATCGTGGAAGACCTTGATGTGCGCCACGTGAGCGTCCTCCAGCTTTTCGTAGCCAATCCTGCCACCGGTGTTGTAGTTCTTTTGAAAGTTGGGAGAGTTGAGAGGAGCGATGGTAAGCCGCAATCGCGCGCCCGCTGGGATCCTTCGCGCCATCCAGTAAAACTGGAAAGGTATCTCCACGATTTGATCCGGCTGCAACAACTCCTGCTGGAATGGGCTATTGCGGAACCGGGCGCGGCGGATGTCTTCGCCAAGCCGGACGGCGGAACCATCCGGCAGAACCATCAATACCTGAGCCCAGAGATCAAAATCGGGCGCATCCGCCGCGACCAGCAACCGCAGGCGCATCTGCCCTGCTACTTCAGTATCGCGTTCGAAGGGTTCGGAGTGAAAAGTGATCGCTCGCTTCTCAAAACCACGAAACTGGCTCTTCAGGTCCTCGTTTTCAGCATACTTGGTGACTGCGAGTTCGGGCAGTTCGTGTGGATCATCCACAACAATGGCGGGCGGTTCTTTGCCAGCCGGACTTTCGGAAAGCGAGCCAGAGTGGAATACATCTTTCGGCGTTCCCTCCGGGGCGGACAAGAACAAATTCAACTCCTTTCCCGAGGATGCCACTTCCAGAGTCTTGGCGTATCGCCACTCGTCCGCACCCATCATGAAATATGCAACATGGTCACGCAGAAATGCAGGTTTGGGTCCACGCCCCAGCGCCCAGTCGTACCAGTCAGCGTGCAGCGCGTCCATATCAAGGACCGCGGCGTCGGGAATAGCTAAACCTTCAATCTCCTTGGCCGGTCTCTGCGTGCCACCATGGTCCCAGGGGCCGATGACCAGATAATGTTGGCTCACGGCTGCGGCCGGAGCGTGATTAACGTAGCCTCGATAGTAGCGCAGCGCTCCGGGCTGGTCGTCATCGAAATAGCCGGTCGCGGTTAGCACCGGGAAATCCATGCCAGCATAATCTTGGGCTTTGGGTTCCGCTGCAAGATTGAAGGCTGCGTCGCCTACGTGGTCGAGCCACATTTTCATGAACGAGAGCTTTTGACCGCGGTCGTCCGTTATCCACCAGTCGTCCTGAGCAATCCCGATGGCATCATCCAGTTCCCGGAAAGGACGATGAGCAGCGTATTGTTCGAGCATTTTTCCCGCCCAGTAGCTTTGGTTTGCCATGAACCCCGCATTCAGCGACCGGCCCGATGTGTAGCCCATGATCACTGCCGACCATGCCTGCGGAATTCCATTGGTGTTGGGCACATCCCATCCCGGGTAAATGGGAACGTAAGGCGCGATGGCGGCAAGGTGAGGCGGATGCTGGGCAGCGGTGCGCCATTGTGTCATGCCAACGAACGAACCGCCATACATCACGACGCGTCCGTCGCTCCACGGCTGGGCCGGGATCCACTCCACCACGTCGTAGCCGTCGCGTCCAACCTGCAGGCCGAGACTGTCACTTTTTACTCCGCCTGAGCGCCCGCGTCCGCGCACATACACCTGCACAAAAACATAACCGCGCCGGGTGTAGGCAGCGACGTTGCCACGGCGGCCGCCGTCAATGTCGTACTGAGTCAGGGTCAGCACGGCCGGTGCTTTGGCCGTCAGATGGGAGGGTTTGAAAATCCACGCCTCGAGCTCGACTCCGTCTCGCATGGGAATCATGCGGCTCATTTCGATGTCGTAGCCCGGACCGACCTCTTCCGCTCGAACTGGCGCGGCAGTCCACAAAACCGCCGCCGCAACCAATATCTTCAGGATCGACTTCCTGTCCATTCTTCCTCCGTTTGCTCTTCGGCGACAGAATGCTGTTTATGCTCAGATGGAAACACCGAGTCCCTGACAGCAGCTGGACTTGGTAATAGTAATCCGAATTTAATAGCGCGAGGCGACCTCTACTTTTTCGTCACCCTGTTGTGACAGCCGGACGGTGAGGCCCGGTGCCCCATTTGATCAGTTCATGATCTCGGGATTGCCCTCTGGCATAAACCCCTTCCTTTGGTCATTCCAGAACTACTTGATTGGCGCGGGCTTGACTGCGATTCGAGGTGCGTGTCCCAAGCACCATACACTTCGGCCCCCGCCATCTGCACCAGGTGGTGATTGGATTTCGTAAGTTCACTCGTGCCGGGGGTAGTGCCATCCCTGGGCGCAATCATAGATTGTTCAGCACGTTCCTGGAGATGTGACGATTCTGGATGTTTTGCCTGGCAAACCGGAAGCCATCCAGAAACGGGCCCTGTGGTCATCGCGGGCATTTGGCGAGAAATTCGACCATCAGCGCGCACAGAAAGAAAACGGATGCGTGGCGTCCCAGAAGGCACGAATGGGCGAAGTGGAGGGCACAACGCAGAACGAAAAGTAGGAAAACGACGGAGCAATCGCGATCACCTCCCGTAAGGCGATTTCTCGAAATTGATCCGGCCTACTTCCTCGAAGCCCGTTTGTGGCTAACTTCCGTGTAGCCGACTATCCAGGAGCTATCGTCTGTACTACCCAGTTTTGAGGCAGGGCGACGGGCTCCGCACCCTCGGACCAAAGCCGCCATTCGTTGACGGGATAGGAGGTAGAGGCGTTTTGAAACCGGTCTCGTTACTGACTAGTAAACAATTTGGGGGGATGACGGGGGCTGGCGAGGGGGGCGCTGGCTGCCTAAGCGGTTCAGACGCGGGAGGGTGGATGCAGCTTCGCAGTCAATTCTCAATGAGTCTCGTCATTCGCTGAAGCGGGCGCGGGCTACCTTGCTTCAATTTGAGCTATTAACTCCAAGACCCTATCCACAATCTCACGCGCCTGAGCTTTAGAAATGGCTACGGGTGAATGGACGACTTCGTTTCGGGTGCGCATCCACGCATCCAGAAGGGGCCTTAGTTCTTGACGAATGCCTTTGGAGCCCGGCCGGGTATTACCTCCTTCCGCGTACTGCCCACTACTAAAGCGTGATAGCCATGGGACACCAAAAGCTAGGATGGCTAGCACGTCACGTAAACCCGTGAGGGGCGTCACAGCGCAGGATCGAGAAGCCGTGGTATAAGCCATGTCGATACTGAGCTGGCAGAGCTAGTCGGAGATACTCGCCCTTATCGAACTCTTGCCTAAGCGTTTCCTCTGCTCTGGCTCCTTGGCATCGTAAGCGGCCGCGCGGCTGAAGACCAACAACCGCTTTATTTGGGGTGGAGGCCACTGTGCTCCAGTGCTTGCCCCACCAACGTGTATTTGCTGGCCCGCCCATTCGTTGGGGTCTTTTGGCATTCCTCATTATTTCTTCCGGGGCTCAGGCGCGCGGAGCGCTCGAACCTTTTCTCAACTTGCTCTGGGCGTTGGTTGCTTTTGGAGCTTTCGTTTACTGGATAGCCAAGAGGAAGCGCCGTGTCCACACGCTTGGATTCATCAACCTGGTTTTCATCCTCTCCCTGCCGTTGCCGGTGATCTCAGCCAACGACAACCTGGCACAACTGCACCTGATCAACGAAAACAAGACTGCACAGTCGATTGATGCCAGCGTTCGGAAGAACTACCAGCTATTAAACAGATTCTCACACTAAGGAGAGCTTATGGCTGCCAATCTATCCACTGCTCGTGCCGCTTCGAAGCAACACAAAGTAACAATGGCATTGCAAGTGACCCGCACGATTGCCCAGTCGGCGGGACCGTGTCTCCTCGCCTTCGTCCTGCTGCTTGCCGCCGGCGCGACTGCGCAACAGAATTCGGCATCGCCGGATCCGCATGCCCTCATGACCTTACAAAGATTACTGACCGCCAGTGCGGCTGCCCCGCAGATCCAGCCATCGTCGAATCCGAATGCCATCATGGGCTTCGAGAGCTTAGGAACCTGGAACGTCTTAAGCAACAAATTGCCGCCGCCGACTTTCACAGTTGCGACCACTACGACACGGACCCAGGGGGTAGCCGCTTATTCCATTGCCAACCCGCCGGAACTAATAACTCTGTACAGCCAGCCCGTTGCCTCCACGGCAACCGCCCTTACGGGCATAGGGAACACGGGAGCGCTGCTTCAAGTGGACGTTCTAATCCCTGTGTCGACCTCGGGCGGGATTTGGGCGTATCTTAGCTCGCCTTCGCACGAGTTATACCTAGTTTCGCTCGGTTACGTTCCCCTTAATAAGTACCGTGCCGGCATCTACAACACTATCGGTTTTTCCATACCAGAATCCGTCAGCTCCGCTCTCGGTGGCGCTACGTTTAATGACCTCACGTTCGCATTCCTCGTCGCCTCGCCCGAAACAGTCACTGGCGCCTATCTCTTTGACAACCTGCGCATCTTTTCCGTCCAGCTAGTTCAAACCCCCACCGGCACACCGCCTCCGGCGGGCTATGGCGGCTCCGTTAATCTCGTCGTCCCCGGAAACGCGCCGGTCACCCAAACCTTTAACCTCGGCCCCACGCAAATCCCAAATGGCTTCCACCTGAAACAAGGTACTGCTGGAGCTACGACCGTCCAGCTTCAACTCGGGTTGGATGGCAACCCGGCACTTACCTGCACATACGGGCCAGACAGCACCGACTCCACCGACGAGTCTTACATCTTCACCTCCTGCACCGGCGGTCATATGCCGGGGGATCTGGTCAATGCGAACTGGGTCTACCAAGCCATCGTCGGCGGCAACCAAGCCCAGATAATCCACGCTCAACTCGCCCAAAATCCCATGGGTGATGTGACCGGCGCCGGCCTGCTCCCGCCGATGCCAACGTTCTGGGGAGACTCCGACACCTGCACGCCCGCTCCCGTGACTGGGACGGTAGTTACGACCTCTACCAGTTGCGCAAATCAAGTTGCCAAGGCAAATCAAATCATCACCACTTACTTCAACCAGGTAAATAACGCGAACCCATCTCCCAATTGGATCGCAACGCCGGTGCCCGAGTTCGCGCTCCGCCATGGTAACGGTACCCCGACCACCAATCTCAAGGGCGCGCAGGCCACTTCGACCGATCCTCTATTCAATACAGGAGGGGATTTGAACCCGGGCGGGAGCTTCGATGCCTATTGGCTGCTCAGCACCCAGTTAACGCCCACGGACGTGGCTGGCACGGACGAAAACGACACCTACTTTGACGCTAACCTTAGCGCCCATGCTGTGCTCTTCGGCGACGATGTGGATGTGGTGGACGTTACGATGACCGCTGATACCGACAGCGGTCAGACTGTACCCCACCAGAAGAAGCCCACGTCCAGCGGCTCGATCGGTCTTTTTGTCTTCGGCAACGAGATCTACGGCCCCATTACCTTCATTCCCAGCAAAGGTTTCACGGTCACCTCTCCTTCTTCTTACTTGAAACCAATTGAATACGATCTGCCACAACCTATCGAAATCTGGATCTTCAGCATCACGCTTGGCGCGACCGCGGGTGCGGGCATCGATGCGTATGGACCTGCCAACGTCCCCAGCGGCTTGGCTCTGAATATCTTTCCGACTTTAAGTCTGGGCGCTCACGCTTACGGCGCAGTCAATCTCTACATTGCCAGCGGGGGGGTAGATGTTCGAGTCGACCTTATTGACCTGTCCCCGGCTGTAACCGCAGACGCGGATTGGACGCCCAACACCAATGCCTCAACCTGCGCAGTGACTCTGAGCGGCTCCCTAAACGGAAATGTGACCTTCGGCTCACTCGGCGGCGAAGTCGATCTGGAAGCTACCTTCGGAGATTGCCCATTCTGCTACACCGATTCCTGGCCTCTATTCAGTTGGAATCCATTGATAAGCGAGTCATGGAATCTGTTTAACGACACCATCGGCCCTCAGTTGATTGGGCTCCCTGCATCCATGTGCACGCTGCCCGGGGTCACGGCGCAAATCAGCTCTCCAGTCTCGGGAGCAACTCTGTACTCCGGCTCACCAGCCACGTTGCAAGCGTCGGCGATAACCGTCCCCCCTTTGAACACCACGTACAACTGGACCTTTACGCCAGGCAAGAATGCGAGTTCGGTTACGGTGAACTCAGGTGGAATGACGGCTTCCCCGAATGTCACCTTTGGCGCACCCACATCGGGATCCACGTCTTCGTGGACCATCGGCCTCACGGTAAACGTAAGTGGTAAAAGTGCCGGCGGGACCCAAATTAACTTAAATTTGCCTGCTACTCCCGTCACCATCTCTGTCATCACGCCGGGCGGCCCCGGCCAGAGCAACTGGGTGGAGGCCCCTTCACTGCTCGTTCCAAGTGAGGGTCTGGCAGCAGCAGCGGACACGCAAGGCAACATCTACGCGATCGGCGGATTGGGCAGCTCCGGGAACGCGCAGAGCACGGCGGAAATGTACAGTCCGTCTACCAACACCTGGACCCTGGTTGCGCCCATGTCCGCTCCAAGAAGCTATCTGGCAGCAGCGGCTGACACGCAAGGCAACATCTACGCGATCGGCGGAAACGACAGCTCCGGGAAACCGCTGAGCACGGTGGAAATGTACAGTCCGTCTACCAACACCTGGACCCTGGTTGCGCCCATGTCCGCTCCAAGAAGCTATCTGGCAGCAGCGGCTGACACGCAAGGCAACATCTACGCGATCGGCGGAAACAATAGCAATTTCGTCGAGCCTTTGAACACGGTCGAAATGTACAGCCCATCTACCAACACCTGGACGACGCTGACGCCCATGCCGGAAGCAACGTTAGCCCTGGCGGCAGCGACGGACAAGCAAGGCAACCTTTACGCGATCGGGGGAACGTCCACCGAGGCCCGATCTTCGAACACGGTGGAAATTTACAGCCCGTCTACTAAAACCTGGACCACGGTGTTGAACGGCCCCACGGCCTCTTTCCTGGGGGCAGCGGCTGATACGCAAGGCAACATCTACGCGATCGGCGGATACTTCATCGACGGGACCCTCCAAGCCCCGCTGAGCGTGGTGGAAATGTACAGTCCGTCTACCAAAACCTGGACCCCGGTGTTGAGCCTGCCCGCACCAATGTGTGCCCTGGCGGCAGCCGCGGACACACAAGGGAACATCTACGCGATCGGGGGAACGTCCGGCACCTGGCCCTTCGAGCCTTTGAGCACGGTGGAAATGTTACCAGGACAGTGAGTTGTTGGACCTCGGCAGCAAGTTGCTGCCGAGGTCCGTATCAGTAATCACTGAATGACTTGCAAGGTAGGCCCATGATCGCTACGGCTCTTACATGCTCCCGGGTCGCCGTCGTCGCCGCATTCGTAGCGGCGACGGCGGCTTTCGCCGCCACTTCTGCAATGAACCCGGGCGACCAATACCGCTGGTCGCTCGACTTTCGCACCGGCCTGGCACAACAGGCAGCACCGCCCGTCGAGGTCCATCTAACGGGCGTTTGGATCTCGACCGTTGTGGCATTGCGGCCGGGCGAATACGACGCACAACTTCAGATCGCCGATGTAGATTTCACCGGCGACGCCGTGAAGAGTGCACCTGCAGCGTCTCTCGAAGACCTGCGTTCGCGCCTCTCGCGCCCGTTCTGGGCCACGTACCGCAATGACGGCGGGTTGCTCGCAATTCATTTTTTCCGGGATGTCAGTCCCAACGATCGCAATCTTCTTCAGATGGTCGCGACCGAACTGCAACTCGTCCGCCCCGATTCGGCGCGCACTTCATGGACGGCACAGGAACGCGACGGGGCCGGAGAGTATGTCGCCCTCTACGTGATGCCGCAACCGGACCGCGTCCTGAAACGCAAGTTGAAGTACGTGTACCTCGATGGCACGGCGGGTGCTCCTGCGAACACACTCTCTGTCGCCATAGACGAGTCCAGCGTGAGCTTCTCGCTAGCTCCGAATGGCGTCGTCCAGGCAGTCGATGAAACCAGTCGTATGCATCTCGACCTCTCTATGGGTAAGCCACAGCAGCTCGCGGTCGTGACCGAGATTCATACCGGCAACCTTCGCACTGGCCGCACGCCGGAACTGATCGACAGCCTGGAACACGCCCACGCCAATGTGACCAGCTCTCCCATCGTGACCCACAGGACAGATCCCGAGCAAGCCCGCGCCCAGTCGGACAAACTCCTGCTAGAAGGGCACACGACCCAATCCCTGCTCGACGCCGCGTTTGCAAAGGGCAAAGAAGATGACGTTGCTCTTGCGGACCGTCTCGCGGCGCTCTTCCGCCAGCGTCCCGAAGCCAGTTCTAGCGCTGTCGCATTGTTAGTTAAGAATGGCGCACAGAAACGCGTTACCAACGCGCTCGGCATTGCCGGTTCGCCTGCTGCAATTGCTGCGCTCACCACCCTTGCACGCAATGCTTCCCTTGCCGAAGAGCTGCGCGTGGACGCCATCACGGCGTTCATCCAGATGCAGCACCCCAGCCCGGAAGCCATGCGCGTGCCTGCCGATCTTATGAGTGATTCCAACCCGGCCATCCAATCCGCAGCCCGCATGATAAGCGGCGCTTTGTCGCGCGCCGGTCGCTCCGCGCATCCGGACGAAGCCAATGCGATTGATGCCGCTCTGGTTGCGCTGTATCGCAGCGCCCCTGACATTCGCCAGGCCGTCGAGGTGCTGAGCGCTCTCGGCAACAGCGTCGGTCCCTCAGTCGTGCCGGTCATTAGGGAAGCCCTGCGCGATTCGCGGGTTCTAATCCGCGCTGCTGCCGCTCGGGCTCTTCGGCTGGCGCCGGGCTCCGAGATTGACGAAGTTCTTGCGACGGTGATAGGTTCCGACGGCGATCCAGTGGTCCGTGCCGACGCCATCTTCGCGGCCCGCTTCCGCCGTCCCTTGCCTCTACCGATCGCCGATGCTCTATTGCATGCTGCGACCGCCGACCCGGTTGATCATGTTCGCAGCGAAGCCGTGGCACTCCTTCGGCAGAATCCAACGGCGTCGCCTGGTATTCCGGAAACCCTCACCCGAGTCGCCGATCACGATAGTAATGCCGGTATCCGCCGGCAAGCGAAGGAGGCTCTCACATCGATTTCCGCGGCGGCTCCGCCAAAGCCGTAACTCTGAGCTTCGAGTTGGCAGGCAACCGTTTGCGCCTCTGGCGCCGTGGCCGCCAGGTTTCGATGGGCCGCCGTTCTTACCATCTCATGTTGAGGGCCAACCGGCCGACTACAGGTTCTGTAGTTCGGTCGAAGAGGAGCGAAAAGTCGCAACGAGATTATCGCGGGGCACAAAAGGGCCCTATCTAAGGACGGGGGCGACTTTGGATCGATGGTTTTGGATTCGGGTTGCGTGCTACGCTCTGCTCCTCGCGGGTGAGAAAAGGTCCTTGTGTCAGGTTAGTAACACTGAGATCCCGCGCGCGCTTGGGCTGGCAGACAGGGCACCGCTAGCGAGCGCGCAGGGAGGGCCGGGGGCCGGCTCACTGGGCACTGAGTGAGAGGGAGGGCATGGGGGCTCTAAAAGTCGGAATCTTCGGGCGTGCAGGTAATCGTGCCTCGTCCGGAGCCGAGATACTGCTCGTAGCTACACAATTCTCCCAGCTGGGTAATTTCCCCTAAGGCCAGATTGGCGTCATCGACTAGACTTTCCGTCGTACTATAGGCGCCAGAGGTTGGGGTTGCCCGCTCGATGTGGGTCGCCCAGCCGTGCAGCCCTTCGGTCACATAGAAGGGGAGGTATGGATCGCCTGTGCTATCCGCGATCACTTTAATCACACCGCGAGGCGGGACTTTGCCAGTGAGGGTATTATTCGTCAGTTCAGTTTTCACGTCCTCTGAAAGAATACCGTCTGGGGTAATCCAACACGCACCACACGCAACCAGTTCTTGGCTGTCATCGAGTACATAGATATCGGCGGCGATGTTACCCCCCGTGTAGCCGTCATTAACAAAGCGCAAAGTCGCATCGGGTGCGCCGGATACATTGTTGGAGTAATAGGTGACGAAGTAATAGCTGCTGTCACCCACGTTTTGGGCTAACACGGCTCCCGAAAATAACAGCGCGAGAGCTACGATCGCAAGTATAAAAAATACGCCCTTTTTCATGACCCTCTCCTCGTGGCCAAGGCCGCACGGACAGGCGGACGAAGGCAGAAAAACTAACACTAGCCGAACTTTGATGGGTTCCGCACTTGTTTACAATCCTCCAATTGGTTTAGCCCAAGCGAACCGTTGTCGTCAGTTAAGGCTAGGTGAGTTCTATCGTTGTGCCGAAGGTCGATTGAGATTGTGGACCATCAAGAGAGTCTGCCAAAATCACTCGCCCCGCCGCGCCGCTAGCCTAGCGCCTGCGCACCGGCCCCCCCTCACGCCCCCCGTTAGCCCCCATCAAAACGTTTACTAGTCAGCAACGAGACCGGTTTCAAAACGCTCTACCTCCTATCCCCGCCATTCGTTGACTGGCAGACCGCTGCGTCCGTAAGATGAAGCGACCGGAGGCAACGCATCCCTTAGTGATCGGCCAAACCATCTCGCACTATCGCATCGTCGAGAAGGTCGGCGGCGGCGGCATGGGCGTGGTCTACAAGGCGGAGGACAGCCGCCTTCATCGCTTCGTCGCCCTCAAGTTCTTGCCCCCAGAGGTTGCTCATGACCCTCAAGCGCTGGCCCGCTTTCAACGCGAAGCTCAAGCCGCATCCGCACTAAATCACCCCAACATCTGCACGATTTACGACGTCGGTGAGCAGGACGGCAACGCCTTCATCGTCATGGAGTATCTCGACGGGGTCACCTTGAAACACAGGATTGCCGGCCGTCCCCTGGAGCTTGATTCCCTGCTCAGATTCGCAATTGAAATCGCCGACGCTCTCGACGCGGCTCACACAGCTGGCTTCATCCACCGCGACATCAAGACCGCAAATGTAATGCTTACGAAGCGCGGCCAAGCCAAAATCCTCGATTTTGGTCTGGCCAAGGTGAGCGGCCCCAGCCCCGACAGTGGAAGTAGTCCCGACGATTCCACCTTAGTGGACCGCGAGCTCACTACCAATGGCGAGACTTTGGGCACGGTTGCCTATATGTCACCCGAACAGATCGAGGGCAAGCTCCTTGACGGACGCTCCGACTTGTTTTCGTTCGGAGTTGTACTGTACGAAATGGCGACCGGTCGGACCCCATTCGATAGGCCCACCAAGGGAGCTACCTTCGGCGCCCTTCTGCACGAGCCTCCGATTCCCGTGATGCAATTAAATCCAGGTATGCCGGCGCGCTTGGAAGAGATCATTCATAAGGCTCTGGAGAAGAATCGTGACCTTCGCTATCACCACGCCTCGGAATTACGTGCCGACTTGCAGCGCTTAAAGCGGGACCTGGAAAGCGGGCACTCCTCAACCGCCAGTGCGATCGCTCCGCAGAAACCGCTGCCGGTTGGGGGCGCGAAGCGTTGGAAGTTTGCAATCCCAGTTCTGTTCGTCGCGGCACTCGTCATGAGCGGGATTTACTACCGCTCGCATAGAACCAAGCTCCTTACCGATAGGGACACCATCGTCATTTCCGACTTTAGCAACACCACCGGCGACAGCGTTTTCGATGACACGCTCAAGCAAGGGCTCTCGGTGCAACTGGAACAATCGCCCTTTCTCGACCTGCTTTCCGAGCGCAGGGTGAATGAAACCTTAAAGCTCATGGGCCGTCCGGTCACTGACCGGTTGACGCCGGAGGTCACACGCGACGTTTGCCAGCGCACGGGCAGTAAGGCCATGCTAACCGGCTCGATTGCCGGACTGGGCAGCCACTACGTGATCGGGCTAAAAGCAGTGAACTGCAACACGGGAGACGTGCTGGCCGAGGCGCAGGAACAAGCAGCCGGCAAGGAAGCGGTGCTCAACGCTTTGGACAACGCGGCCGTCAGTTTGCGAAGCAAGCTCGGAGAGTCGCTCAGCACGGTGCAGAAATATGCCACGCCGCTAGAGGAGGCAACCACACCCTCTCTGGAGGCGCTGAAAGTGTACAGTCTGGGACGGAAGACGCACTATGCCAAGGGAGACACTGCCGCTCTGCCCTTCTATCAACGAGCAGCAGAGCTCGACCCGAACTTCGCCAGGGCCTACGTCTCGATGTCGGGGGTCTACAGCGACCTCAACGAAATCGAGCGGGCCTCGGAGAATGCACGCAAAGCTTACGAGCTACGGGAGAAGGTGAGTGCACGGGAGCGGCTCTCCATCGAGGCGAACTACTACATGACCGCGACGGGAGAGCTGGAGAAGGCGGCGCAGACCTACGAACTCTGGCAGCAGACCTATCCTCGAGATGAACTGCCGCACATTAATCTGGGATTCATTTTCGCCAGCCTGGGAAACTGGGAAAGGTCATTGGTGGAAGCGCGGGAGGCATTGCGGCTGGAACCCAACAACGCGACCAACTATCTCAACCTGGGTAATGCTTACACCAGCCTCAACCGGCTGGAAGAGGCGGAAGCGGTATACAAGCAAGCGGAAGAGCGCAAACTAGAGGCTGAGACCCTGTTGGCGAACCGCTACCAGATGGCCTTTGTGAAGGGAGACACGATAGGGATGGCGCAGGCGGCAACGGCCGCCATGGGCAAGCCGGGGACGGAGGACTTGCTGCTGGCCGCGCAAGCGGACACGGAAGCCTGGTACGGAAAATTGAAAAATGCACGTGAGCTGACGCAGCGGGCGATGGAGTCAGCCCAGCACAATGACGCCAAAGAGGCTGCCGCAGCTTATCAGGCAGCGGCAGCGCTACGCGAGGTGGAAGGAAGCCGGAAGCAAGCGGTCGCAGACGCCAACGCAGCCGTGAAGCTAGCCCCAAATCGCGATGTCCGGGCGATTGCCGCACTGGCTCTGGCGCGGGCAGGCGATACGGCAGACGCGGAGAGACTGGCTGCCGAACTCGACAAGACCTTCCCGCTGGACACGCTGGTGCAGAGGTATTGGCTTCCCTCGATCCGGGCGGCAGTCGCTCTGGCGCGCAGGGATCCCAACCGCGCCGTTGAACTATTGAATCTGGCAAACACGGTAGAACTCAGTCAGCCCACGAACCTCACTGTTATCCTGTGCCCGGTTTTCTTGCGTGGAGAAGCCTATCTCATGCTGCATGACACCAAACGAGCGGAAGAGGAATTTCAGAAGTTCACAGATCACTATGGGTTGGTGCTGAACTTTCCCTGGGGGCCGCTGGCCCGCATCGGGCTCGCTCGCTCCTGCGCCATACAGGGCAGTACGGTCAAGGCTCGTGCGGCATATCAGGACTTTCTCGCTCTCTGGAAAGACGCCGACTCCGACATCCCAATCCTGAAGGAAGCTAAGGCGGAGTACGCGAAGCTGCGGTAGCTGGAGAGAATCCTGCCTAGTAGCTCTCTGTTCACCGATCACTGGCGCAAACAAGAAGGTCCATGGATACGTTTGGCGACGATTCTGGGTGGGTGACGGGCAACCCTTACCTTATGAATTAGGTAAGGTCTGCCGACAATCCGGGAGTCAGCCGTTCAATTACAATAGGCGGGTTTTTACCAATACGAGTAGGCCTCCATTCACCGGTTTGCATCTTTGCATCAGCCCTTGCTTTTCAACTGGTGCGCTCATAGCCTCATCGTTGACCGATGGAGCCTCGACGCATGATCGCACTCAGACGTTTGCTCGCTTTGCTTGTTTTCCTATCTACCTCATTCACTCTGTACG
>Ga0326727_10005431_pt1 | contig 36458 bp, 30 predicted proteins | sample MB2enrmetagenome_FD_207643 | JGI IMG/M metagenome (GOLD analysis project Ga0326727, IMG submission 207643) | Lab enriched peat soil microbial communities from McLean, Ithaca, NY, United States - MB29MY | ecosystem: Environmental > Terrestrial > Soil > Wetlands > Peat | place: USA: New York...
AGCCCCACAAACAGGAGATTTCTCAAATGCGATTGGTAACTCTGATTGCGATGCTCGGACTGATCCCAGAGATCTCCGGGCAAACTGCGCCGAAGCGCGGCGCCTACTGGGTGGACAAGGAAACCGGGCTGGTGTGGGCTGCCGCCGATAATGCGTTCGGCGTGAGTTGGACCCAGGCATCCAACTACTGCAGTGCGCTTACTCTCGGCGGTCACAAGGATTGGACTCTGCCTGCGATCGACGAACTGCAGAACTTGTTTGGCGGCGTTGCGGACCAGAACGGACATCACGTCAGAGGTCCGATTCAGATCACAGGATGGGCATGGAGTTCGTCGCCCGGTCGAGAGCCAGGGGAACAATGGGCTCTCGACTTTGGCGACGGCGGTCGGGCATCGGTGGTGATGGGTGATTCCGGGCTTAACCGGGCCCTCTGCGTCCGTCGGTCTGCTTCTCCGAAATGACCGGCGGCGCGACCGGCGACCCGTTGCCGTACTTTTCAATGGTGCGAGTCTTCATGTTGTACACATCGCCCGGCGACAGAATGTAGTACGGCTTCTCCCAGGGCTGGTACTGACGGGTATTGTCGTGTACGGCGACCTTCCACTTGCCGATCACGGTGAATCGATCGCCGGTCACCACGATGGCGGTACCTTCCGACAGTCCGATTCCCAGCAGATTGGGATATTTCTTGATCACCGGAATGATATCGTCCCAGCGGTTGCGGGTGTTGATGTGCTGGTCGATCGCCACCCTGCGGAGAAAGGCAAAGCCGTGCTCATGCTCAGGCTCCGGCGTCATCACAATTTCGGATCCGGCGATTGCTCCGCGCACCAGATAGTCGCCTTGAATGGTGGCGCCCGCTGAACTGCCGCCGATCACGCCGCCGCGCTCCAGGACTTGGTGAAACTCCCGTAAGGTTAGAGTGTTGGCATAGGAATCGACAATATTCCATTGCCGTCCGCCGTCGAACCAGACTGCGTTGGCGTCACGCAAGACCTTGGCGAACTCCTCGGTATCGGCCACCTTCGGATCGTGCGTGTGCAGCATGAAGACGTTGGTGGCCCCGCGCTTTTTCCACGAGGCGAGTACTTGCTCTTCCTTGTACTCCTTCCAGGACCCGTCGGCGTTCTTGTTGCCGCCGGCGGTAGGGACAACGACTATCTTGGCGCCCAGTCCGCCGGCTTTGTTGATGAAGGTTTCAAAGATCCCGGTGCCGACGTCTGACCCGCCCCCTTGAATCACGAGGGTGCCTTTCGCTGGTCCGTATTCAGTCTCCTGTGCCAGGACGGTGCCCGCGGAGAGAATCGCTACGAATAAAAGATTCAGTTTGGTGACGTTCATAAAGTGAGTTCTTATCCTTCGTTTTTCACGCGAGTAGCGTGGTGGGACCGGCAAACTGCTCGCTGACGCGCGCGGCTCTGTGGCGTCCACTCATCCTGCGGGGTTTCTCGCCCCCTAGCGCACTCATTTAAGGCAGCGTTACTGGCGTCGCGCCCGCCAGGTAGATGGCATTAAAGAGGAACTTGAACGTTCCGTGCGGCTGACCACGGAACGTGATTTCGGGACCGAAGAGGTACACGCTTCCCTTACCCACGCTGGCCTCCACGGCCCCCACTGCGCCATTCAGATAATGCTGTCCCCAAGCCCAACCGCTCCTTAGCGGTTCCGGACCGGCGAACCATGCGATCGGGCGTGTGCCTTTCTGTTCGGCGCCCGGCAACAACCGGAACGCTGGACTGTTGATGTAGAAGACATCCACCTGCTTGCGCAGCCCGTACGCGATCGGTAGACTGTTGTCCACGCTGGCTTGCAGCACAGACCCCGGAACATAGAACTTCGTATTGGGCAACCGGACTGCAGGACCGTCCGGGCTGGTATCGACAAGAGCGTTGGTTATCGGAAGACCGAAGTAGTGGTCGAAGGCGGTCGAGCTGCCGATGGCCAGCAGAGTTCCGCCTTGTTCGACGAACTGATGCAGTTGCGGCGCCGTTGTGGTGACGCTCACATTGCCGATCTGGTTCTTGTATTCGTCGGGTACGTTGGCTTGCGCGCCTCCTCGGCCACCACCGCCACCGCCGCCGCGTCCTCCGCGTCCCTCTCCGGTAGGCAACGCGCCGTCGGGAAAGATCAGCACGTCGTACTTCGATTTGAGGTTGCCGGCATCGAGGGTGGACGCGTACACCAACTCGTACGGCGTGGAGAATGCCTGCTCGAACATCCAGCGGATGTGGCCGGAATCCTGCGAGCCGCCGTAGCGATCCCACAGACCCACCCGCACGGGCCGCAGTTTCAGGGCCTCGCCTTGCGGCTTGGTCGCCGTCCCTTCGAAAGTCAGGCCCAGGTCCTTCGCGAGAGTGTTCAACAACGCTGCGGTAGAAGCTTTGGCTGGAATGTAGATGGCGCCAGCCGGATAGGTCTTGCCACTGGCAGTGAATTCTCTCTTCAGCCAGTAGACGTCTTCACCGGCCGCCAGCAGGCGCGTGGTGCCGGTAAATGCGTCATTCACCTGGTGATCGAGTACATAGCCGGTCGCGTTCTGCGAGGTGAGGACATGGCCGGCGGGCGTCTTGATGAGGCCGTCGATTTTCTCGAATGGGCCATCGAATCCGTCGAGGATGCGATCGAACTGCACGCCCATCTGGAAAGCTAGCGTGTACCCGGTAATGTCGTAGGGCGGGCGCGGCGGGCCGCCGGGATATTGGAAATCGTTGGGGTGATCCTGCGGCTCCAACATATCGCGCAGATGCGGGCGGAACGCCTGCGCCGCCTTCACCACGTAGGACCCGGCGGGGTACTTCTTGCCCGCCACTTCGAAATCGCGCGTCGCCCGATGGACGACGATGCCGCAGATCTCGAGCGCGTTGACGAATTTCGTTGCCGTCAGGAAATCCGGTTGATCCGACGGAATGATGTAGCCTCGCGGATCGCGCGCTTCCGGTGTGTGGAGTTGGTCCCAATACTTGACGGGAATGCCGCCTCCGCGACCGCCGCCTCCGCCGGTATCCCCGGCCGCGTCAGACGGTTCGGCGACGCGCGCAACATCTACACCGCGATCCTTGGCGTACGCCGCCTCCATCGCTGCGATGCGTTTGGGCGTCAGGGTCCAATAATCCTCGCTGCCGCGCTCGATGGAATTCTTGCCGGCCCTGTAGATGCGGAAGAGAAAATCCTCGCGGAATTTCGAAGCGATATCCAAGATGGCGCGGTCGGTAGTCAGCAGGTAGTCGATGCTCTGGCGCTGATGCCACTCCTGCCGCGGACCGATGGGCGCCGGTTGGTCCGCACCCGGTAGCAGCTTCGATGCCACCAGCGGAATGCTGATGGGCGAAGGACTCCCGATGATCTCCGAGAGCAGACCGATCTGATTGTGGAACCCGGTGGTGGTTCGGTCGCCGCCGTTGAACCAGGTGGAATACGGCGCTCCGGTACGCATTACGGCGCCAGGCTTTCCCTCGGCGAGAAAGCGCTCATGCACGGCGGCGGAAACCAGGTCGATGCCGATGGGCACCAGCGGATCCTGATTGTAATTGAAGGGATCGCGGAAGGGCGAGAAGAACAGCACCGAGCCCGCCGGACCGGTCTGGTGCTGGTTGTACATGATCTGCGGAATCCACTCGATGTACATCTGCCGGTTCACCGCGGCAGTCTCCGGCTGGTTGGCGATGTAGGAGTCGCGATTGTCATCGTGGCCCACGTACTTCTGATACAGTCGCGGAAGTCCGTTGAGACTGCGGGCTTTCGGGTCCGCGGTGCGCATGTACCAGTTCGCCACCAATTCCATGCCGTCGGGATTGATGGGAACCAGCAGCAGGATGTCGTCGTTCAGAATTCGCAGCGTCTCCGGATCGCTCTTGCTGAGGAAGTCATAGGTTTCGGTGAAGAGGGCCTGGGCATTCACCGACTCGTTGGCATGAAGTCCGCCGTCGATCCAGACCACGGCTCGACCTTCGGCGGCCAACTGGTGGGCCTGTTCGTCGGTGAGGCCTTCGGCCCGCCCGAGACGCTGCGAGATCTCTTTGTAGCGGGCCAGCTTCTTGTGGTTGGCCGGCGAAGTGATGATCGCCATGACGATCGGGCGACCCTCGGCGGTCTTACCGATCTCCTGCAGCTTGATGCGGTCGGACTCTTTGGCTACTTTGTTCCAGTAGTCGAGTAGCTGAGTGTAATTGGCGAGAAAATAGTCGTCGCCCGCGGTGTACTCGCCGATTTTGGGCGGCGAAATGCTCTTCTGGCTCTGCGCAAACGCCGGGCTGAGGGCTAGAACGAGCGCCAGCCAAAAGCGGCTTGGCAGTTGTGGTTTTCTTGTTCGCATGTAAGTGCTCCTAAGTGGCTAGAACTCGACCCGCGCCCCCAGGACGATGTTGCGGTTGCCCGTCGCCGTTGTGATTTGACCGAAGCTAGTGCTGTCGATGTTCAGATTCGGGGTGCCCCAGATCGGCCGGTTGAGTACATTGAGCGCGTCCGCGCGGAGTCGCAGAGTGACATTGTGCTCCTGGCTCAGCGTGATGGCTTTCGACAACTGCACGTTGAACGTAAAGGTGCCGAGGCCCCGATAACTGGTCGGGCTGAGCGAACCGAGCTGTCCAGGAATGGGATTCTCCAGCAGGGTCTGCCCGTTGGCGCCTTGAACCGCGTACAGCGTGCTCAGGCTTTGCAGGTTGGAAGGCAGAAGCTTTGCGGTCGGGTCCTGAACCTGCGTCAAGCCGGAGAAATACACCACGTTGTTGCCGACCTTCTGAACGCTGCCGGAGGGTAATGCGCCGAGCGAGATGTCCGTAGTGTTGACCGTGTTAAAGGTGCCACCCGCGTTGTTGCTGAAACTCGTCGGCGTGCCGGATTGCTTATTGAAGATCACCGCGGTCTGCCACTTTTCGACGAGACGTCCCAGAATGCCATGGCTCGAGCCAAGCACCGGCTTGCCGTAACCGAAGGGCAGATCCCAAACTCCGCTAATCTTGAAGACGTTGGGTATATCGAAGCTCATTAACTGCTTGCTGAGATGCTCGTTCCGCAAAGTAATGAAGCTGGCTTCTTCGTTCTGCGTATTGCCGTCGTAGGCGCCCAGAGTCTTGCTGCGCACGTAGCTGGCCTGCACCTGGAAGCCGTTCTGAAAACGCTTGTTAGCCTCCACCTGAAAGGAGTTGTAAGTGGAGTTGTCGAAATTCCCCAGGAGCGCCGCCGTGCCGAATTGTGGATTGGCCACCACAAAGTTGGCCGGCAGGCCGCCGTTCTTAATCAGGCCTCCGCGGATCCCCGTGACAAACGTGTTATACCCTAGAAAATTGGCGAAGCCCCCGACATTGTTAGTGAGAAGGTACGCCTGCAGCGTGGTGTTCTGGCGGACAGCCTGGGAACCCGTGATGGTGGTGCCATTGACCACGCCCACCTGCGGAATGTTTAGTCCATTAAATATTTGATTCAGCAGCGGCGAGTTTCCACCTGCATCCGTAACTTGAAACGCGTTCAGAATCCCGTTTTCGAAGATGTTGACCTCGTTGATGTTGACGCTCTGGATCAACTTCGTTCCCTTGCTACCGACGTAACGCAAATCCACCACCAGCCCTTTGGCGATTTCACGTCCCAGCGAAGCGTTCCAATTCTGGATGTACGGCTGCTTCAGGCCGTGAGACGGAATGTCCACGCCCTGCGCGCTGGAGTTGGTGTCGTTGATCGGGATGGTAGCCAACGGCGGAATGGAGGGAATCGCCAACGGCAACGAGATCGACGACAGCGATTGGTAAGTCGAAGGCGTGATGGATTGGGTTTGTCCCAGCCCCGGCGCTCCGTAGCCGAATAGCTGATTCAGCAGCGCCATGATGTTGTGCTCATATGAGATCGCGTATCCGGCGCGGAACACGGTTTTATTGGCGCCAAACCAGGGCAGCGCCCAGGAGAGTCCGACCGCCGGAGCGAAGTTCTTGAACTGCTTGCCCCATGGCAGGATGTTGGCATTTGGCGAATTGGCGCCAATCAGTTGAAACTGGGTCAACGAACCGGGCATGTTTCCCGGTTGAAATAGCGAGCCGAAGCTGTTCCCGGAGATTCCGAAGATGGTCGATGAGCCGCCGGTCAGGTCTACCATCCTGCCATATTTTTCATGCGGTACGCCGTAGTACTCCCAACGCAGCCCCAGGTTCAGTGTCAAACTGCTGCTCACTCGATAGTCGTCCTGGAAGTAAGCGCCCCATTCGCGTGTCTGGTTCCAATGCTGTTCGTTTTGCATCGGGGCGTACGTCGGGTTGGCGCCACCGGACGCGTAAAACTGCTCCAGCAGGCTTCCGACGGAGCCTGAGAGATCCGTCAAGAGGTTGCTCGCGAGGGTGGAATTCGCACCGATTCCGTTAACCGCGCTAACCCCCTGCACGCCCACGTTGCCCGCGCCTAGGGTGACGCGCGGAATCACGTCAAAAGCGTGGTAGCTGAACTCTGAGAGGAAACGGAGTTCCAGACCGGCCTTGAAAGCATGATGCCCGTGCAGCCAGGAGATCTTGTCTCCGTACTGATACACCGGAGTGATGCGGCCCTGCGGGTCGGACGACGCCAGCGGACTCGTGAGACCGTTGAGACTCAGGATGTAGGGAATGCCATTGATGGATGGCAGGATGCTTGTGCCCGCCGCATGAGCCGTCCACGGTGCCTCGAAATCGAGGTGGGCTCGTTGGACTCCCACCCTGAACTCGTTGACTAGAGTAGGACTCAAGGTGGAGACCAGAGCGAGCGACGCCACGGTCGAAGTCTGCACGTAAGCGCCGCCCGGGGAAGTCGGATACACCTGGGCATCGTTTCCGTTGGGAGCGTTGTTGTAGTCCCGATTGTAGCTGAAGGTCAAGCGGTGGGCTTGGTTGAAGTTGTGGTCCAGGCGGAAATCAAGGGAGTAGAGGTCATTGATGCCGGGTTGCCGCCAGACGTAGCCTGCCGTATTCAGCCCATCGCCGGTGAGGAAGTTATTGGGCAGCGGCAAGAGCGCTAGCGTTTTTGCCACACCTCCGCTATCGAGCGTGAGACGGTTCGGATCCAACCCGAACAGGCTGACGCTTTGCAGCGCACCGGATGCGCCGCGCGGCGTCACGGGGTTGCCGCTCAGATCCACCGCCGGATTGTTCGCGTTGGCGTTGCCGTTCTGTACTCCGGGATAGAAGCGGAAGATTCCTTGCCGCGCCGAGCTGGTCAGGACCGTGTCAGTCACCGGTGTCTGCGTGTGGTTGATGCTGGTCTCGAACAGGGCGAAGAAGAACGTCTTGTTCTTACGGATGGGTCCATCCACTCGCGCCCCGGTTTGATTCAGCACCTGCACGTTACGCGCGATGCCGCTGCGGTTGTTGGACCAGGTGTTGGCATTCAGGTCGGTATTGTGCGCGAAATCGTAAGCGCTGCCGTGGAACCGGTTGGTCCCGGAGCGGGAAATCAATACGACCTGCCCGGAGCCGCGCCCATACTCCGTGTCCACCGGAGAGGTAATGACCTTCACTTCTTCCACGCGGTCCACCGTAGTGCTGATCAATTGGCCGGTGACCGACGTGAGCACCGCATTGTCCATGACGTTCACGCCATCGAGCGTCACATTGACGAAATCGGTGCGCGCCCCATTGATGTTGGCGCCACTGCCGTTCAAGACTAGGCCGGGCTGCGTGCCCACCAGTTCCATAACATTGCGGCCGGACACGGGGAGCTCCTGAATTCTCTGCGAATTGAGCTGTCCGCCTTGCGAAGTGGATAGGTAATTGACCGAATCGGTGTTCGAAGCCACCTCCACGGTCTCCGCGGTCACGCCTACCTGTAGGGGCAGATTCTGCTGCAAACGGTCGCCGACGCGCACCGTGGTGGCATTCAAGTCGAGCCGCTTGAAGCCTTCCTTTTCGGCGCTAAAGCGGTACTCTCCCGGCGGCAGCGCCGCGAAGAGATAGACACCTGAAGCGTTGGAAACGACGCTGGTCTTGACGCCGGTGTTGAGGTTCAGCGCAGTGATGACGGCGCTGGGAACGTTCGCTCCGGTGGGGTCCAACACGTTTCCGGAGACGACGGCGTCGGTGCTCTGCGTCCACGCAGCCGATGCCAATAGAATCAGAGCTAATAACGGTTTCAAGACAAACCTCCACGACAAAATAGGAACGGGGATGAGTAGCGGCCGGCGTGGAAGGTCGAACGGGGCCAGAAGATACTACGCGCCGCTAAACGCTTGAGTTGGGGGACACGACGAGCGGGAAAGCGATAACCCGAACCGGATGTCCACTATTTCTATAGAGTTTATGGCATTGAAGCTGCGGAGTCAACAAATAATCGGCGTAGCTCAGATGTAGTACATCACGGCTTCGCTTTTCTTGCCGGCGCGGGCCGCATCCACTTGTCGCAGAAGGTCGGCGAGAGTGGTTCGGTCGAGGACATCGGAGGTGGCGTCGCGAACCTGCCGCATGATGATGCGCGTGCCGCAGGATTCCACGTCTTCGCATTCCTCGCACGGTCGAAAGGCCGTCTCGCTGGCACAAGGGAGGGGCGCCAGTGGGCCCTCCATGATACGAATGAGAGATCCCAACGTGACGGTGGATGGCGGCCGGCTAAGCTGATAGCCGCCGCGCGGGCCTTTCTTGCTGACCAGCAGATCGTGGCTCTTCAAATCCAAAAGGATCAGTTCCAGGAACTTGATCGGGATGGATTCTTCCTTCGACAGCGTGGAGATCAAGACCGGTCCTTCCCCAAACCGGCGGCCAAGCGAAAGCATGGCCTTCAGCCCGTATTGAGTCCGTTTCGAGATTGTCCGCATTATCTACTCGACTTCTAGAGTAACGCAAGATGTCGAGGTCGATGGGACTAACGGTCCGAGCGCCTCCGAGCGCCGTCGGCGATTGGCCGAAAAAAACTAATATTTTCGAATGGTGGGGTCCACACGATCCGACCAGGCGTGGATTCCGCCGGTCAGACTGCGCACGTGGGTAAATCCGGCCTTGTTCAGTAACTGGACCGCTCTGGCGCTACGCGTTCCCATCTTACACAGCGCAATGATCTCCTGGCTGGCGTCGAGTTCGTCCACGCGTTCCAGCAATTCGGGCAGTGGAATGAGATGTCCGCCAATATTCGATATCTCAAACTCGTTCTCATCGCGTACGTCAAGGAGAAACAAATTCTCGCCCGCGTCTAGCCGCTTCTTAAGTTCCTCTGCTTGAATCCCAGGTACGCTCATTCTTGGAGACCTCCTCCACCATGGAGTGAAAAATAGTAGCCGTCGGATGCACGAGCGCTCGGTTTGCACGACGACGCTCAGTGGTATTATCGCACATTGCCCCAATGTCCATCAAGAAAGTAGCCTTCAAAATATACTGTTTGCCCGCTAAAATCGGCAATGTATCTGTTTTCAGAGATATACGCATAACAATTTCTTCGCGACAGCGGTGCGGATGTTGATATAGAATAGGTAGAACGTACAACTGATGGTCTAAAAGGAGACCGTTTTGTGGCTGATGATGTGACGCAACAAGTCCTGCGCGAGCAGGCCGCATTTCAACTCGCCAACGTCACCAAGACGGCCCCGCAGTATGGGGCGATCACTCCGCGTTGGCTGGTTCGATTGCTGGACTGGAAGCCGCTGGAAGCGGGGACATTTCGCCGGAACCGCGTCGACGAGGGCAAGGCGATCGACGTCACGTGCGGGCAGGTTGAGGAGTCGGCGCTGCCGGGCACGTACGTCCAGTATGAAGAGAATCCCAAGGAGTACAAGCTAAGCGCGATCAATGCGGTGTTGAATGTTCATACGCGCATCCCGGATCTTTTCAACAAGCCGTATGACCAGACTGCCGAGCAACTCCGGCTCATGATCGAGCATGTCAAAGAGCGGCAAGAGAGCGAGCTTCTGAATAATGCCGATTATGGATTCCTCCATAGTGTTCCGACGCCGCAGCACATAAAGACCAGAACTGGCGCCCCGACGCCTGACGATCTGGACGAACTGCTCACCAAAGTCTGGAAAGAACCGTCATTCTTCCTGGCGCATCCGCGCGCCATCGCTGCCTTCGGACGTGAATGCACACGCCGTGGCGTGCCCCCGCCAACCGTAACTCTTTTCGGCAGTCCGTTTCTCACGTGGCGTGGCGTGCCGCTGATTCCCACCGACAAGATTCACATCCGCAGCAAAGTGAACACCAGTAAGATCCTGTTGCTGCGCGTCGGGGAACGAAAGCAGGGATGCATCGGACTATTTCAACCCGGTCTCGCGGGCGAGCAGAGCCCCGGCCTGTCGGTCCGTTTCATGGGCATTAACAACCAGGCCATCGCATCGTACCTCATTTCCCTCTACTGCTCGTCGGCCGTGCTGACCGACGATGCGATTGCCATCCTCGAAGATGTCGACGTGGGACATTATCATGAGTACAAATGAGGGGGGAGGCGAATTCCCGGCGCTGACTCTGAAGGCAATGGAAGGCGTCGTGCCCGCGGGCCTGCCCGATCCCGCGGTGCTGGCGCGCATGGCCAATGAGCTTTTCGCTGCGGTGGGCAGCGCGCAGCGTCTGACGGATGGCACTCCTCCGCCCGCTACGGGCGCACCGGTTGCGGCGGCACAAACCCCGGCAATCTCGAGCCTGCCGGGGACGGCGCCAGCCGTGGTTCCACCGGTTGCGGCCAGATCCTTTGCGGTTCGACCGTACGAAGTGGCGGGGGGGACGGCGCCCGCCGTGGTTCCACCGGTTGCGGCGGTACAAGCGCCGGCAAGCCCGGGCCTGCCTGGAACCGCGGCCGCCGGTTTGCCGGCATTTTCGTTCCTGCAGGAAATCCGGCCGTTGTTTCCGGAGATCGAGGCGCCGCCCGCGACTGCCAGCCCGTTCGCGCTGCCGTTGGGAGAGTTAAATCTCAAAGCGGCAGAGTTCGATTTCAAAGCGGCAGAGTTCGATCTCAAAGAACTGGATGGCACCGCTCCGCCGGCACTAGCACTTGAAACATTCCAGCCGCCCATGCCGACAGTGCCGGGCGCTCTCGGCGCGTTCGATACTTCGGCATTTCCCACCTTCTCATTCCTGGAAGAAGCGCGGCCACTTTATTCGTATCCTCCCGCAGTGCCCGGTCCAGTGCCCGCGCGACAGCCGGATGCTTCCCTAGCGAACTCCCCGTCCGGCGCCTTCGACGCCTCGGTACTTCGACGAGATTTTCCGATCCTGCGGGAGCGCGTGAACGGACGTCCCCTCGTTTGGCTGGATAATGCGGCCACCACCCAAAAGCCCCAAAGTGTCATCGACCGCCTCAGCTACTTTTACGCGCACGAGAATTCGAACGTGCACCGTGCGGCACACGAACTGGCGGCCCGCGCGACAGATGCCTATGAGTCGGCCCGCGAAAAGGTGCGGCGGTTTCTCAATGCCTCGGCGCCCCGCGAAATCATCTTCGTCCGCGGCGCCACGGAGGGCATTAATCTGGTGGCCCAAAGTTGGGGACGCCATAACGTCCGCCAGGGCGACGAAATCGTAATCACGTGGCTGGAGCATCACGCCAACATCGTGCCGTGGCAGATGCTTTGCGCCGAGAAGGGCGCACGATTGCGCGTGGCGCCGGTGGACGATACCGGCCAGGTGATTCTCGAAGAGTACGAGAAGCTGCTGAATCCGAAGACGCGTCTGGTTTCCGCGGCGCAGGTTTCGAACGCCCTCGGCACGGTCACACCCCTGACCCAGATGATCGAGGCCGCACATCGACACGGCGCAAAGTTCCTGGTGGATGGCGCGCAGGCCGTCTCGCACATGCGCGCCGACGTCCAGTCCTTAGACTGCGATTTCTACGTGCTTTCCGGGCACAAGATGTTCGCGCCCACCGGCATCGGGGCGGTGTACGGGAAATCCGAAATTCTGGACGTCACGCCGCCGTGGCAGGGTGGCGGCAGCATGATTCAGGACGTCACCTTCGAAAAGACGGTCTACAGCCCACCGCCAGCAAAGTTTGAGGCTGGCACCGGCAACATCGCCGACGCTGTCGGTTTGGGCGCTGCCATCGACTATCTGGACCGGGTCGGCATGGCGAATATCACGCGTTACGAAGCTGAACTTCTGACCTACGCCACCACCCAAGTGCAGCGCGTCCCCGGGCTGCACATCATTGGCACGGCAAAGGAGAAGGCCGGCGTTCTCTCGTTCGTGCTGGACGGCGTTCCCACGGAGGAAATGGGAAACCTTCTCAACCGCGAGGGTATCGCGGTACGTTCCGGGCACCATTGCGCGCAACCGATCCTACGACGCTTCGGTCTGGAGCGGACGGTCCGAGCGTCGCTGGCGCTTTACAACACCTGCGAAGACATCGACGCGCTGGTGAGTGCGTTGCTGCGCATTCAGGCTGGTTTTCGCTCATAGTCGCAGAGACGCTCCGGCTGTAGCGCTGCCTGAACGGAAGTGCGGTCGGGTGTCCTCACTCGCGCTCAGGCTCGGGAACAGGTCGAGCTTCTGGTGAACGATGCCCATGCGGAGTCGCCGTGCGTTGATCGGGCTCGCGATTGCGTAGAGACTGCCGGATTCTTAGGAACTGGGATAGTATCGCCAGCGGGAGTTGGATGGTTGACCAGGGAGACAGCCTACGTTGGCGCCGGCCTTAAATTCCCGCACCTTGCGACCCCATCTCGTCGGCAAATACACGCAGGTTGCGCGCAGTCACATCCACCTTGTCGCCGACTTTCAAGTCGAGCTCTCGGAACCGTTCCCGGCTGATCTCGGCATCTAGCGAATTCCCGGTGTCCTCCCGCCGCAGTTCCAGTCGTACCACCGGGCCTGCCGCTCCGATATAGCGAATCGTTGCAATGACGGCGCCGCTTGTGCCTGCCGTGTGGCGGGACAGGTCAAGCTCATACGGGCGCACATAAGCCACCGTGGACAGGCCAGAAGCATCTTCGCCAGCGGCAGGTAGCGCGGCCGCGGCCCGTTGGTGGAAAAGATTGACGTCGCCGATGAACTTGTAGACGAAGGCATTGGCGGGGTTGTCGTACACTGCCAGCGGCGTGCCCACCTGCTCGATCTGCCCTTGGTTCATGATCGCCACGCGATCGGCCACCTCCAGTGCTTCTTCCTGGTCATGGGTTACGAAAACGCTGGCGATATGCAGTTCGTCGTGTAAGCGGCGCAGCCAGCGCCGCAGTTCCTTACGAACCTTGGCATCCAAGGCGCCGAATGGCTCGTCCAGCAGCAACACTCGCGGCTCGACCGCCAAGGCACGCGCCAGGGCCACGCGCTGTCGCTGGCCGCCCGATAATTGGTTGGGGAAGCGGTCTCCCAACCAGTCCAGCTGAATGAGCTGGAGTAATTCGTTCACCCGGCTGCGAATCCGGTCTTCGGAAGGGCGTGCCGCCCGGGGCCGCAGCCGCATCCCAAAGGCGATGTTCTCAAACACGGTCAGATGGCGGAATAAGGCGTAGTGTTGAAACACAAAGCCAACCTGGCGTTGGCTCGCCGTGGCGTTGGTCGCGTCCTCCTCGTTTAAGCGAATGGTTCCGCTGTCCGGCACTTCCAGACCGGCTATGATACGCAGCAGCGTGGTCTTGCCGGAACCCGACGGCCCCAGCAGGGCTACCAGTTCGCCATCCTCGATGCGGATGCTCACGCCCTTGAGAGCCTGGAATTCTCCGTACGTTTTGTGGATGTCGACAGCCTCGATGCTCATTGCCTCTCCTGTCCCGTTCTCCATTCGAGAAACTTCTTGAGCGCCAGCGTGATCACGGCGACCAAGCTGAGCAAGGACGCAACTGCGAAGGCTCCGGCATAATTGTAATCGTTGTAAAGGATTTCAACGTGCAGGGGCAAGGTGTTAGTCTCTCCACGAATATGTCCGGAGACCACCGACACGGCGCCGAACTCCCCTAGTGCGCGAGCTGTGCACAAGACCACCCCGTACAACAGTCCCCACCGAATATTCGGCAGAGTGATTTTGTAAAACATCTGCCATCCGGTGGCACCCAGCACCAGGGCTGCCTCTTCCTCTTCCGTGCCCTGCGATTCCATCAGGGGAATCAGCTCCCGTGCTACGAAGGGAAAGGTCACAAAAACCGTCGCCAAAACGATGCCCGGCACGGCGAAGATGATGCGGATGTCATGCGCCGAAAGCCAGTCGCCGAACCACCCCTGCGCGCCGAAGACCAGGACGTAGATGAGTCCCGAGACCACCGGCGACACGGCGAACGGGATATCGATGAGCGAAGTCAGCACGCTTCTGCCGCGGAACTGAAACTTGGTCACCGCCCAGGCAGCCGCAACTCCAAATATCAGGTTCAGCGGAACGGCGATGCCGGCGGCGAGCAGCGAGAGCTTGATGGCGGACAGCGTGTCCGGTTCGCTAACGGCCGCCAGATAAACCCCGATGCCTTTGGAGAGCGCCTGCACGAACACGGCGGCCAGAGGCAGCACGATGAACAGTCCCAGCGACCCCAGCGCCAAGGCGGTGAGTCCCCAGCGGACGATGGCCGGATCCTGCGCGGCAGGCTGTCTGCGGCTGACCTTTGCGGTCTGGGTGGGCGGAGTTGGGGCAAGCGCCATGGCGGTTATTCCGTCTCCATGAATCGGCGCGTCCGCCGCCGGAGTCCATTGACCCCCAGCAGCAGGAGGAATGAAGCAATCAGCATTACCGCCGCAATGGCCGTCGCCCCGGCGTAATCGTACTGTTCGAGCTTCGTGACGATCAGCAGCGGAGTGATCTCCGTCTTCATGGGAAGATTCCCGGAAATGAAGATTACCGAACCATACTCGCCAAGGGCGCGCGCAAACGCCATGGCGAAACCGGTAAACAGAGCGGGCCGGACGATAGGGAAAATTACCCGCCAGAAGATCTGCGCGCGAGTGGCCCCCAAGCTGGCGGCTGCCTCTTCCAATTCCCTGTCGGTATCCGCCAGAACCGGCTGCACGCTTCGCACCACGAAGGGAAGGCCGATAAAAGTCAAGGCCACGACCACACCGAGAGGAGTAAACGCCACCCGAATGCCCAGCGGCGTCAGATAGCGCCCAACCCAGCCGTGTTCCGTATAGAGACTGGTTAGCGCGATTCCGGCAACCGCCGTGGGCAGAGCGAAAGGCAGATCCACCAGCGCATCCGCCAGGGCTTTGCCTGGAAAATCGTAACGGACCAACACCCACGCCACCAGGAATCCAACAACCACACTGATCAGGCCGGCGACCAAGGAGGCGCCGAAACTCAACCGGTAGGACGCCACCAAGTTTGGGGCCGAAACGACCTTCCATAAGTGCTCCCAACTTGAGGAGACTGCTTTGAGGAAGACGGCGCTCAGGGGAATGAGAACAATCAGAGTCAGGTACAGGACGGAATAGCTGAAGGTCGGCCAGAAACCTGGGAGAACACTGGGACGCTTAAAGTCAGTTCGCACGTAGGCTCCGCCTGACGAAAAATGGCCGCGGATGAACAGGCATGGACACAGAATAAGACCAAGAAAAACAGTAACAGGAATCGTCTGAGCGGTGTTCACCCGCGGCCATTTGCTATTTCCCTACGCCGCTATTTCCCTACGCCGCTATTTCCCTACGCCATAGATCCGGTCGAAGATGCCGCCATCTTCGAAATGGCGCTTCTGCGCCTTTTGCCATCCGCCGAAGAGTTCGTCGACGGTGAAGAATTGCAGCTTCGGAAAGTTGTTCGCGTATTTGGCAAACGCCTGCTCCGAACGCGGACGATAGTAGTTTTTCGCCCCGATCTCCTGCCCTTCCTCGCTGTACAGATACGTCAGATAAGCTTTCGCCAATTCGGTTGTGCCGTGTTTGGCGGCCACCTTGTCCACCACTGCCACGGGTGGTTCGGCCAGAATGCTGATAGCCGGCGTGACGACTTCGACCTTGTCCTTGCCCAATTCGTTGAGCGCCAGGAAGGCTTCATTTTCCCACGAAAGCAGCACGTCTCCAATGCCCCTCTGGGCGAACGTGGTGGTGGATCCGCGCGCGCCGGAGTCGAGGACCGGGACGTTCTTGTACAGGCGGGTGACGAACTCCTCCGCTTTTTTGTCGTCGCCGTTGTTCTTCTTCAAAGCGTAACCCCAGGCCGCCAGATAGCTCCAGCGGGCGCCGCCCGAAGTCTTGGGATTGGGCGTGATTACCGAGACGCCGGGTCTGATCAGGTCGTCCCAATCTTTGATGTGTTTGGGGTTTCCCTTGCGCACCAGAAAAACGATGGTGGAGGTGTACGGCGTACTGTTGTTGGGCAGGCGCGTCTGCCAGTTGGCGGGGAGCAAGTGCGCGTGCCCGGCGATGGAATCGATATCGTATGCCAGCCCAAGCGTGACCACGTCAGCCTGCAACCCGTCGATGACCGATCGCGCCTGCTTTCCCGATCCGCCGTGCGACTGGCTGATTTGCACGTCCACGCCGGTCTTGGCCTTCCATTGTTTGGCAAAGGCGGCGTTGATCTCCTGGTACAGTTCGCGGGTGGGGTCGTACGACACGTTGAGCAGTTTGACGGGCCCCGCGGCAAACGAAGCGGAACCCAGCATCAGAGCCGGGATTATTTGTAGTGTGCGTTTCATTGGGAGTCCTAGATAAAGTTGATTTGGAACCGGAGTATCAGGGCCTTCTCCGAGGGCCGGTTTCCACCGGCAGCAACCGTGGCGCCCCCACCGAAGTTGGTGTGACCGTAGTCCAAGGACGTTCGGAAGAGACGATTGAGATACCAGTTCACTCCGCCCACCCACTCGTGAGCGCTGCGCGGTGCGGCGGTGACTGACGCAAACCCGTAGTTGAACAGCCCCGGCTCGGCACTGAAGTTCCCCACCCGCACGGCTAACTCAACCGCTCCCCAGCCGTTGTGTTTGGGATCGAAGTTCCGCTTCGGCGTTGGGCTGGTGTACCCTTTCTTCTCACCCGTGAGGATGAACGAAGTGGACACCTGCCAGGCGCGAAACGCGATGTCCCGGCGAAGGGTTCCTTTCTGCAGGCCCTCTTCGGTAAGACCGTATTCCGAAAACAATCCGAACCCTCCCAGATAATAGTACGCCCCGGGCGACAGGCGCGTTCGATGGCCGGCTTCCGAGACGCCCGATGCGAAGGGCAGGAAGCTGTTCTGGCCGAAGGTCTTATAGGCAGGAAGCGCCTCCCCATCCACATTGCCCGAAGAGGCTCCGATGCCGAAGCCCAGGCCACTGAGCGGGTTATGTTCGTCCGGTAGAAACGGCGTGAGGAAGATCCGGCCGGTATAATCGCGGTGACTGTTGACCGCGGCATCCGTCAGGCTGTTGTCCGGAACCCCGTTGAACACTCCGACGGCGTAGGTCACTCGGCGCTTCACCACATCACCCGAGATCTGGTATCCGATATCGCGGCTGGGTGCCAACAAGGTGGGCAGCCCGCGCTCGACGAAGGTGGTATCGTCGTCGGACTGCAACCGCTCGAGCCCCACCGGCGGCTTGAATTTTCCCACGCGCACTTTGGCAAAATCGAAGTACTTCAACTCCGCGTAGGCATCGTAGATGATGACTTGTCCCTGGCCGAAGTCGGGCCGGAAGAAATAATCGATGTACTTGTAGACCGTGCCGGAAACCGTAGGCCGGACCCGCCGCAATACGCCGGTATCCACAAAGGACCCGCTGCCGGAACCAAAGTACGTTCGATTGTCCAACTGGAGGTCTGCGCCGATTTTGATGAGGAAGTTGCCATCATTCGACTTGATCGTAAAACCGCCGGTATCGGCTGTGACGGTAGCCGCGTTCTTAGCCGTTTCCGCCGCGGCTTCGTCTTTCAGCTCTTTGTTTCGCTCCGCCGCCCTGAGCTTCTGGTCCAGTTCGTCAACCTTCTGTTCGAGTTGTTGGATCTTCTGATCCTGCGCGCTCGGGCTGGAAGCCTGCGCCGAGCGGCCGGGAGCGGGATCCGTGGTTGGCGCGGGGACGGCAGTTTGAGCGGCGGCCTCCGCCTGAACGGGGCTCGTCCCCGGAGCGGTGATAGACGGCTGTGCCGGAATGATTCCAATTGTCGCTAGGAATAGTATGCTGCCTCGCAATTTGTTCATGTTTTGTCCTTTCACTTCAAGAAACTGGGAGACGGAGCTGGTGGGCTAGGCAAAGGGACAACAGCAGCAGATGGCTGGCTGGTAGCCTACCATGAAGCGGCTTAGATTCAACATTGTCATGAATCTCACCATTGTCTATTGAGATTAGTGCAATTTGCCGCGCCAGTCAACCTGTTTCGGTTCGCGCGATCCGTTCATTATAAAGTCGATCAACATTATAGACATCAGTCTACCGTTGGTGGTATTGTCATGGAAATCCAAGACATTCCATGAAAACTCCATGGCTCAACACATTCGCGCTGTTCGCCGCGGCTGCTGCGGCGGCGCTGGTCGCGGTCGGCAACACCGATCACGACAAATCGAATCAGTTGTTGAACGTTTCCTATGATCCTACGAGGGAACTGTTCGTCGATCTGAACCGCCAGTTCATCGCGAAATACCAGAACGAGACCGGCAGAAAACTGACCATCAAACAATCCCACGGCGGCTCGTCGCGGCAGGCGCGCGCCGTGATCGACGGACTGGAAGCGGACGTCGTCACGCTGGCACTGTTCTCGGATGTGGATGCCCTCCGCAAGCGGGGACTGCTTCCCGAGGGCTGGGTCCTGCGCCTGCCCCACGATTCCGCGCCGTGGACCTCGACGATCGTGTTCGTCGTGCGCAAAGGCAACCCTCTGCACATCCGCGACTGGCCCGATCTGGTCAACGCCGGCGTAAGCGTAGTGACGCCGAACCCCAAGACGTCGGGCAACGGCAAGTTAAGTTTGCTGGCGGCCTGGGGTTCAGTGATATCCCAGGGTGGAAGCGAGGATCGGGCTCGCGACTATCTGCGGCGGCTCTACGCGCACGTGCCGGTTCTGGACGAGGGCGCCCGCGGCGCCGCCACCACTTTCGCCGACGAGAATACCGGCGACGTGCATCTGACATGGGAGAACGAGGCGCTGCGCGAGGTGGACGACCACAAAGGCGAGTTGGAAATTGTCTATCCGCCCGTCAGCATTCTAGCCGAGCCCACCGTGGCCTGGGTGGACGCCAACGTCACTCGCCGGCAAACCGCGGCCGCCGCCAAGGCGTATCTCGAGTTCCTGTATACGGTGCCGGCGCAGGAGACCATCGCCAGGTACGGCTATCGGCCCATCAACTCCGAGATTCTGAAGAAACACGCGGATCGGATGCCGAGAATCGAACTGTTCCCGGTGACGATTCTCGCCAAGGACTGGGGCGACGCCCAGCAGAAATTCTTCTCCGAGAACGGTATCTTCGATGCAATCTACCAGCCGAAGGTGAAATCATGAAGCTGGAATACTCCGGAAGCGACGCACGCAAAGATCTGCTGGCTGGAGCGACCGTGGCTGCCATTTCGTTGCCGCAGGCTATGGCCTACGCATTGATCGCAGGTATCGATCCGCGGTACGGCCTGTATTCCGCCATCGTGGTGACTTTGGTAGCTTCGATATTCGGTTCGTCCTCGCATTTGATCAACGGTCCGACCAACGCCATTTCGCTGGTGGTCTTCAGCGCGCTGGCTTTTCTCGATCCGGAAGCCCGCTTCGACATTTATCAGGCCACATTTCTGCTGGGAGTGATGATTGGTGTCATCCAGATTGTGATCGGAGTCTTCAGGTTGGGCGATCTGACGCGCTATATCTCGGAATCCGTAGTGATCGGATTCATGGCCGGGGCCGGATTCCTGGTAGCCCTCGGTCAGGTAGCCAACCTTCTGGGCATCAAAGACCGTGGAACCGGCCACCAGCACGTGCTGCTACGCTTTTGGCTAACCGTCTCACAGGGCGGGGGTCCCAACCGATACGCCTTGGGCATCGGACTGGGAACCATTGTGCTGGTAGTGACTTTACGAAAATTGGCGCGGCGCTACCGTCTGCCCCAGGTGGATATGCTGCTGGCGCTGCTGGTGGCCGCGGGTGTGGCGGCGTATTTCGGCTGGTCCATCCCCGCCGCCAACGGCAAGACGCTGATATCGGTGGTAGGGAATGTGCCCGCCAGTTTGCCGCGGCCGCACATCCCGGAGATCAAGTTCTGGTGGGTGAAGGAGATGTCCAGCAGCGCGCTGGCCATTGCATTTCTGGGATTGCTGGAGGCGTTGGCCATCGCCAAATCGATCGCCAACGACACGCGCCAGAAGTTGGATTATAACCGGCAGTGCCTGGCTGAAGGGTTGGCCAACCTCGCCGGCGGGTTCTTCCAATCGCTGCCCGGCTCCGGCTCCTTAACGCGTTCGGCAATTAACTATCAGGCCGGCGCGGTGAGCCGCATGTCGGGAGTGTTCGCCTCGGCGGTTGTGGCGGTGGTGGTGCTGGTGCTTGCTCCGTCCGCGCGCTTTATTCCCAAGGCAGCCCTGGCGGGATTGCTCATGGTGACCGCAGCCAGATTGGTGGACTGGAAGCGAATGCGTTACGCCCTGCGCGCGTCGCGCTACGATGCCGGACTGGTTCTGATCACCGCCCTCTCTTCAGTTTTTGTAAGCGTGGAGTTCTCCATTCTCATCGGCGTTGCCGTTTCCATCCTGCTGTTTGTTCCGCGCGCGGCCCGCCTGCGCGGCAGTGAACTGGTGCTGACGAGGGAACGCGTGGTGCGCGAGCGCGTGCCTGCGGACCCGCCCCGCAGCGACGTGATCATCTACGATTTGGAGGGGGAAGTGTTCTTTGGATCGGCTCCTGAACTGGACCGCTGTTTCGACGATCTGAAGCGGCGAACCAGCGAGACGGATATCCGCTTCGTCGTGCTGCGGTTGAAGCGCGTCCGCAACCCGGACCTGGTCTTTCTCGAGCGCCTGGAACACTTCTTGCACGAAATGAACCGGGCAGGCCGGACCGTCCTGCTGTGCGGAGTTCGTCCGGAATTGGCCAAGCCGATGGCCAGCCTCCGCTTCCACGATTGGCTGCCCGTGGACTCCGTGTTTCTAGAAGAGGAGGAGCTGTACTCGTCCACGATAAAGGCCGTGCGGAGGGCGTACGAGCTACTCAGCGGCAGTTCTGCCGTCAATGGCCGCGAGCGCGCCGGGCGGGAAGAGGACGCCTTTTATTACCTGGTCTAGGGCTGCCGTTCGCAATAGCCAATCTGGACCTCGGGCGTCCGGACCGGGTGCGGTTGGCGTTCGACTGGGGAAGCACGTCCTGCAACTCGCCGGTAGCTGCAGACATGCGACATACTTGCCACGGCCACTTAGAAAAGTGTGATCGATAGCTATGCGACTCCGTCAACGGCGGAAGCGGGCGCAGCCGCCAGCGACGCTGCGGTTCTATGGGGCGCCCAGTAAGAAGGTCTCTGTTGCATAGCGGGTTCTCCGTTTACTGGCCTGTCGGGCCGTTATCGGCATGTGGGTCGATTTCCGTTAGCGGGCGATCCCAATGAGCCAGGGTCAGGCGCCAGCGCTCCTGCTCTTCCTTGCGCACTGTGGCCCGATCTGGGAAGAGCTTGGCTTCGACGCCTCGTCCCTCTGTCTGTGCGGCGGCGTCGCGGTAGTAAATCAGCACTCGCAAGTCCCATCGCTCGGACTCTCCGACGTGGCCGCCGCCGCGCTGCACGATGTACTTCGTGACTAGGCCTAGCCGCTTCTCCTCGTCGAGGATCGGAATCTGGTACTTCTTGAAAATCGCCCACCAGTCGTCATAGTAGCCCCACTTGACTTGATATACCCATTCCACGATCGGGGCGGGGCGGGCCGGTTGTGCGGCCGGCGCATTCTGCGCGCGCGCCGGCCAAGCCCCTCCCAACAGAACTGCGGCAGCTACTACGACTCGCTTCCAAGCTAATAGGTTTGTCATTCGTTCATCTCCTGATGTGGATGCTTTACAACTTCAGAAAGGGGGATCTCCATCGAGCGCCGGCTGGGGGACTATCGACAGAATGAGGGGCAACAGCGACAGGTAATGGTGTGATGCTTTGCGAGCGGCGTGACCTGAGACGGTCCCGAAAACAGGTTGATGAGCTCGGCAAGTTGCACGGTTTATACTCCGTTAATTTAATCGTCTGCCGCCTTGGTGGCAGTGACGCCTCGATTCGCTTCCAGGCGGTAATGGTTCGGGAAAAGGGTCGCGCGAGTACCCTACGGCCAGTCCTCGCCTTCACCGAGTGCTGCACTGGACCAGCGGGCATCGCGAAAAACGCTTCGGCTTAGATTAGTCCCCGGCAGCGGCTGCCTGCGCGAGGGCCTTTTCCGGATGGCGCTTTGTGAAAGTTAGAGCATCCAGCGAATAACGGCCTGGTCCGATCAGGACCACCGCCAACGCGGGCGCGAAATATAGCAGGGCAAGCTCAGGAACTTGCCCCGCCCGCAAATGCGAAAGGATCGCAACGCCCATCGTGAACATCACCAGAAAACCTCCGAGCCGGGCCGCGAGGCCCGCAGCCACCAGAACGGCTCCGGCCGATTCCGCCAGGGCCGCCGCCACAGCGAAGAAGCCGGCGAACGGGAAGCCCAGACTCGCCACCACTTTCACAAAACTCCAATCGTGTCCTGAGAACACATAGCTCGCCGCACTGGCTATTTTGCCGCGGCCATGCAGCCAGGCCAGGCTGACTCCAATCAGAAGCCGGAGAGCCAGCAGGCCGGCATCGGCCAATCTCGTTCGTGGGTCCGTAGTATCTGCCATAGTTCAAAAGATGTGGAGGCGCAGACAGGAGTTGAACCTGTGCATGGCAGTTTTGCAGACTGCCGCGTTACCCCTTCGCCACTGCGCCAAAACCTTTCTCTAGGCTCCCAGCAAACGGGGAAGCCGCGCCAACTCTTCGGGTGCGCTGTCATTGGGAACAGAGCATCCCGGAGTAAGAATAAACTTTGCTCCGGCGGCCTTCGAAGCCGATTGCCATTGCCTGCGCAAGTCGTCCGGCCCGAGTTTGCGGTAATTCACCTCATCGATGCCACCCGCGATCACCGACGAAAAGCGCTCGCGCACCGTTCGAATCGGAATGCCAGAGACCCCTTGCGAATAGTTGACGATAGGGGCCTTGAAGTCGCGAAAGAAATCCAGATATTCCGGCTCAACGTGCAAGTGCAGGATATTCAGCCTGGCTCCAGCCGTGGCTTCGAAGATGCGCCGGTCGAACGGCTCGCTAAACTTACGGTAGTCGTCCGGCGCGAGTTCCTTCCGGTTTGCATTGGCGATCGAGACCAGCAGTCCGGTCGCACCTGTGGCAAACGCCAGCTTGGCATGATTGATCTCCGACTTGGTAATTACATCTAGAGCATCCAGCAATGCTTGCGGATTCTCTTCCTTCAACTGGAGCACCGCTTCTTTGGAAGAGAGCTTTTCGGCCACGTTCCAGGGATTGAAGATCGTTTCGATGAAGTAGGCCCGGCCGCCCAGACCGTCTCGAATCAGCTCGAGCGCCTTGATTTGTGCGGGAAAAGGATTAGCCTCGACCTTCAACTCGTACCATTTGCCAGCGGGCTTCGGGTACGGGAAGTCGCTCATCACTTTGACGATATCGGTGCGGTAAGCCCGGTGGAAATCGAGTGTGGCCTTGGCATGCTCCTCAGGGTTGGTCAAGCCGAAGTGATGCCAGAAGGTGAACGGCGGACGATCCAAGGTGCCACCCGACAAGGCCCGGTCTACGCGTTCCTTGCGACTGAGTTCCGACCCGGCCCATGCGAGGACGGCAGGGATCGCTACGGCCTTCGCGAGAAACTGGCGGCGGAGAATTCGCTGGCTCATCTGCTCACCTGATTCACGAAAGCTTTTACGCCTGTCATATCCATAATTGATATTCTCGATAGACGTACTAGATATCTATCATAGTTTAGAGGGCTGAGCCGGTGCAGTCAAGAGAATAGTTCAAAAAGGAGGCAGTTTAACGATGACTATCGCGTCCACTCGATGGCCGTGGTACGTAGCCGGTCCTGCGATCGGCTTGTTCGTGCCGGCTCTATTGATTGCGGGGGAACCGAATGTTTGGCGTTTCCAACAACCTGAGTCATTTCTGTTCCGCCGTCCGTCCCGGGCCGGCTCGAGTATTTTCGTTGCGATTGGAAGCGCACTGGCCTCTGGAATCTCCGGTTCGCGGCCGGCATCGTGGTGGGAGGCGTCGTTGGTTCAGCCTGGTGGGGGACCCCACCACATTGCCATTTCGGAACAGACCAGACTCTCTATAATGAGGCTGGGCATTCACGACCTCTCCGGTTTGGCCCGATCCCTTCACTACACCCGGGGCGATATTGTTATTTCGACCAACGGCGGAGTGACGCCGTTCGTGCGCGCGTAGGCGATCGACTGCCCAAGATGCTCGTGTTGGTCCCCAAGAAGGTATCGGATGGCGCTCTCCTTCGTCATGTCCTTCCCAAACAGTTTGACCGGAGTCTTCAGATCGCTGTCCGAGAGTCCCTCGATGGTTTTCTGCAGGTTCGCGTAAGACGTCTTCAATGCATCTTGCATCTTCTCCGGATCGGTAATGGGCGCGGGCCGCGCGCCGCCCGGGCCCCCACCCGCGCCGGTCAGTGTTACCGCAAGCAGGCCGTCTTCCGTCACGATCAGGTTGAATACGTCGCCAACCGACCGCACTCCCTCACCGGGTTTCCAGTCATACTTGCCTGCCATCACGCGCGCCAGTCCACTAAATTTTTCGGAAAGCGTCCCAGCTTCTTTGGCAAGAGCGGCCTGCACGCTTTGCGACGCTGGCTGGGCACGCGATGGAGTAACGATCGCCGCTGCAACGATGGCGAGCGCGAACGCCACACTTTCAATTTGAATTGTTCTCATTGTTTGAATTGTTCTCATAGCGAAATCCTCTCGTGTTTTTGTCTCATGCGGACGGTTTCAGGAAGCGCCTTGCGCCGACCTTGGCCGTTTCCGATCCTGCAATTGGGTGCAGGTGGTTCTTCTTCGACTCGTCGATCTCCAGTTCGATCGACTGGTCGATGCGTTTGGTGTCGACGAGCTCCAGAACGACGAATCGGCGTCGCGGAAGTTCTGCGCCGGTCCGGCAGCGGAGCCGGTGAACTTCCGATTCCCTGCGAACAGGCTTCCTTTGACTGTATATCGCGCGTCCGGCGGACTGGGACCTTCGGGTTGCCCCCCCGAGTTCGATGCCGGTCACGTACTCGAACACTCCAGTTCGGGCCACGAGTACAACACACCACGCATGGCCATTCCTGGGTCATCGAAGAAGATCTTAACGTAACCAACCGGTCAGGCTCGGGAAACGGGAGAGAACGCAGCAACACGGCATTCGCCCCACTCCCAGAGCGAGCGTCAGCACCGCCATGATCGTGAAGGCGGGCCTCTTGAGCAGCATGCGCCAGCCGTATCGCAGATCCTGAAGCAAATTCTCCATATGCTGCACGCCGCGGGCCTCGCGGCATTCCTCCTTCACTTGATCGATTCCGCCGACTGACAATCGAGCTTGCCCGCGCCTCCTCGCGCGTCATACCGGAACGGATGCACTTTTGACCTGCTGTTCGAAGTGAAATCGCAACTCGTCGCCGGGTTCCGCTTCTACTGTGTTACAGCGGGACAGAGATCGTAGATGAAAAACAAGGTCGGTCGGCATTTCAAACCTCTCGAAGGGCAGTCATGGAATCCACCTTCGTCGCGCGCCAGGCTGGAACGTAGCTGGCCAGCACGGCGACCGCAAACAAGAGCAGAGGTACAACCACAAATACCGCCGGATCATGCGGTCGAACGCCGTACAGCAAACTCGCCATCATCGAGGCAGTAGATGCGGAAAGGACTACGCCGGCGATAATTCCGACGCCGGCAAGAACGACCCCCTTGGTTACGACCAGTTTCAGAATATCGGCGGGCCGTGCCCCCAATGCCATGCGCAGTCCGATCTCGCGTGACCTCTGGCCGACCATAAAGGCGAGCAAGCCGTATATTCCAATCGAAGCCAAGACCAACGCCACGCCTGCAAAGCCGCCCACCAGATCAGCTGAAAAACGGCGTGAAGCCAGTGACCGATCAAGGATGTCGGTCATAGAAGAAACATTAAATACCGGCAACCCGGGATCGATGCTCTGGATTTCATGCCGAATCTGTGGTTCGAGCAGGGTCGCGGGCAGAGACGTCCGCAACACCACGTTCACTTGCTTGCTGGGGTCTTGATAGGTCGATACGTAAATGTGGGGAACACCATCGATGTCGAGACCGTCACTCTTGATATCTCTAATAATACCCACGACGGTTATCCATGGCTTGGTGGGGTTTCGTCCGAACCGCACCCGGCGGCCCAGCGGATCGCGATCCGACCAATACTTACGAGCGGTGCTTTCATCAATGATGGCCACCATCTGTTTGCCGTCTTCATCGCCCTCGGTGAATGAGCGGCCGCGTAGAAGCGTCGCCCGCAACACCTTCAAATAATCGGGGCTTATCCGAATTCTCTCGGCGCGCAGATCCTGCGAGGACTCGACCGGTCTATCTTCAATCGCGAAGCCTTCAATCGCTAAGCCACCGACCGCGTTGGGGTTGCTATTGGTGGTCGGTAGAGATGAGGCGATTGCAGCGAGTTCTACTCCCGGAATTGCCTTCATGCGCCGCAGCAACTCACGATCAAAGGTGGCCGTGCCATGGATACCGAGATACGGATCCGTCTTCGGATCGTTGGGAACTCCTAGCCATGTGTTTGCCGTGACCACTTGAGTTGGATTAAAGCCTGGATTTTCCCCCAACAGATCCCGCAGCGTACGCAGCAGTAAGCCGGCTCCCACCATCAGTATGACGGCAAATGCCAGTTCAGAGACAATTAGAACATCCCGCAATCGGCCGGTCTTTGTGCTGTAGCCGGACCCGCGACCGCCTTCACGCATGGCCGAGGAGATAGCGGCTTTTGCCGAATGAAGCGCTGGAGCAAGTCCAAACACTAAGCCGGTAAGAATGGAAATCAGCAGAGCGAACGCCAGCACCACCCAGTCGGTTCGTACTTCGTTGAGCCGGGGAACGTTCGATGGCACAAAGCGCAGGATGGAGCCTAAGGCAGCAACTCCCGTTGCGATTCCCGCGGCACCGCCGATGAGCGATAGCAGCATGGACTCGGTGAGCATCTGGCGCACCATGCGGCCGCGGCTCGCCCCCAGCGCTAACCGCACCGCCATCTCTTGTTGTCGCCCCGAAGCGCGCGCCAGAAGGAGATTGGCAATGTTCAACGATACGATGAAAACGATCAGGATTACCGCACCCAGTAACACCAGCAGCATGGGCCGAACCTTGCCTACCAAAGTTTCTTGCAAGGGTTGAATCTCGATTGTCCATTGGGCCTGCGGCGCGTAATCGGCGGGAAAGTCGTGGCGTAATTGGGCTGCCATGGCAGTGAGCCGCGCCTGAGCTTGCGCCAGTGTCACGCCGCGCTTAAGTCGTCCGATTCCAGATTCTAGAATCCGAGTACCACGCATTGGCGGGGGAAAGGGAGCTGCGCTGAATCCGAAGGGGCAAAACATTTCCGCGTCACCGGAAGTCGTCGGTCCAGGGTGGCGAAATCCGCGTGGCAGAACCCCGATAATTGTAAAAGGCTCATTGTCGATCCGGATGGTACGGCCGAGAACATTCGGATCGGCGCCATAGGCACGATGCCATAGGCCATCACTGATCACGGCCAGTGGAGCGAAACCAGGCGCGAAGTCCTGCAGACCAAACAACCGTCCAATTTGCGGGACCACACCCAGCATGGAAAAGTAGCTGAAACTGCCAGCGACCCCATCGACACGCTCGGGCTGTCTGCCGCCGGTCAAATTCTCGCTACCCTCGAAGATCGGGGTCACATCTTCAAATACACCCGCTCGCGTCTGCAAATCATCCAGTTCGGGCTTGGAAAACCCAACGTCCCGCAATCCTACGCCAGGCTGGTTAAAGAAGATTCGTACCAAACGATCGGGATCGCGGTAAGGCAGGGAACGCAACAACACGGCATTCACGATGCTGAAAATGGCGGTATTCGCCCCCACTCCCAGAGCGAGCGTTAGCACCGCCATGATCGTGAATGCGGGCTTCTGAAGCAGCATGCGCCAGCCGTATCGCAGATCCTGAAGCAGATTTTCCAAATGCTGCACGCCGCGCGCCTCGCGGCATTCCTCCTTCACTTGATCGATTCCGCCGACTGACAATCGAGCTTGCCGCCGCGCCTCCTCGCCCGTCATACCGGAACGGATGCACTTTTCGACCTGCTGTTCGAAGTGAAAGCGAAGCTCGTCGTCGAGTTCCGCTTCTACTGTGTTACGGCGGAACAGAGATCGTAGACGAAAAACAAGGTCGCTCAGCATGCCGGAATCTCCTGGGCGGTTCCAAGCACCAGGGCCATCGCGGCCGTCAGTTTGGCCCAGGCGTCCCTTTCGACTTCGAGCTGCCTGTGTCCGCTTTTTGTCAGCTCGTAGAATTTCGCGCGCCGATTGTGTTCGGAAACGCCCCAGCGGGCCTTGATCCAGCCGCGCCGCTGCAAGCGATGGAGGGCCGGATAGAGCGAGCCTTGCTGGATGCGCAGTACGTCGCTCGAAACTTGCTGGACGCGCTCGGATATGGCCCAGCCATGCTGAGGTTCCAGCGCAAGGGCCTGCAAGATGAGCAAATCCAGCGTTCCCTGTGGAAGGTCGATACGGTGCGCTTCGGGCATGCACTCCCCTTTCGCTTCTACAAGAAGCATACCCGATCTCTTGTCGAAGTGCAAGGGGGGAACTCGGCGGGGGAACGGGTGGGTGGCCACGGTTCAGTATTCCCGCGTTCGCGCGAGCTTTAGCGGCGAGAAACAGAATCGCGCTCAGTCCGATCGGAAGCGCCATCTGAGCCCAAGGCATCGTATGCGTCCGGTCACAGACACAACTAAATTCTCCCTCCGGGTAGTCCACGCGAAAGTTGGGACGAAACTCTCTCTGATTTGATAGATCCTGAGTAGTCGTTTAGTGTAGACCGACCGAATTGCCAGCCACCTCGCCAAGACCCGTCGGTGACCTTCGGCGCCCACTCCCGGCGGAAGCGTCCCCAAAGTTCGAGAGGAATGGGCCAAGCAAAGACGAGATGATGGAAACGAAATGATGCTGCTTGTCCTGGCGAATCAGAAATTTCTGAACTCAGCTGGGGCACTCCGGACATGATAGGTACAGCCAGCGACGCTTCACTCCGTTGCTGCCCCACTTCCAGTGGAATACGCACGGATGGCTCCCACAGCCAGCGGTGGCAGACTCTGCGCGACGCGCTGAAATTGGTCCTGTAAGCCGCGTCGGGAGCCTGCGGATGACATCGCCGTCTTGACGGTAATCAGCGCAATTGAATTACGCGCCGATCCGATTCCCCCTGGTCATCGACTGGGACCGACGTGGAGGCTGGAGATGTCCATCACGTACTGCGTCAAGCTGCGCGCCTCCGGCTTCGCATCGCGGCTGGAAGTGAACAGCAGCCAGTGACCGTCCGGCGATATCGCCGGGAAGCCATCGAAAGCATCGCTGAAGGTAAGCCGGACCTGCTCATCGGATTGCAAATCGCCCAGGTAGATCTCGTAGTTGCGCGGCGGCAGCACTTTGACGAAGGCGTAATGCCTGCCGTCCGGCGCTGGATAGGGCGCCCAGTTGGTACCCGCATCCGCCGTCACCCGGCGCAGACCGGTTCCATCGTGAGAGACGGTGAAGATCGACATCGGCATGCCGCCCGGCTTGCCCTCGTCTTCCACTCGCCATGCGCGGAACAGGATCGTCTTGCTATCCGGCATATACTGTGCGCCACCGGGTTGCCAGCCATCCAGATGCGTGATCTGCCGCTCGCCGCTCCCATCCGGACGCATCCGCCACAATTCCATCTTGCCGTTCGTCTGCCGTCCGAACAGAATCCATTGCCCATCCGGCGACACGGACACTTCGGCTTCGTAGATGCTGTTATTGGTCAGCCGCTGGAGATCGCCGCCCTCCAGGTTGGACGTGTACAATTCGGCGCCTTGCGGATAGTTCTTCGGATCGGAGAAGTTCCCTTTCGGAAGATCGGCATGATCGCGCGTCGAAGTCCAGACAAGGCGCTTGCCGTCGGGAAAGAAGAACGAGCAGGCATCTTCGCCGCGATCGTTGACGCGCCGGATGGAAGTGCCATCCAGGTTGGTCAGGTACACGCGATAGGCAGAATCTCCTTCCCGCTTGGCATTGCCGATGATGCTGTACGAGTCCGGTCCGAAATAGAACTCGGCGGAGGCACCGATGTTCGGGATCCGGCGTACTGGCAATTCCCGGCCTCCTTGCTCCAGCGCCGACACCAGATAACCACGATCGTACTTGCTGGCGATTTCGAGCGGCGTCAGACCGTCCTTACTCTTGATCTCGACTCGAGCGCCCGCGGTCAGCAGCAAGTTCAGCACGTTGGCGTCGCCATAGTCGGCCATCGCCGCATATTCGAGCGGTGCGATCCCGTTCCCGTCCCGCTGGTTGACGTCGGCCCCGAGGTCGATCAGTTCCTTCACGATGTCCGCCTGGTTGGAGGTCACCGCGCGCGCCAGCGGCGTCAGGTGGGACGGCGGATTGGGATTCACGGGAGCTCCGGCCTTCACCAGATCGCGGACCAAATCGGCGTCGTGGAGGTCCACCGCGTTCCCCAGGGCAGTGTAGTCGTTGGGCGAGCGCGTCCACACTTGCGCGATCGAATCGCCTCGTGCCAATAGCAGTGCTGCTTTCGCTGGCTCGGCGGTGCCCGAGGCAAGAAACAGCGGCGAGGGAACCGTGGCTGGTTGAGGATCGGCTTGGGCGCCGATCTTGGCTCCATTGTCGAGCAATAACCGAACGGATTCCAGCGTGTTCGCATGACTCGCCGCCACCATCAACGCATTGAATTGCGTCCGCGGCGCTCGCACGTTCACGTCCCGCACCTGATGGACGACCAACTTCAACTTCTCGGGTTCCGGCGCAACTGCCAGCAGCAGAGGAGTGCCGCCAGGGGTGGCGATGTTCGGGTCAAGCCCATTGTCGAGCAACCCCTTCAGTTCCGTCGGCGACCCGAAAAGAGCGGTCTTCAACCACTCAGGATCCGCGCGGGCACTCGTCAGCAGCGGTTCGCCTCCATAGGCGACGGGCGGAGCCGCCGGCGGGTCCAAGGCCAGCGACAGCGCGATAGTCGCCCAAATCGTCCCCATCTCCGAAATGATCTGGTCCTTCTTGTAAGGGAATCCGGTCTCCATGTAAGGCGGGCTGATCGGAATCGGATAAATCAGCCGCGTGCGCACGTACCACGACCCGTCCGGCTTCTGCGTATCGACGAGGAAGCGCAGACCGCCCTGGTACGATGCCGCGGTGGGGGGAACGCTGGCGGCGTTCAGCGCCGCCAGTACCAGCCCGGTTGCATAGGAGTCGCTAGGACGATAAGGGATCTGCGCCCAGCCGCCATCGCGGCGCTGGGCGGCGGTTAGCTCTTCTACCGCGCGCGCAATAGCGGATTTCGGTGCGTCAATCGCCAGCAGCGCGAGCACCTGATTGGCGCCATCCTCGGTGGATTCCGGCTTCGCGGTGGTCAGCCACTGCCGAGCCTTCCGGAAGATCTCCCGTTTCTGTTCGCCAAGTGACGCGGGCAGGTAATCCCGAATCGCCTCCAACGCCACCTCGGTTGCACTCCACTGGCTGTCCGATTGCGGCGGACGGCGGTCGGAGGAGATCCAATTGCCGGCGGGAGTCTGCAGATGCGCCAGGCGTCGCGCGTAAGCCTGCAGGGGGAGCGTTGCAGGATAGCCGGCATCGTGGAGCGCGATCAGTTCGTGCCCATTGACCAGCGTCGGATCGACGAAATAGTAGCCCTGGATGGCCTCGTCCACGTTGCTCGTCCACCCGTACGTCTTGCGCGCCGCGCGCAGAGCCACGGCCTCATCTACAGCCAGACCGTGCCGGCGCGCCACCGAGTGCAGCTTATTGAAGAGACCGTCGTTGTGGCAGGAGTAGCAGTAGCCTTGCTTCAGCCAGGTTCGGTTGACGCCGTCCAGAAGGGAGAGTGACTTCAAGGCGGCGTCCCGGATTTCTTGCTGCCTCACGGGGTTTTGGGCAGCGGCTCCCACTGCTGAGATGGCTATGAGAGACCACGCTAATTTCGACATTTCAGGGATTATACCAATTCTCGATAGGTATTATAGTGTACTGGCACCATCAGAGGGGAGAGGGTTGGCGGGCAGCTTCGGTATACGCTGGGATGCGGGTCTAGCGGTTCCCATTCGCCGGTCGGTGCCGGCAGCTTTTCCCAGGCCGCCCAAGCCGCCAGCTGGAATTGACATTTTCTGTCAAATGCCGTATTGTCTATAGAATTAATATAGATACGAGAAATGCCATGACTTTCAAACCTCTCACTCGCTTCCTCACCACCCACAGGATGGTTCCGGTATTGCTCTCACTATTGGGTTGCGCGATGGTCGCCGCAACCATCGATGCCCCGTATCGCGCCCAAGTGGAACAGTGGCGCCAGCAACGGGAAGCGTCTCTCAAAGCCGATGGCGGATGGCTTACCGTCACGGGACTCTTCTGGTTGAAAGACGGCGACAATTCCGTCGGCAGCGATCCGTCGAACGACATCCTTCTGCCGGACGGGTCGCCCGCCCGCCTGGGCAATCTGAAGCTTCAATCCGGCCACGTTAACTTCACCGCGTCCGGCTCCGGAGTCACCCTCAAAGGCCAGGCGGTCACTCAGACGGAAGTGCGTCCCGTGGGTTCGGATGTGCTGGTTGCGGGGCCGCTGCAGTTGCTCGTCATCAAACGCGGAGAGCGGTTGGCGCTGCGTTTGAAGGACAACAACAGCAAGGCTCGCCGCGAGTTCACGCACTTGAGTTGGTATCCGGTCGAGGAGGATTGGAAGATCAAGGCGAAATTCATCCCGTCTCCGTCGGCGACCAAGATCGTATTCGACACGGTCATCGGCGAGCAGGAAACTTCCGATAGTCCGGGCTATGTGGAATTCGAGCGCGCCGGCGTCACCTACCGTTTGCATGCTGCCGGGGAAGGCCGGCGCCTCTTCTTCGTGATCCGCGATCAGACCAGCGGCAAGACGACATATGCGGCGTCGCGCTTCCTCTATGCCGACGCATCCCAGGATGGCAGTGTGATACTCGACTTCAACAAAGCGGAGAACCCGCCGTGTGCCTTCACCGCTTATGCCACATGCCCTCTGCCCCCGCCGCAGAATCGGCTCTCGCTAGCCATCACCGCCGGCGAACAGAAGTACGAGGGGGCGGCCCATTAACCTTTTCCCTCGGGCTGAACCGCCACTCGGATCCGCGCGTCATGACGGCGGCGCCTGCCCGAGTCCAACAGTAGTCTGACATGCGGCGTAGAGCGATCTGCTTCGGGACGGGCTGGCTTTGGTCTCCTATGTCGACCGAGCCCGCGCCAGACACCTCCCACGATCGCACGATATCCATTTCGATACCATCCAAATGGGCAGTCTGTTGCTATCAGGGGCGCAACGCGATCAATGACTCAAGCTGGGTTGGGCTTCAAACTACCTTGAGGGAACTTCGCAAACAAGGGTTGCGCCCCTGGCAGTCGGAACCATTGGCGAATTCGCCATCGCCACAATCACTATGGGCCTGCCTTTCGGAGCGTCACGCCTCCTGGGCCTCTTCTAAACCAGATATTTAGTGCTGGATGCTCCGTGGCCGACTCCCGCTTTGCGCCAGGTTCCTTGCCGCCAGAAACCTGTAATGTGAACCGCGTCGAGGAAGTTGGAGAGATAGCGTTCCCCGTCGGGCCAGTCGCCGTGCCCCGAGTCGGCGTTCATGTGTCCGGCGGCGCCGGCATTGACGAATGTGCTGCCCCAGTGCCGCGCCATCGCGGTAGCGGCGTGGATGGTGGCATACGGGTCTGTCTCACTCGCCACAAGCAATGAGGGGAACGGCAATTCGCGTTGGGGCATCGGCGTGAAACTGGACAACGCCGGCAGGCAGCCGGGAGCCGACGGGATATCCGGAGGCGCGACCAGCATGGCCGCTTGGATGCCCGCAGCGAGGGGCGAATCGGTGGCGGCCCACCACGCCACCGCATGGCAGCCCAAACCATGAGCGACCAGCACGACGTTTCCGCCCAAGGCAAGTAGCGCCTGTTCCAACGCCAGAATCCAGTCCTCCCGGTGCGCACTTCGCCAGTCGTAGAGCGTCAATCGACGGTAATCGAGATGCTTCTGCTCCCAGTACGTCTGCCAATGTTTGGGGCCCGAGCCCATCCACCCCGGCACAATTAAGACAGTCGGATCGCCAATCATGAGGTGCCGCCTGACTCAACTGCTTCGCCCGGCGAGCGCTTTCCGTTCGGCCGTCGTGCCGGCAATACGAATGGAACGCGTGCGGAGCCCGCCATCGCGCGTAGAAAGTCCTTTCGGGTCGACCGGCCCGGATCAGTAAGCATGCAGGACCTCGGCATTCGCCCTTCGTGCTTGAGTTCGCCGACCGTATCTGCCAATGGAGGCCGGTTCTGCGGAGGGGGTAAAGGGCAAGTGGCGTACGGCATGAACGCGCACAGCGGGTTTTCGGCATTGAAATCTCGGAGCACGGCGCTGTCCTTAGGTCCATCGCCGCACAAGAAGCCAGGAGCAGCGCAGGTCTCTTTGCCGCTGGTCAGGTCGCGAATCGCAAACAACAGCCGCCGCCCGTGGACCGCAGCCTGTAGGCGGTAGGTCTTTCCTTCCCTCTCAAACTCCACAGAACCTGGGCTGCTTGGCTCCTCCTGTTTGTCGATGATGGCGTCGAAGGCGACCTTCGCCGATGAGGCCGCTGGAAGAGATCTCGTTGAGACCTTCCAGTCTCTTCGATCGGTCACGGTCAGCCAGTCTCCATCGGCCTTGAGTCCGTCTTCGTACCGCTGCGATGGTTCCATCTCGGCACGATACTGGGCATCGATGGTCTCCTCCAAAATTCCGGCGCACAGCAAGCACAACAAGGCCATAAATCGCGACGCAATCCGGATGTTGTAGGCCTGTTCCGGGGATCGTTTCATAGGTCTTGACTCCTAAATCCTTGCTAGCTGCAGAACGACGTTCATACCCGCGGAGTGTTCCCTGGATTCTCCCAAAATGGCTTGGCGGAACCCTCGAATTCTGGAGGCGCAGACAGGAGTCGAACCTATGCATAGCGGTTTTGCAGACCGCCGCGTTTCCTCTTCGCCACTGCGCCCCATCTGATTACATCCTAAATTCGATCAACATAGTATAGTATATCAATGAGCCAGCACCTGCGCAGCCTAATTCGAACCGCGATTCCGTGGATTGTTCCGGCCGGCGCTCTACTTCTTTGGCAGGCAGCCTCGCATTTTCAATGGATCTCTTCGCACGCTATTCCGACCCCCTCGGACGTACTGAAGGCTGGCGTAAGGACTGCGGCCAGCGGGGAACTATTTCGTCATATTGGCGTCAGCACGGCGCGGGCGGCAGCCGGATTTGTGCTCGGCGGCTCCATCGGCTTTGTCTTCGGCCTGCTGAATGGTGTCTCCGATACTGCGTCGCGATTGCTCAACAGCACATTCCAGATGATCCGCAATGTGCCGCATCTTGCTCTCATCCCGCTCTTCATCCTTTGGTGTAACGGGTCGCGATTTTCCCCGGCATAGCGAGCCGTTTTTCCCAGATTAGTTCCCGCCGTCCCGGAAGGGAGCGAGAGGTGCCCGCGGAGCAGAGCGTGCGAAAGGCCAGCGGGATCGTACCTATCCCGCCGCCATCCCATCCCGCCGAAGCGGTCTCTGCATAATGGATCGAAGTGCGCGGGAGAACTCCGCCTGGCTACACCACCAAAAGAGCTCTCCCGCCGCAGAACGAACCTTGGGAGTTCGTACCTCCCAGAGGCCAGATCCTATGCAGATCCTACACCCATTTGCCGGCTCGGTCGAACATTACAACGAGCAGTTATCCAACCCCGATGCTCATCGCCCCAACCACTGTCCGCAGTGCCAGACTAAGCGTCCACTCAGCGCGCATGGCTTCTACACGCGCACGCTGATCGACACAGCGTTCGACGGCGTCATTCGCGTGCGCCGCTACTTGTGCCACGCCTGCCGGCGCACCGTCTCCCTCCTGCCCGAGTTCCTCTTGCCCTACCTGCGGTCGAGCGTGATGGTGATTGCGCTGTTCCTGGCAGCCCGTCTGCTGGGCGGGCGAACCATCGAGGCCGCCGCCCGTAGCGCACCGCCGCCTATGCCCTACCAGCGCGGCCAGTTCTGGATTCGCCGCTTTCGCACACAAGCCGAATCGTTGTGCGCCGCACTGGCCGCGCTGACTCAGCCCACTCCCGCGCCCGACTTCGTCCACCGCGCCCTGACCATGCTCGAAGCCATCGGCTGGATCGCCGCTCATCGCTTCCTATTTGCCGGCGTGCGCTGCCACCTGCTGGGCTGGCCGCGCGGTCTGGCTCCCGACGGCCGCCGCGCCGCATTCTCCTCCGCCGCAGCACCCGTCTGAGCCTCCCCACACACCATTTGCATGGAACCGCGAAGCCTTTCCACCGTAAGATGCCGTCCAGGAGAAAAAGCAACGTCATGGACGACAAGGCCGAAAAAGTCGCGCTCTTTCGTTACGGGCTGATTGCGCCCCTGGTGCTGGAGACGCTGCCCCGCGGCGAACTCACGCGCCGCGCCCAGC
>Ga0326727_10005432_pt1 | contig 36456 bp, 33 predicted proteins | sample MB2enrmetagenome_FD_207643 | JGI IMG/M metagenome (GOLD analysis project Ga0326727, IMG submission 207643) | Lab enriched peat soil microbial communities from McLean, Ithaca, NY, United States - MB29MY | ecosystem: Environmental > Terrestrial > Soil > Wetlands > Peat | place: USA: New York...
TCCTGCACCGCGTCGCCTCGATGGCCTCCGGCGGCATGGACACGCTGCCGCACAACGGCGCAGTGATCACGCTGCTGGCCGTTACCGGGCTTTCGCACAAGCAGTCCTACAAGGACATCTTTGCCATCACCTGCATCAAGACCACGGCTTGCTTTGCGGTGATTGCGCTCTACTATGTGACGCACCTGGTTTAAGAAAAAGGCAGCAGCAGAATGACGGCGCCGGCACAGAAACCGGCGCCGTTGTCGTGATACGCCCTAGGTCTCTGACCGTGTGATGTTGTTTCTTGTGTAACCGAACTTTGCGCGTGGCTTGGTGCGCGTAAAGCGCCAGTCTATGGTGGTGCGGTCGTGGTTCATCTTGCGGTTCCAAGCCCGGGCCTCCCGCCGCAGGTCGCCGATCGAGGGGATTCTGCGCTGGCCCAGGCATTGCCGGCTGATGATCTCGATTTCAGCTTGGTTCAGCCAACTGCCATGCTTCGGCGTGTAGTGCAAAGTAAACCGTTGCCACAACCATTTGCCGAACTTCTCTCCGAAGCGATCCACCAGCGCCTCCGCGCCATAACCGTGTGGGCAATACACAAGTGGTAACTTACGCATAGCCCGTCAGCCACCCTCAACCTGACAATGCCGTCAAGCAGGACGACGCAGCCACGACACAGAAGAAGCACAAGACCAAGAAACAGACGGCCGGCGGCCAGTCCAAGCAGGACAACATGAAGCATCACGACAGGCAGAAGAGTGAGATGAAGCAGTCGGCGCCAAGCCGGGAGAGAGGGGGGATTCGTCGCCCCTTTGTTTCTTGAGAAGGCAGGGAAGTTATTCTGCGCGCCTCTTCTCCTTGAAGGCGGCAAATTCCTTTTCCAACTTGTCGCGCAGGCGCTTGCCGAATCCTTGGGGGAGTTCGAAGCGCCGTTCGTCGGCGATGAGCACGACCATGTTATGCATGCTGTCCAGCAGTACGGCGCAGTTCTGGCACTGTTCCAGGTGCTTTTCGATCAGCTTCTTCCGCTCGGGAGCAATGTCGTTGTCGAGATAGTTGGAAATCTCGCGGCGCACATCCTCACAGCTCAGCCGGATCATCGTCTCCCCCTTCCTGCCGGCGCCGATTTTGGTAGCAGGCAGTGTGACACAAAATAGTCGCGCAGCATCAGCCGGGCCCGCAACAGTCTGACCTTGACGTTGGCCTCCGAGATGCTAAGAGCCTCCGCGGCCTCCGCAGTGGAAATGCCGTCGATATCGCGCAACACCAGCACCTCGCGATAGCTGAGGGACAGGCTGGCGATAGCCTGCTCCAGGTGCGCGGCCATCTCCTTGTTCAGCACCGTATCCAGCGGCAGTTCGCGCCAGTCGGCAAGGTTGATGGGCGTGTAATCCTCGTCGCCGCCGGAGCCGTGGTCGGCGGGGCTATCCAGCGAAACCTCGCGATGCTTGCGCAACTGCTGGCGGGCCTCGTTGATGGTGATACTGAAAAGCCACGTCGAAAAACGCGCCTCGCCCTTGAACGAAGCGAGATTGCGAAAGGCCTTCAGGATCGCCTCCTGCGCTACATCCTCTGCGTCGGCCTGCACCCGCAAGATCTCGTAGGCGGTGAAGTAGATTCGCCGCTCGATCGGTGCGATGAGCTCATAGTACCGCTCCGGCTTCCCGGCCAGGATCTCCGCAATCAACTCGCGTTCGCTGAGGATGTCAGGCTGCATCGCTGGTTCGCCTTGCATTCTACCGCCAATTCGCCGATGACTGCGTCCATCGTGCCTGATACTCTTGATGCGGCAGGGGCGAGGAAGTTACACTCCGGTCACGCAGCACTGGTGGATTCTGTACCGTCTTGCTTACCAAGGAGCCCCATGGAAGCACCGTCCCCGAATCCCGACGTGGTCAACGAGCACGAACCGCCGGCACCGCCGCCGGACCGCTCGCTTTGGCTTGCCATGGCCTCCACCATCGGCGGCATCATCCAGGGCGCGTGCGCCGTGCTGGTGGCCAGCAGTTCGGTGAAGGGGCTGGTAAGCGTGGCCGCGCTGGCTGGGGCGCTGAAGGCCTCAAAGCTGCACTCCGAGATCGTGCGCGTGCCGCTCATGGTGGTCTCGGTACTACTCTCCTGCCTGACGCTCTTCGTTCTGTGGAACGCGCATCGTATGCGCAATCTACCCTCAGCGCGTTGGCGCAAGCGTCCTTTGACAGGAAGGCAGTGGCTCGCCATCCTGTTCAGCCTGTTGCTTTCGCTGATCACTCTGGCCCTGGTGGTTTATGAGGTCATGCTCCATCCGTTGTTCTCCGCCGCGTAGCGAATTCTCCCGCTCAACCTCCGCGTCTGACATTTTGCGTGTAACCTTCTGCCCTGTCCCCAATCACACGGTCTGTTAGGCAGCAGAATCGCCGCGGGGTGGCGGCGGCTGCATTTCAATTTCGGATTGGAGCTGAAACGTATGAAGACGATTTCGCTTGTCGCCATTGCGGCGGCGCTGTTTGTGGGGAGTCTCATTCTGCCGGCGGTCAGCGCGGCGGCCACGTTTGATGATGACGAGGGAGCCGTGTTTGTGATGACCAACGCGGCGGACAACAATGAAGTGCAGTCGTATGTGCGCAGCGAGGATGGCTCGCTGCATGCCGCGGGGAGCTTTGCCACCGGCGGAGCGGGCAGCGGCGGGACTGTTGATCCCTTGAGTTCGCAGGGATCGCTGACACTCGCAGACCATCATGAATTCTTGTTCGCGGTGAATGCCGGCAGCGGAACAGTGTCCTCGTTCCACGTACATGGTGCCAATCTCACGTTGGTGGATACTGAGCCCAGCGGCGGAAGCTCGCCGGTTGCGCTGGCCTACTCGCACGGGCTGCTCTATGTGCTGAACTCTGGCGATAACGGCAACGTGTACGGGTTCGCAGTTCTTCCCGACGGCCGCCTGAGCGCTATCAAGAGCTCCAGCCGTCCACTGAGCGCCAACGATGCGGGCGGTTCCTCGCTTGCCTTCAGCCCCGACCGCCGATTCCTGGTAGCCACCGAGCGTCTGACCAACAAGATTGACGTATATGCCGTTCGCCCCGACGGAAGCCTGAGCGATGGCGTAGCAAATGCCAGCTCCGGCGCCGTGCCATTTGCAGCGCTCTTCGCACCGAACGGAGCGTTGACCGTGGCCGAAGCCTCCAACTCCATCTCCTCTTATGAAGTGCTGCCCAACGGCACGCTGAAAGTGCTGACGGCTTCGCTCCCGACGGACGGCATGGCGACCTGCTGGAGCGCCATTGCTCCCGATGGCCGGTTTGTGTACACGTCGAACGCGGCGACGTCGACCATTTCCGGGTTCGAGATTAGCCGATATGGTTCGCTGACGCCGCTGCCGGGCACGGTAGTGGCGTCGAATCCGGCCGGCAGCGTGAACCTGGATATCACGATTGCCGCGCATGGAAAGTACCTCTACACCCTTGACACGGGGACAGGCTCACTTTCGATCTTCCTGATCGAGCGCGATGGCTCACTGGAAAGTCTCGGCATCGTTGATGACCTGCCAGTCGCTGCGGGCCTCAATGGCATAGCTGCCTACTAACCACAAGGCGTGGGCCGAGAGTGCTCGGCCCACGTCTTTGCGACACTAAAAGCGATTCGCGCAAAGCATCGCGGGTCGAACGCTGAGTCGGACGTTTATCTATTCAGCGATCGGGAACGGTCAACACTGCACAGCGCGCTTGGGCTGTCAGGTTGTATGCCACTCCTCCAGGGAGGTGGGCAGCTACTCGGGCCAGGATTCCCGGAGTGTGTTTCTGCCCTGCAACGATCAAATCGATATTTCGATCCACAGCAAACTGGAGAATCCGTTCTGTCCTTTCCCCAAACTGTAGCTCCTCCCGGCCAAGAACGTCGCCGAAGCCGTAGCCCCTAATTTCGTCGTGCACGAACTTGGCCACTCTCTGCGGGGCAGTTCCGACGGCCAATAATGAAGCGATGCCTCCACGCTTGACCACGACGTTGCTGTGAGGGCCGCTAACCTCAGCATCTTCGGGCTGGCATGAGCTTTTTCGGATCTCTTCCTCTACGTTGTCCTTCACACGCCTGTACTCAGCCAACTCTTCATCATCCGCCGATGCAACGTCCGCGATCAGGAGTGTGGCCCCGTAGCGTCGCGCAAGTTCTGCCGAGTAATGAAACGCACGTACGGACGCGGGCGACGAATTCATCGCGAACAAGATGGTTCGGATTGCGAACTGCGGAATTGATGACATAGTCGATTCCGTAAAGGCGCTAGATTATGCTGAACCAGTAGAGTCCACTCCATACGAATCCAACACGTCTCGCAGAGTTACAACCCCTTCGAGTTTGTGAATATCCGCCCGATTGACCACGGGCAACATGTCGACATGAGCCTTGCTCATGCGCTCCAGCGCCAAGTGAAGGGGATGGTCTGCGTGTACGTGGGGAAAATCTAGTCTCTCAAAAAGGCCCCTCAGGTTCTGCCCAGCATTTCCATTGGCGAGGGCGTTTTCGAGTGTCGCGCGGTTCACAACACCGATGACGCCCTCCTCGTCCTCGACTGGCCAGGTGCGAAACTCACTTGCGAGGGTTCGATCAAGTGCATCTTGGACGCTGATCTGAGCCGGAAGAATCTGGGTAGGCTTGCTCAGTACCTGCGATACGATACGTCCACGGAACTCTTCCCGTGTTTTCAGACTCGGCAAGTGGATGCCGTCCTGTAGCGCCAATGCCTCGTAAATCGGTTCCTTCTGAAAGCGTGTAGAGATGAAGAGGCTGGTCAGATTGGCGATCATCAGTGGGACGATAACCGCGTAATCGCGGGTCATCTCAAAGATCATCAGTACAGAAGTCATGGGTGCGCGGACGATGCCGGCAAAAAGTGCGCCCATGCCAACAAGCGCGTAGGCCCCCGGCGCCGCGGTGTAGGTGGGCAACCAGTGATGGGCTACCATTCCGATAGCGCCGCCCAACATAGAGCCCAGAAAGAGGGCGGGGCCGAAGATTCCTCCGGCATTGCCAGAGGCGTAGCTGGTGGTGATGGCAAACAGCTTGAGAACGACCAGTAGCACCATTAGCTTCAAAGCCATGGTTCCGTCCAGCGCCTGTCCAACGTAGCTATAGCCAACCCCAAGAGCCTGGGGCACAAACCATCCCATCACACCCACGAGCAGGCCGCCCACCACAGGATGCCACCAGCGTGTGCTTCTCGGAAGGAGCAGAAAACGCTTGCGCATTCCCAGCAAGAGCTTTGTAAAGGCTACGGACAGAAATCCACCAGCGACGCCAAGCACCGCATAGATACCGAACTCCAGCGGATGCACCAGCTCGTACTGAGGCACATGAAACAGCGGGTTATTCCCGAGAAGCAGACGCAACACCGCCCAGGACGTTGCCGAGGCAAGCACCACCGAGCCCAGCACCGGTGCGTGGAGATCTCCCACGACTTCCTCCAGCGCAAACAGCACAGCCGCCATTGGAGTGTTGAACGCAGCGGCAATTGCAGCCGCTGCTCCCACTGGGATCAGAGCCTTCACCTTTTCCGGACGCAGTCCGAGCCAGCGTCCCAGGACAGAGGCGATTCCGGCACCCACCTGTACCGATGGCCCTTCACGGCCGAGCGGGATTCCGCTGGCAAGCGTGGCTGCCGTGCAGCCGAACTTGCCTAATACGGTGTGCAGCGAGATGTTTCCGTCACGCGCATAGAGCGCGGCCTTGGTTTGAGGTACACCGCTGCCTCGCGCGTCTGGAAAATACCGGTAGAGCAGGTAGCCCATGGCCAAAGAGCCAGCCACCGGCATCGCAAAGCGTCGCCACGCGGGACCTCCGACCGGATAAATGCGCATACCGAGGCGCTCGGTCAGAACAATGAATGCAACCACGGTGAGTCCTGCCAAGGCGCCAATCAGCAGCGACAAGACCAGAAAAACCTGCTCCTCGCGCTGTTGAACCAGCGCATTCAAACGGGATCGCAAAGTAGAGTGCACCCTTGCCTCTGGATCATTCTCGCGACCGGTCGTGATAGTCATGTAGTTGCTTTCTCGAAGAGCTCCGTTACGTTTGCCGCACTAATCATACGTTCACTCGCCGCGCGACCGCTCTCCGCGATCGGGTGGTAGTCACGGGCAAGCGAGGGCAGCCCAGAGAGAATGGCAGCCCTCGCCCCCCGCTCCCTACTGCGCCAGGGAGAAGTGCGCACGGCGGTTCTGCTTCCAGCACTGTTCATTCGATTCAGTGCAGAAAGGTTTCTCCTTACCGTAGCTGATGGTCTTGATGCGGTCGCCTGCAATGCCGAGCTTCACAAGCTGATCGCGAACTCCATCAGCGCGGTTGGACCCGAGCGAGATGTTGTACTCTTCTGAGCCCCGTTCATCACAATGGCCGGAGATGACGACTTTGAAGCTGGGGTGGGCTGACAGGAAGTCCGCATCTGTCTTGAGCGCCACGGCATCGGATGGACGAACATCGTACCGGTCGTAGTCGAAGTAGATGTCTTTGATGTTTTGCTGGAACAACTCCTGATCCGAGGGGCCTTTTGGTGCTACTGCGGGCGGCGGGGGAACCGCAACGGTCACCCGCGCGGTCGCCTGGATTGAACCTCCGGGACCCTTGGCCGTCAGCGTGTATGTCGTGGATGCTGCGGGAGAAAGGGTTCGACTTCCGTTGGGATCAACTGTACCGAGAGAGTCGATGCTCACGGCGGTGGCGTGCTGAGTGCTCCAGGATAACTGCACAGACTGGCCCTTCTGCACATTCATCGGCGACACAGTCAATGTCGCGGATGGAGCCGGGGGCGGCGGGGGTGGAACTTGCGGAACTGGGGCGGCTTTCTTATGGCAAGCGCCGAGTAATAGGGACGCGGACAGGGCGAAAGACAGGCCTGCTAATCGCAGGATACGTGCATTCATACACTCCTCCTTGAAGGAAGCTGAGAACTACGAAACAGATATTGGGGAAAACAGGAGAGGCGGAAGAACCTAGCAGCGGAGAGCGAAGAGCTCCGAATCGTTGCTTATGGGGACAGCGACTTGGGTCAGGAATTCCAGGCGGCAGACGCATTGGAGAGCAACAATCAGCAAAGTCGCACTGATCGAAGCAAACACCCCCCGCGCCGCATCCAAAGCGCGAAACGCGGTAGCAGGCCCGTTCGTCACACTGAATGGTCCGGAAGCGGCAGGACAAAAAAAGACGAGGAGAACCCCTAATATCGCCAGCAGCGTAACCGGGCCAACCCGCGACAGCATTCTCATCAATCTGCTCCAACTACCACGCTAAGAAGCTCTAACCCCGAATCGGAACCAGAGTCGCATTCATTTTAGCTCAAACCGAGTCCACAGTGTGGGCCAGTGTGTTGCAATCGCTGGCCTTGCCGGCTCGCTCAGGATACGAACAGGCCAGCACAGCACCTCTTCGAGAACGCCCTCAATCCCATCAACTGCATTTCTGATGAACGCCAGCACATTTCTCGAGGTGAACCCGTGAATGCATGTACCCCATGCGAGTTCAAGAATGTGCTGCGGCTCTTGATTTTTCTCGCCAAGGAGGCTTGCTCCGTTGCAGAATCGGGTTACGAAATAGTCCGGACGAGAAGTGCTCGCACCGCGCATCGGGACACTCCGCACATGACGCCACAGGGAACCGACTCATTTCTGCTCCAGATATTTACCATCTTCGTGTGGGCGAAGGTCTTCGGTGAGCTGTTTGAGCGAATGCAGCTGCCGGCTGTTCTCGGAGAAATCCTCGCGGGCGTGATACTCGGCCCTTACGCCACTCGATTCATCGTTCCGGGTGACACGATCCACTCCATTGCTGAAGTTGGAGCTGTGTTCCTGCTGTTCACGGTCGGTCTGGAAACTCCGCCTAGCGATTTAATCCGAGTTGGACGCCTGAGCATTACAGTCGCCACTGCTGGAGTGGCTCTGCCTTTCGGATTGGGCCTTCTATTCCTTCGGTTGAACAAGGAGCCAAGGCAGGAAGCGGCTTTTGTTGCTGCCGCCATGGTCGCCACCAGCGTTGGCATTACAGCACGAGTGCTGCGCGACATGAACGTACACAAGTCGCGTCCGGCGCAGATCATTTTGGGAGCTGCGGTCTTCGATGACATCCTTGGGATGCTGCTGCTAGGCGTGCTGGTCAGCACCATCAGGAAGGGCGGTATTCAATGGCTCCATCTTGGCCTGGTCACGATCGAGGCGCTTGGATTTGCCGCATTTATGATTTTCGTGGCACCGGGCGTTGTGAATCGGCTCAGGCCTGGGATCAGCGAAATGCAGACTCAGGATGCTCCGCTCGTGCTCTCCCTCGCGCTCTGCCTTGGACTCTCTGTTGCTTCCACGTGGGTGGGAATGGCAGCCATCATCGGGGCGTTCTTCGCCGGACTGGCCTTCGCAGATTATTCACCGGAGTGGAATCTCGAGCCGCGCGCACAGGCTATTAATCAGTTCCTGTCTCCCTTCTTCTTTTTCGTTATGGGGTCACGCCTGGATCTCTCAGTGTTTTCCCGATCCGTCGTCCTGCTGGCCCTAGGCCTCTCTGCGATTGCAGTGATCTCAAAGATCGTCGCCTGCGGCTTGCCGCTTTATCGGGATGGATGGCGCAACATGTTGAAGGTTGGTGTTGGCATGACCCCGCGAGGGGAGGTCGCACTGATCGTGGCGCTAATTGGCTTGCAGATGAACGTAATCTCGCAGCGCGCGTACGCGATCGTGATCATCATGACTGCCGTGACCACCACTCTTCCCCCTCCATTTCTCAGAATGTTATTCACTCCGGAGGATGCCGCCACGAGTGGAGCCTCGTCTGACAATCCCCTTGAGGCGCAAGCGTCGGGCAAGCTTGGCTAATTTCGGGTGGTTTGTCGGTTATGCGTAAGTTACCTAAAGTCATTCACCTGCCAGTTAACACGTGCAACGAAGGTTCAATCCGCCAGGCAGGATTCACTGCACTTTCGTCGACCGACCCTCCCGGGGTCGGGAGAGGGGCCGGCGCGGCGCAGGAATGATCACCAGAAAGTAACCATCTGAAGCCCTAACTCAGAACCCACAATCAGCCTTCTATTACCTGTCCTGTTCCAGTAGAGAAAGTAGAGAAAGAACCACCCCGCTAGATCCAGGCTGCTGGATCCTGGATCGAGCTCAGGCGCCGGCGGTATGATAGATGTGGAATTTATTCCGTGAAGGAATAGCCGTGGATCTGCGTACTTTAAGAGCCTTCGTCGAAGTTGTGCGCCAGGGTGGATTCTCCGCCGCAGCCAAGGTATTGTACGCCAGCCAGCCAACCGTGACCAAGTCGATACAGCAGCTCGAGGACGAGCTGGGTGCACCTCTGCTGCTGCGGATCGGCCATACCATTCGCGTTACCGAACTGGGCAACCTGGTTTATCAACGCGCCACGGTCATATTGAGCGAGCGCGACCAGCTGCTTACAGAGATCTCCGAACTCAAGGGACTGCAGCGAGGTACTCTGAGGATCGGGCTGCCGACGGTCGGCAGCAGCATTCTCTTCGCTCCGCTATTCACTGAATTCCGCAAGCAACACCCTAATATTGATATTGTCCTCGAGGAGCATGGCGGCACACACTTGCAGGAACTTGTGAAGCAGCGGCAGATTGACCTGGGAGCGATGCTTTTGCCGGTGGATGAGGAGTGTTTCGACTCGCAGGAGGTCTGCAATGAGCCTATGACGGCGCTGCTGCCTGCGGGCCACCCGCTGGCCGGGCGTCCATCGCTGCGCCTCGCAGACTTGGCAGACTGTCCTTTCATCCTGTTTGAGAAGGGCTTTGCCCTAAACCATGTCATCGAAGTTGCCTGCCATAAACGTGGCTTTTCGCCAACGGTAACGGCCCGCAGCAGCCAGCCTGACTTCATCATCTCCCTGGTTGCTGCAGGGCTGGGCATCGCACTGCTGCCCCGTTTGGTGGTAGAGAGCCGTGTTAATCCGGGAGTCCATAAGGTCCCGGTCAACGAGAAAGACTTGCGCTGGCGCCTCGCCATGGTCTGGCGCAAAGGCAGCGATCTGCCGCCCTCGGCGCTGGCATGGCTCCAGCTCACCAAGAACTATGCCGCTCAAAGAAAGAATGAAAAAGGATAGATGGATGTGAGGCAAGTGATCTCTCCATCTGTTTTCAATAGGAGAGATCACCATGCCGACGGCGCCTGAGACTGAACTACTTCTTCAACCCCATAGGCTCATCTTTGAAAATGCGCAGGTCCATCGTCTTCAGCTGACCATCGATGATGGGCTTGAAATCCATTTGGTCGAGAATGTGCTTCTGGATGTCGACTCCTGGAGCAATTTCGGTCAGATGCAGTCCGTCCGTCTTCAGTTCGAAAACTGCGCGTTCGGTAATGTACATCACGGGCTGACCAAGCTGGGCAGCAAATTTTCCACTGAACGTGATCTGTTCGACTTGCTTGACGAACTTCTTGAGGGCGCCCTCTTGTTCGATGACCAGCTTGCCATCCTTGATGGCGACCTTTAGACCCTTGGCAGTGAAAGTTCCCAGGAAGAATGTCTTCTTCGCGTGCTGGGTGATGTTAATGAAGCCACCGCAGCCCGAGATGCGGCCGTTCATTTTGCTGACGTTGATGTTTCCGTCCTGATCGCATTCGGCAAGACCCAGGTAGGCAAGATCAAGCCCGCCCCCGTCATAGAAGTCGAACTGCTGGGCTTCTTCAAGAATGCAGTCGGGATTGATCGAAACGCCAAAAGCCACACCTGAAACGGGGATGCCGCCAACCGGACCCGGCTCGACCGTAAGCGTCATCTCACTACTGACACCCTCTTCCGCAGCAACGGACGAGACGCGTTCCGGCATGCCGATGCCAAGGTTAACGACGGCGCCTGGGGTCAGTTCCATGGCTGCACGGCGACCGATGACTTTCCGCTCGTCGAGCGGTTGACGCTTGAACGATCCCGAGGGTGCAATCGCGGCGCCACAGTGGAAATCGATCTGGTCGAGTGGAACCTCCGCCATGTGCTGCTCGTGGGGAACGACAACGACATAATCGACGTAGATCCCAGGAATCTTGACGAGCTTCGGATCGAGAGTGCCGGCCTTGACGATTTGCTCCACCTGGACAACGACGGTGCCCCCATGATTTCTGACGGCCTGTGCGATCGACGTGTTGCAGAGGGTCAGGCCTTCCTTTTCCATGGTGATATTGCCTCTTTCGTCAGCGTACGTGCCGCGCAGAAAACAGATGTCGGGTTCAATGCGTTTATAGAAGAGCTGTTCTTCGCCGCCCAGCGTGACCAGTTCTACCAGATCCTCCTTGGTCACCTCGTTCATCTTCCCGCCCTCGAGGCGAGGATCGATATAGGTGTGGAGACCGATACGAGAAAGTGTTCCGGCCTTCTTCCCGGCGGTGTCTCGGAACATCTGGGCAATGGTTCCCTGCGGGAAGTTGTAGGCTTCCACCTTGTTTGCGTTTACGAGCTTGCCGAGATCCGGCGCCAGGTTGTAGTGCCCGGCGATGACTCGCTTGATCAATCCCTCATGTGCCAGATGGTTTACGCAAGCGCCTTTGCCGTCGCCTAGGCCTGCACAGTAAAACAGAGTAAGGTTTCTTGGCGCCCCAGTCTTCTTGAAGCGTTCTTCGAGGGCCACAATGGTCTGCGCGGGAAACGTGTTTACCAGGAAGCCCTCGGGCACAATTGTGTCGTTGTCCTTAACTAGGGCCGCAGCCTCTTCTGGGGAAATGAACTGTGGCCCCTTTCTGGAATGTGTATCCTGATTTGATTGCATGATCGTAATTCCTTAACCTGTGAGATATGAATACCGTTCTTAATCACCAATAACTTATGAATTGCTAGTTACGCACAGCCCTTGAAAACAAAGAATTCTGTAACTTTCTAACTTTCATGAAGATGAGACCGGGTATCCGCTCGCCAAGTGCGCTACGCATCCCGGCCTCATCTTCCCCGCCGCAGATTCACGGCAAACTCACTATGTCTTCCGCGCTAGCTTGTGCGGAAGGTGACGCCGTAAGTGGCGCCGGGATAATTCCAACTGGTGACGCCTTTGTCTTTGCACACCACGCGGCAGGTGCCGCACTCCAGGCAGCCGGCATACTCAAAGTTCACCTGGCCGTCCTTCTGCCGGTAGCAGCGCGCGGGGCAAACAATAAGGCAGGGCCGCGCCGTACACTTCGCACAGATCGCCTTGTCAACGAGGATGTGCGGATGGCCCTCGTCGATACTGAACTTATCGAGGGCAAGTAACTCTTCCGGACTCAGTTTCTTGATCGTCATAGGCTTCTGAACGCCTTCCAGCCATCGGCCGCCAACTGGCCGAAGCTCGCATGCTTCTTCACTACTCCGAGCAGCCCCTTGATCATCGGCTTCGGCACCTTGCCGTCCACGGTGAACATGAACTGCATGGCGTCATTGGCCAGTTGGGGATAGCCGCTGAAGATGCGCGAGATTTCAAAGATGTTGTGGAAGTTCTGATAAGCGCGCTGGTTGGCCAGCAGTAACAGCTCTTCCAGTTGTTTCATGTACAGCGGTCCGGTCTCGGCCACAGAGGACGCGTTGAGAATGGCACGCGCCGCCGCCAGTCCGCTGACGATCGCGAGATCCATGCCGCGGATGATCAGTCCGGTGTTGATGCCGAACTGCGCCGCATCGCCGACCACCAGCATGCCCTCGCGATAGAGCCGCTTGTGGATGCCGTGATAGCCGATCTCAGGGACTAGGTGCCCGCCGTACTCCACACTTGTGCCGCCATCGATCAGCGCCTGGATCGCCGGGTGCATCTTGAAGTCCTCGAAGATGTCCTGGATGTGGCGCTGCTGTTTGGCGGCCTGCTCGGGATTGAATACGATGCCGAGCGAGATGCTGCCCTGGTTGGTGTACATGAACGCGCCGCCCGAGATGCCCTCGGTGCAGCCGATGGCCACACGCGCCGCGCCTTCGCCATCCTTCACACCGAAGCGCGCGTTGATGACCGAGTCGGGCAACTCGATGGTTTCCTTCAGGCCCACGCCGACGGCGTGCGAGCTGGCATCGGGAAACAGGCCTGCCTTCTGGCCGAGCAGCGAGTTGACGCCATCGGCGGCCACCACCACATCGGCGAGCATCTCTTCGTCGCCGCTCTTGATGCCGACGATCTTGCCGTTCTGCTCGACCAGGCCGTCGACCAGCACGCCGCAGGCGACCATGCCTCCGGCACTCTCGACCTCGGCGGCAAACCACTCATCGAGCGCGGCGCGCACCACCGAGTACGATTGCGGCACCTGCTCGCCGAAGGCGGGGTTGAAGTAATCCACGGTGGTTGCGCCGCGCTCGTTGAGCAGCATGACCTGCTCGCGCACGATCTTGCGTTGCAGCGGCGCGCGCTCGTAGAGGCCGCGCTCGACCAGTTCGAGCGCGTAGGTGTAAAGTCGGCCGCCGGAGACGTTCTTGCTGCCCGCCGAGTTGCCGCGCTCCAGCAGCAGCACGTTCTTGCCGGCCTTGGCCAGGGTGTAGGCGCATGCGGAGCCTGCCGGCCCCGCACCCACCACGATTGCGTCGAACTTATCGTCTGCCATTGTGTTCCTCGCTTACTTCAGCGCAGCGGTCAGCAGCGGCAGCACGGTATACAAGTCGCCGACGATGCCGTAATCCGCAGCTTCGAAGATGGGCGCACGCTCATCGTTGTTGACCGCCACGATCACCTTCGATTCGCGGCAGCCGACCATGTGCTGCACCTGCCCGGACAAGCCAGTGGCCAGATAGAGGTCCGGCTTCACCGTCTGTCCGCTGATGCCGATGTAGCGCTCGATGGGCAGCCAGTGCTCATCTTCGGCGATGCCGCGCGAGCAGGAGAGTTCAGCCTTCAAAACTGCAGCCAACTCTTCGGCCAGCTTCAGGTCTTCCTTCTTGTGGAAGCCACGGCCGACAGAAACCAGCTTGTTGGCTGTGGTGATGTCCACACCTGTTCCGCCGGTTGGAGTCACCGCGTCCACCGTAACCCGCGGCTCGCCTGCGACGTTGATCGTCTCGACAGCACCTGCAGCCGGGGCGGCGGCAGGGGCAAGGAAAGTGCGGGCACGGATCGTCGCCACTGCAGGAAGCGAAATCTCTTCCTCGCAGATCGCGAGACCGGCATAGAGAACGCGGGTTGCAACGAGCTTTCCGCCTTCAACCGTTACCGTCTTCGCGTCGGTTGTCATGCCTGCGTCCAGCTTGGCGGCCACATAGGAGGCCACGTGCTTGCCGCGTAGCGTGCCACCGACCAGCAGAACGCTGCCCTGGGCTTCATTCACCTGGGAATAGATTGCCTCTGCCAGGCCCTCTACCCAGTTGCCGTCCTTCAATACCACAGCCTTGTCGGCGCCAAGCGCAGCCAGCTCCTTGGCGCTGGCTGCGCTCACTGCCAGCGCCACGATCGGCTGCGACAGCGACTTCTTCAACTCCAGTGCGGGCGTCAACAGTTGCTTGGCGAGCGCACTGTCTTCCGAAAATACAAATATTCCTGCCATGTTCGCGCTCCCTAGCACAAGCCTTCTGCTGCCAGGCTGGCTTTCAGCTTGGCGACATTGTCCGCCGCGCTGGTTTCCTTGTAGATGATGTTCTTGCGCTGCATTACGAAGCCCTTGACCGACTTGCGGACAGCCTTCGGCAGCAACTGCTGGGCGGTCAGCCCGAGATCAGCGGCCTTCAGTTCGACGTTCGGCTTCTTGGCCGCGCCCAGCACCTGCCTCATGCTCGGAATGCGCGGCTTGTTGATCTCGCTCAGCACGCTGACCACTACTGGGCCCTTCACGCTGACCTCTTCCAGGCAATCATCCAGCTTGCGCGTCGCGTGCACCGTGTCACCCTCGATGCTGAGTTTGTTGACAAAGCTCAGGCAGGGCAGGCCCAGCAGCGCTGCGATCCGCGGCGCGGTCTGCTGGTTGAACAGATCCGAGCTGCCTTCGCCGCACAGAATGAGGTCGTACGATCCCAACTTGCGGATGGCGGCCGCGAGGACGGTAGCCGCAACCGCGGCATCCGCGGCCTCGGCCGAGGCATCGGCGATCCAGTAGGCTTTCTCAGGGCCGCGCGAGAGCACGTCCTTGAGCGATTGTTTCACTGCGGGAGTGCCGTAGCTTAGAGCTTCCACGGCACCTCCCAGCTTCTCGACGAGCAGGGTCCCTTCTTCAATCGCGTTGCGGTCGAAGTCGCTGATCTTGCCCTTGGCACGGCTGGAGTCAAGGCTGAGATCCTCAGCTTTGACCTTGATGTCGTGTTCGTCGAGCGTCCACTTATAACAAACCAAACATTTCGGCATAGGACATCACTCCTGCGACTAGGCGAGGCTGGCCGCGATCACTTTCTCCGGGAAATCCGCCGGCGCATCGAGAAGGTTGGTGCCTGCAATGTCGCGGAACAGCCTGGGCAGCGGCATGAATTCGCTGTATCCAAATCCGCCTTCGACCTGACAGGTGTCGAGCATCATCTTGGAGCCCAGGCGAACCAGAAACGACTTCACCATGGCGGCCTCGACTTCGAAGGGCTTGCCTTCTTCGATCAGCAGTGCGGCGTTGCGCAGACCCAGCCGCGCCAGGTGGCAATCGGTCGCCACCTCGCCGAGCAGAGTCTGAATCGCCTGCAGGCTAGAGATCGGCTTGCCGAATTGCACCCGCTGCTTGGCGTACGCAGCAGCATGCTCCACTGCAAACTGACCGATGCCCACCGTCTGCGCGGCTTCGGCAACCGAGAACACAGCCAGCGCCTTGGCGGCAATTTCCGAGCCCTGGTTGACTGCGCCGAGCAGTGCCGACTCCGGAACCGTGACGTTCTCGAAGGTGATGTCGGCGACCGGGCAGCCACGCAGTCCCATCGTCTCTAGCTTGGGGCCGACGGTTACACCAGCGGTACTGGCATTCACCACAAACGCGGTGAGCGCCTTGGCGCCGAGGGCGGCGTCCGTGGTGGCAAAGACCACGTACACACCGGCTTCTCCGGCATTGCGCACGTACATCTTTTTGCCCTTGAGGACGTAACCGCCATCGCTCTTGGTGGCAACCAGGGCATCGGCGCCAACGCCAGGCGTCGGGCCATCTTCGTAGATCGCCAGTGCTCCGAGGATCTCGCCCTTGGCCATCGCCGGCAGATACTGTTTCTTCTGCGCCGGGGTGCCGTACTTCTCGATCGCATACGCAGCGATCGTGTGGTTGTTCACAATCGAGGCCACCGCCGCCGAGCCACGCGAGAGCTGCTCAATGGCTTCCACGTAGCTGACAAAGCCGGCTTCGGCTCCGCCCACTTCGGAGGGAAGCACCAGGCCGAGAAAGTCGTGATCTGCGAGCGCCTTTACGACTGCCTTCGGGAAAGTGCTAGTGTGATCCATCTCAACCGCATTAGGTTCAATGTTCTCTTTTGCAAAGTCGCGGGCGCTCTGCCCGATCAGCTGTTGTTCTTCAGTCAATTCGAATGTCATTTACTTACCCGCTTTCTGCGCAGTTGGGGCCGGAGCCGGGGCCAGGACGCCACGCGCGATCACAAGACGCTGAATCTGGTTGGTGCCTTCGTAGACCTGCATGATCTTGGCGTCGCGCATAAACTTGCCGAGCTTGATGTAGCCGTAGGAGCCCATCAGGCTGACCGCCGTCGAGGTCACCTGCATGGCAACGTCAGAGCAGAAGGTCTTGCAGATGGCGGACTCAAAAGGAACGCCGGCATCACGCATCCGCATCGCCTCATGCAGGCAGCTGCGGGCTGCTTCAACCTGGATCTGCATGTCGGCAAGCTTGAACTGCAGCGCCTGGCCGGCGGGAGGCTTACCGGGGAAGCGCTTCTGCACGTGCTTGACGCACTCATCGAGGGCGCGCTGAGCAATGCCCACGCTGAGAGCAGCTACGGCCGGACGCGCCAGGTCGAGCGACTTCATGGCGATCTTCATGCCGTCGCCTTCCTTGCCGAGAAGGTTGGCAGCAGGAACGTGAACGTCCCGCAGCAGCAGTTCGACCGTGTTGGAACTGCTGATTCCGAGCTTGTGGTCCACCGTCCCGATGCTGAAGCCGGGGAAGTCACGATCAACGAGGAAGGCGCTCAGTCCCCTGGTGCCGCCATTCGGGTCGGTCTTGGCGAAGATGGTGTACCGCTTGGCATAGCCGCCGTTCGTGATCCAGCACTTGGTGCCGTTGAGGATGTACTCGTTTCCAACCTTCACCGCACTGGTCTTATTGCTGCCCACGTCGGAGCCGGCGCCAGGCTCGGTCAGTCCGAAGGAAGCAAGTTCGCCGTCGAAGATAGGCGCGAAGAAGTGCTTCTTCTGCGCGTCGGTGCCGAACAGCGTGACCGGGTTCAGTGCCAAGGCGTTTACGGCAATCGTGGTGCCCATGCCGGCGCAACCGTAGGCCCATTCTTCATAAACCAGAGACTGGGTCAGAAAGTCATATCCCAGGCCACCGTACTCCTTGGGAATAGACAGGGCAAAGATCTTGCTGTCCTTGGCGGCCGCCACTATCTCAGGATGAAACTCAGCCGACTTATCGTACTTGTCGGCTTGCGGAATGATGTACTCGGCGACGAATTCCTTTGTCGCCTGCTGAATTGCTTTTTGCTCAGGAGTAAGAATACTCATGTCTTCAACCTTCCTTATCAATGCGTCATGCTGTCTGTTCTTCGCTGCAACTCCGGCCTTCGCGCACGGCGAAACTAACGGCTCAGAAGTTCGGCGAACGTCTCAATTCGGGTATTCACCTGCTCAAACGTGCGGGCTTCCAGATCCACTTCGATCATGGTGTTGCGGATGCCGGCCTGATGGAGCTGCGGGTAATAAATCGGGTAGTCAAACTCTTCCGGATCGCAGAACTTCATCATGCACACGATCACACCGTCGGCATCGTACTTGTCCGCAAGGTTGATCAGCATCTGGCCGCGGGGCTTGGTTGGATCGGTAGCCAGGGAGCAGCCATCCAGCTCCTGCCACCACCGTGCCAGCCGGTAGAGCGGAGACTTGCCGGCGGGAACATCATTGCGGAACTGGCGCGACTCCTGCGCCAGATCGTCGGCCACAACGGCAAAACCGTTGTTCTTGATGACGTCGAGCAGGCCCGCGGGCTCAGCCATGATGCCGGTAAGAACCACCTTCTTGCCCGTCCACGGCTTGATCGGCTGCTTCTTGAGCTCAGAGATCAGCTCATTCACCAGCGCCGTGTGCTTCGACTTCTCCATGAAGAACCGCGCCTTGATGACTGCGTGGCGCACGGTGGGGTCGATGATCTCGGGATGATCGGCCGCAGTATCGCAGAAGTCGCGCATCGCCTTGCGGTTGTCGTTGTAAACTTCGATGCTGCGCTCGATTGCCTCATCGGTGATCTTGGTGTTCAGGATCTTTTCGAGCTTGGTCCGAACCAGGCTGTATTCCTCCGCCAGAAAGTCATTCGCGGCTGCGATCTTCCTGTTCTGCGGGTGGGTGAAGGTGATGACCGGCGCCTTGCCCTTCCACATCTGGCTCATGCACTTCAACGTGTCGCATGGGACGCAGAAGAGGACGGCCTCGAGCGTGTCATACGCGCCCTCGCACTCCAGTTCCATCACCGACTGCATAATGGAGCAGGCGAAAGGAAGCAGGTGCGCGCGCGCCTGGGTGATGGTCTTGTTCGCCCCCCAGAGGCCCACCGGAAGGTATCCGGCAGCGTGAACGATCTCTTCGGGACCGTAAACATAGAGAATGCCGACGGCGCCCTTTCCGGTTTCTTTCTTATAGCTCTCGATCGCCTTCTGCGGGTCGGAGGCTACCTGTTCTAACTGGCTGATAATGTCGTGAATGCGGCTCATGATTTTATCCCCTCACTTTTTCATCATTTCGCACAGGGACTGGACCCTGGTGTCATACTGAGCTGGCGCGAAGTTACTCGGGTCCGTCTGGTCGCCATCAAAGGCGGCATATGGGATCTGGAGTTTCTTGGAGACCAGTTCAGCGGTTTGGAAGTTAAGGAGGCTCATGAGCTTGCAGCTGCGATTGTTGTGCAGCAGCAAGCCATCGCACTTACCTTGCTCGGCGACTGCCGCCAGCTCCTTGCCGCGGTTCTCAAGGCAAGTGTTGATATAGATCCGGGTGTAGGCTTCGGCCATGGACATCAAATCGCCGGGCGTGTATTCAAGATTCCACATGCCGGGGTAGGCCGAGCCGGTCATCAGGGCGCCGGCGTTCTTGAGCGTCTTGAAGGTATGGCCGAGGTAAGGCCAAACTGCGATGCCTTCCCAGGTGACACGGCTCTTCTCGTTGTCGCCGAAGGCGTAGATACCCTTCTGCAGCTTCTCTTCCAGCTCGTCGGCGAACTTCTTGAAGGTAATTTCGGCGTAGTCACGGCTGCGGGCGCAGACGATCAGAGCCATATAGTTAAAGAAATCGAAACCGTTCAGCGGCGAAGGCTCATTCTGCAGGAACGAGGCGATCCGCTTCCACTGCGCAACCGAGCGCTGCGTCTGCTTCTGAACTTCGAGGAACTTGTCGTAGTCGAAGCGCTTTCCGGTGATTCCCTCCAGCTGGCTGATGGCATGCTCGAACTGCTTGACGATGTAGCGCTTCGAATAGTCCGGGATCGGCATGTCATGGTTGAAGGGCACATCGATCACGATGCAGGGGATGTTCAGTTCGGCTGCGAGATTCTCATACCACTTGAGCAACGTGTTGCAGATGTTATTGCAGGTGATGACAAGATCAGGCAGCGGCACATCGGCGGCCGGCGACTTGGCAAGCAGTTCGGGCTTTACACCGGTCTTGGCGTACTGCTTGAGCAGTTCCATGTAGCCGAGGTTCACGCGGGCGTAGGAGCAGTTGTCGATGGAATAGCCTTTGCTGGCTGCGACCTCCAGCATGTCGGTGGCACCCTTGCGGGCTCCGATACCGGCGGCATGGGTTTCCGGGTACACCATGGCGATGTCCATGGTCACGCACATCTCCGGCGGCGCTACGGACGCCGACCAGCAGACGAGCTTTCCGTTCTTCTTGGCCTCTCTGGCTTCTTCATCCAGCTTCGCCTGGTAATGAGCCAGCAGTTCTTTTGCACTTGCCTGTTCGATATTCATTGCATGACCTCTTTCACTTGACTGGCTGGTTCGCTTCGCGCTTGATCGGGGCGACGGTCTGGACCAGTTCGAAGAGAATGTTCTCGGTAAATTTGGGGCGCAGGAAGTTAACGATGATGTCGTCAGTGCCCGGAACAGCTTTCTTCTCGAGCAACGGCACGCCCTTGGCTTCGAATTCCTTGCGGGCGGCTTCGACGTCGTCCACTTCGAAGGCGACGTGAGCAATGCCGCCTTTTCCGTTGTTGAACTTCGTCAGGACGCCTTCGTGGGGAATGATGAACTCAATCGGACTCTCATGTTCGCCGTACTTGGTAAAGATCAGGTCCGCCTTGTAGGCTTCGACAAAGCCCTGGTAGTCAACCTCCATGCCAAAGAGGTCCATGATGTGGTGTGCAGCTTCTAGCGTAGGAAGAACAATGCCTATGTGGTGGATTCGCTTTGGTTTCATTTTCTAACCTCCCCACCGTATGAATGATTGACGCCGATGGGATTGGAGAAACAACCAAAACCGTACGTCGTCACCTACTGGTGTACTCCAGCAATTGGGACGCACAAAATGAATTGAATTCATCGAATCATTCTTCCGTGACATAGCCGGCTTCGGAGGGGCTGGATCGTCACGGCGGGCGGTCGGCGCCGCGCCGTGGGAAACGCAAATGAATCTCGGATCATTTGCGCTGAAACCCGTTGCTGGAGCGGGCTCGCGACAGGTCCGGCGAAGTGCGCGGGGAGGGTGGATTGCAAGCTGGAAGCTCTGGCTTACGTGTTGCGCACTATTCCGGATCTGATTAATTGCATTCTATGAATTCATGTTGGGAGGGTGGGCGTGCGCGTTGCCAAAGGACGGATTTCTCCTCCCTGGGTGCGGGAGTGCGCCCCCTGGCACACGTATTCCAATTCTGACTGATCGCATTCTATAAATTCATTTCTAGAATCAGCAGCGACGCGGTATACGTCATAAAGACGAGGGTGCGTTTCTCAGGTTTTCGCAACTGGCTGCGGAGAAGGAATCGAGAGCGCACAAATCTACTCTCTGCGTCCGCACTTATGCAGAAAAGTAAGTAGTCAAGCAAAGTGCGGAGAGGAAGTCCTCCATGAGCGGGATGAATCATAACAAAACTGCAATGCTTACGATGGGCATCGATATCGGCTCCGCCTCCTGCAAGGCCGTGATTCTGGAAGATGGGAAGCGTGTGATTGCCTCGGCAGTCGTACAGGCGGGGACCGGCACATCCGGCCAGGCTAAAGTGTTCACCGAGATCTTCGATAAGGCAGGCATCTCATGGGAGAACCTTAAGTATGCGGTGGCGACGGGTTATGGAAGGGCGTCGGTCAAGAAAGCTAGCAAGCAGATCAGCGAGATCACTTGCCACGGCAAGGGGATCGCATTTCTGTGCCCGAAGACGCGCACCGTCATCGACATCGGCGGGCAGGATGCCAAGGCAATCACACTCAACGACCGGGGAGACATCGTCAAGTTCTTCATGAACGACAAGTGCGCCGCGGGCACAGGGCGCTTTCTGGAAAACATCGCAAGAGTTCTAGAGACACCGCTGGACAAGATGCAGGAGTGCCACTTCCACTCGCGCAATCCGGCTGCGGTCAGCTCCACGTGCGCGGTATTCGCAGAATCAGAAGTGATCTCGCTGCTCTCCAATGGAGTCGATAAGAACGACATCATCGCCGGCGTGCATCAGGTGATTGCTACGAGGGCGTGTGCTTTGGTCAATCGTGGCGGGGTGGTTGACGACGTGGTGATGTGCGGCGGCGTGGCCCAGGATGGCGGCGTGGTGGATGCCATTGAGAAGCAGCTGGGCCGCAAGGTGACGGTAGCGCCCAATCCTCAACTGACCGGGGCATTCGGTGCCGCATTGCTGGCCTACGAGTATGCGAAGACGGCCTCGGCCAAGCAGCTAGTTGCAGTGCAGTCTGAAGACTTCCCCTGCGGATCGGCAACGCAAACGCTCGGTAATTGCTGCGACATTTGCCACCCGCAGCGTCCATAGGCGCGGCATGCTCATGGTTGAGAAGAAACCGGAAAGCGCCGTCAGGCGTGTGCTGCAGGCCCGCCTCTCGCCGGCAAGCCTTTGGCGCGCCCTCCGCTGCGCCACTTCAACCGGAGTCCCGGCACTGCTGGGAGCGCTGACCGGCAACAACGATCTCGGATGGGCGTCGCTGGGAGGGTTCGAAGCGACCATCGCCGACCTGGGCGGCTCCTACCAAGTGCGCTTCACTGCCATGGGCCTGCTCTCCGTGGGTGGCGCCCTCGGCCTTTTCCTGGGTATGGTCTCCGGCAGTCATCTCTGGTCGGTCTTCCTCTGCACCGTGATCTGGAGCTTCGTCTGGGCGTATGCCAGCGTGCTCGGCGGCACGGTAAGCGCGTTTAATGCGCTAGTTGTGGTGATTTTCCTCTGCGGGATTGAAACTCATGTGCAGTCCGCGATGCAGGCGGCTCACCACGCACTTTACCTTCTCGGCGGTGCTCTCTGGGCGACCCTCCTGTCACTGGTGCTCTGGCCGATCCATCCCTATCGCCCCGCGCGCGTCGCCGTCGGACAGTGCTATGAGGGCCTGGCCGCATTGCTCACCAGCACATTGGAACTGCTGCGCCGCAGATCCGCTCCTCCGAAGCTCTGGCATCGGGTGGGACGCAGCCATCAGTACGCCATGCGCAACACGCTGGAGAGCGCACGTTCCATCATCACCGCCACGCGCGCTCAGCAACTGGCGGAAAATGTGCGTGGCGAGCAACTGCTGGTGCTGCTGGAAAGCGCGGACGTCATGCTCGGCTATGCGATCACGGCCACCGAACGCGCTGAGCAGCTTCAATCCGACGCGAAGCAGCGCGATTTCCTCGTCTCCTTCCTTGAGCAGTGGCTCGAGTCGCTGCAATGGGTGCGGCATGCCGCCGCTCGGGACCGGATGCCCTCAGCCGAGGAGCGCGAGCACCAGCGCGGACGAATGCGCCAGGTCGCCGCGCGCTCCGATACATGCGCCGATCCGCTCCTCCGGCACCTCGCGCACGTCACGGCCGACGCCATGGATGTGGCCATCGCGGCCGTCTTCACGGTGAGAACCGAAATCCCCGTCCCCACTGGCTCGGCAGTACCCATCGGCCCGAGCCACCGAACCATCTCATTGCCGACCCGGTCCATGTGGCAGACGTTGAGCGAGGCCTGGTCATGGGACTCGGTGACCCTGCGTCACGCTTTGCGTGTCTCCGTGGTCTGCGGCGCGGGGATTCTAGTCGCGGCATCGCTGCATTTGCACCACGGCTACTGGATCCCGATGACGTCGGTGATCGTGATGCGTCCTCATCTGGCCGCGACATGGAAGCGTTCGCTCGAACGCACGTTTGGCAGTGCCGCGGGAGGAGCCTTTGCCGCCATCCTGATCTTCTTCATCCGGTCGAAGCTGACTCTGGCGCTGATCCTGTTTCCTCTGAGCTTTGCCACCCTCGCCATGCTGCCGGTGAGCTACCCGCTCTTCGTCTTCTTCCTGACTCCGACCTTTGTCATCGCCTCCATCTCCAACGCCGGAGATTGGCAGCTGGCCGCGGTACGCGCCATCGACACAACCCTCGGCGCGGCGCTGGCCCTGCCGGCGATGTATGGACTGTGGCCGATGTGGCAGCATGAGAGTTTCAACGAGAGACTAGCCTGTAACTTTCAATCCGTCGTGAACTACTTCGCCACGCTCGAAGCCGCCTGGTGCAAACCGGAGAGCATCACCCCGGTCGAAGTGGCTCGCGCCCGCCGCGCGGGCGGCCTCGCAAACAACGCCGCAGAAGAAGCGCTGGATCAGCTGCTGAACGAGCGGAGAACCGACCAGCGGGTTGGCGAGCCAGCATCCACATTTGTGACCTACTCGCGAAGACTGGCGCAGAGCGTCACGGCACTGCACAATCAGCCGCCACGCGCCTACAGCGACGCCGATCTGAGCCGGCTGGCGGAATTCAATGCGAGGCTACAGCAGATCATCGAGGGACTTCGCGGCGAATCGTTCGACCCTCCGGCCCAGGGCCCGGTTCCACACTCTTGCGGACAGGCCTCCGACGAACTTGAGGTGCTCGAACGGCAGGTCCGCGTCCTGGAAAATGCCGCAGCGCGGTTGATTGAAGCAATCGCGTGCCCTGCTAAGCTCGCTCCTGGGCAAACCGCTTCCGAGAGTGGGTTGGATCTGCGAGCACTCAGATAGAACATCCGGCAGTCAAGTAATCTGAGGCCGGCGGATTCGTTCTTGTCGGCAACCCGGAAGTAACCCGATTCCGCGCTGCTCGGATAGGTCCCCTGAAGCGTGCAACTGGCACTGGCCAGACAGGATGAAAAGGAACGTGAACAGAGCGATGATGGTCAGCGCTGGTCGGATGACAGCTACAGCCCGCGCCCGGGCGCAGTAGCCACAGCCGTGCAGCAACACTGACACAAAAAGGGGCGCTTAATGCGCCCTTCTTGTGTACCACGCTGCTCTTGCTGAATCGCTTGTAAGTGCTTGATAATAAAATGGTAGGCACGAGGAGACTCGAACTCCTGACCTCTACCGTGTCAAGGTAGCGCTCTAACCAACTGAGCTACGCGCCTATCTCCGATGGGCATCGGACTGACTATTCGAATTGTAACCTGAGTGAGCGGTGCGAGCAAATCCGGTTTCAACATTGGATTTTGCTTGCGCCGTCGCTGGATCAGAGGTCGAGTTCTGCCGGCGGCGTGAGCTCGCGTGGCGGATGGGCGCGGCGGAAGAGCCGGGCGTCGCGGAGCCCCTTCAGATGCGCCCCGCCCTCCCTTATCTGAATCATCGCGCCTTCGCGCAGGGCGATCACCGGCGTTTCGTTCTCCTCGAGATATTGCAACAGGCGCTCCTCGCGCGTCTCTCCCATGTGCATGGAGGCGGGATCGGCGTCGATGTAGTGCGGATTGATCTGCCAGGGGAAGAGGGCGAGCGCACGGAAGGAGGGCGGCTCGACGATGGGCATGTCGTTCGTGGTGCGGATGGTTGGGCAGGCGACGTTGGAGCCTGCGCTTGCGCCCATGTAGAGCATTCCTTCGTGCACGCGGCGGCGGATGGCTTCGATCAGATTGCGGTCGTAGAGAGCCTTGAGCAGGCGGAAGGTGTTTCCGCCGCCGATAAAGATCGCTTCGGCGTCGTCGAGCGCGGCGGCTGGCGTGGCGTAGTCGTCGATTGAGCGGCAATCGAGGCCGATGGCGGAGAGGCGGCTCTTGGCGCGCTCGGCGTAGGCGACTCGGTCAGCGAGGGCGTAAGGGATGAAGACTACGCGGCGGGCCGGGCCGAAAAACTCGCGGATCTCGGCCTCGGCGTAGTCGAGGTATCCGCTGCCGTGGATGGACGAGGAACTGAGAAGAAGAAGGCTTGCGCTCATGGAAAAATCTCAGGTTTCGGAGGTTTGTCCCCCTCCCTATATTTCTTTCTAAAGGCAATACAAGGCGATATTGAACCGCTCGGCATCGGTGATCTTCCGATCTCCGTCCTTGCGGTGATTGAAGCGGAATACCTGTTCATCTACGCAAATATTCGAAAACGCAGGAGTTAGCGGCTTGGTTTAGCGCTCGCTTTTTCCTGCCCCCTGTTTTCAGGATAGCAGGATTGGCGGGCGATCCCCTCAGTGACAGAGAAATCGGATGTGGTTTGGTTGGAACGGGTTGGGAAGAGCTGATGGTTCGGAGGGTCTTGACAGCCTGGTTGAATGACTTTCGAGCCTCACCGTATGTTTGCGATTTACTGGGACCACTCGCTGCGCTCGGGGTGACGGATGCGTGGGTTGAGGATGTTACTTGCCTACATTGGTTTTGGGGAGCAGAGTGCTGGCGGCAATGAAATGCTGCCGGAACTCAAACGGTATATGAGAACACGGCCGAGCACGTAAGCGGCGTGGAGTAAGCGCTACCTGCGCGCCTGCTCCGTCTGCTGCCCGTCACCAATCGTCAGGCGAGTTGCGGGAAAGGCTTCCACCGCGCGCGGGCGCTTGCTGCTGAGGAACCAGCCCAGCATGTACTCGCCTTCGCCGGTGAGATAGATGGTCTGCGACCGCCGCGAAAGCAGCGCCGAATCCGCCGCCGCAGAGTTCAGCATCCCGCTGAGCACGAGGAACGTATGGCCGGCGATGGTTTCTGCGTGCGCCGATTGAATGTCTCCGACGTCATGCAGCATGGAGAGCTGCGAGGCCAGCGCGGTGATCGCGTTCCTGTCGCTCCAATTCGTCTGACGCAGACCGAGGCAGGCCGTCGAGAGCGCAACGAGGGTGAGGTCGCCGGCCTCCGCGGAGTCTGCGGCGCTGGGCCGCAGATACAACAGCGGTTGCAAACACGAGTAGAAGAAGCGATGCTCGCGCTCGCGATCCTGATCGCCCGCAGCAATGGCGTGCAAGCTGGCAAAGTGGTCGCGGCCCTCGTCGGAGTTCATCGCGCTCCATTCGGCCGGGAACGTGTAGCTCAGGCGCAGCTTCTTGTCCTCGAACGTGCGTCCGTCGAGTGTGCCTGCCTCGATCTGAAACGGCGACGCGATGGCCTTGTCGATGGCCACAGCGGGCACCGCCGGTCCGGTGTAGAGTTCACCAGCCGAAGGAAGATGCTTAGGCGGATTGCTGGAAAAGACCACAGAGTTCGCCGGAGCGGAGACCTGGCGCGAGGTTTTGCCTATGTATCCCCGCCCGCCGAAGAGATCCTCCGGGAAGTCTGAGCGGGTGACGAACTTCAGCAGATATCCCTTGCGCTGGTAGAAGGCCACCAGTGTGCAATTTGTGTAGCCCGCGCCAATACAGACGCCTACCTTGTCATCGAACGGTCCCGTGTGGCCAGGATAGTAGCGAAGTGTGAAAAAGCAAGGCGAAGCGGTAAGAACCATCTCGATATGGGCGAAGAAAACGTGCCGGCCTACGGAGGAACGGTAGGTTAGACCGGCACGGCATCTACAGTAGATGACAACTGGCCCTTCAGCCCAGAGTCTCCAGCCCGCTAGCGATAGTGAGTGCCTGGGCGATTTTCCGACAGGAAGCGGACCGACTGACCTGCCCGAGGATTTGTACCAGGGGATCTGAGAGAGACCCTGGTACAAAAATCCCCGGTCAGGTCAATGTGCCGGAACTGGCTTGCCGGCTCCAGGCTTGTTGCTCTTGATGCAGAGGGAAACGACGAGCATCAACGCTGTTATCACCCCAAAGATCCAGTAACAATCAAGGTAGGCGAGCATTGCCGCCTGTGCCTCGATCGCTTGGGCGATTCCAGCAACGGCACGTCTGCCAGCATCGAAATGTCCGATGCCGGCATGGTTAAGGTGCATGGCCAGCGCTTTCGTGGCCGCCATGGACCGCGTCGATCGGGTATGCTGCGCCAGGATCGATTGATGGAACTGCGCTCGACGGGCCAGGACTGTGGTGACGATGGAAGTTCCTACGCTTCCGCCGATATTGCGCATGAAGGCCATCAGTCCGGCGGCTTCGTTGTTCTTCCCGGCAGGAAGTCCCAAGTAGGCGACGACCGTCAATGGAACAAACAGGACGCTGATTGGAACATACTGAACGATACGCAGCTTGGAAGCTGCGCCGAAGCTCATCTGAAGGTCCGCGCCCTTAAAGGAAAAGACCATTCCGAGAGTCATCAGCACCCAACCGCAGGCCATGATGCGTTTTGCCGGATACTTATTGGTCAGCTTGCCTGCGATTGGAAAACATAGGATCAGGCAGATGGCACCACCTGCCATCACAAGGCCCGCGACCAGCGCTGTGTAGCCCATGAGCGTCTGAAGCATCTGTGGCAGCAGAACGGCACAGCCATAGATCACAATGCCCAGCACGAACATCATCACGTTACAAGCGGAGAAATGCCAGTCCTTGAACAGGCGAACGTCCACAACCGGATGACTTTGGAAGAACTCCCAGATAATCAGTGCCGTCAGGCAAACGACGGCGGTGATGCTCAGCGCTACGATGAAATGAGAACCAAACCAGTCGTCCTCCTGCCCTTTGTCGAGAACGACCTGCAACGCGGCAATGCCGACTGCCAGGAAAGCAAAGCCAAGATAGTCGAGACGTGCGACGTTCTTCTTCCTCGAAGCCGGCGGATCTTCCACCAGTTGGTAGACGAGGAGCAGAGCCAGGAGGCCCATCGGAATGTTGATGTAGAAGATCCAGCGCCACGTGTAATTGTCGGTCAGCCAGCCGCCCAGAACGGGGCCTACGGCGGGACCGACAATCGCCGAGATTCCGTACAGAGCAAAGGCATGGCCCTGCTGATCGGGTGGAAATGCATCCTTCATGATCGCCTGGGCCATCGGCTGCAGCCCGCCGCCGAATCCGCCCTGCAAGACCCGGGCAAGCAGCAGGACGCCGAGGCTGGGCGCTATGCCACACAAGAAGGAGGCCGCCGTGAACATGACGATGCAAATCAGGAAAAAGCGCTTTCTTCCAAACAGCTGTGTAAGCCAGCCGGTGACCGGAAGAACGATGGCATTCGCCGCAAGGTAACTGGTTAGCACCCACGTGCTATCGCTGTTCGTTGCTCCCATACTGCCCGCGATATGGGGAAGAGCGACGTTGGCAATGCTGGTATCGAGCACCTCCATGAATGCCGCAATCGACACCACCGCGCCGACGAGCCAGTGATTGTACTTCGGCTTCCAGGCCGCTTCAGTCGATATTGTGTCCGCGGTACTCATCGGATCTTCACTTCAGGCTCAACAGACAGGCCGGGTTTCAGTAGTCCATCGGAATTGAAGCTCTGCGCATTCTCGCGATCAAAATCGATGCGTACGGGCACGCGCTGCACGACCTTCACGTAGTTACCGGTGGCGTTTTCCGGGGGCAGCAGGCTGAATACGGAGCCTGTTCCTCCGCCGAGATTGGTCACATGGCCCGTCCACTTGTGTCCGTATGCGTCGAGCTTGATCTCAACCGGCTGGCCTGGCCGCATGTGTGCGAGCTGCGTCTCCTTGAAGTTGGCCGTTACCCAGATGTCATCCAGTGGAACCACGGTTACAAGTTCCTGACCCATGTTGATGTTCTGCCCGACTTCAGCAGTCTTCTTTCCGACAATTCCGTTTACAGGAGAGCGAATGATCGTATAACTAAGGTTAAGTTCGGCCTGCTTCAGCTCTGCCTTGCGCTTTTCGACCAGTGCATTGGCGGAGTCAGCCTTGGCGCGAACGACGGAAACCTGATCAGGAGCGGTCGCGGCGCGGCGCTGATCAGCCTTCGCCTGCGAGAGTCTTCCTTCTGCCTGGCGAAGCGCCTGCTCAGCAGATTGAACTGCCGCGCCTGACGAAACCACAGCCGCACGATTCGCCTTTGCTGCGGCTACGGCTTGATCGTACTGTTGGCGCGAAATGTCTTCCTTGGCGACGAGTTGCGCGTACCGGTCGAGGTCGGCGTCTGTCTTTGCAGCATTCGCCTCAGCCTGCACCAGCGTGGCTTTCGCTGCTTCCAGATTGTGCTTCGCCGCATGAACTCCCGCTTCGGCGTTCGTCACTCCCGTGTTCGCCGAGTCGAGGCCGCTGAAGGCTGTAGCGGACGTGATCGGCACGTTCGTGCGCGAGCTCGATGCATTTGCCTCGGCATCGGCCAGGTTTGCGCGGGCCTGATCGACAGCAACCTGGTAATCGGTTGGGTCGATCGTCACCAGCACATCGCCGGCGTGAACCAACTGACCTTCGATGACATTCACTGCCTGAAGTTGACCGGTGATTCGCGCGCTCAGCGGCATGACGTGCCCGTCTATCTGGGCATCGTCCGTGCTCTCATACAAATAGGCGTTGTAGCCGAAGGAGCAGCTTAGCACCACAACCACGATTGCGAGAATGGCTAACACCATCTTCTTCCGCGGCGACCCGGGCTTGCCGTTAGTTTCCGCTACGGCACCCTCGGGGGTCCCATGATCCACAGTAGTTACATTTTCAGCCGCCATCAGTTTCCTCCGAGATAGTGATCGTAATTGGTGCGCGCTAACCCAAGCGCGCGTGCGAGTGAGAGTTTGGCAAGGTTATGGCTGTAGAGACTGCTGATGTACTGGTTATTCGCGCTTGCAAGAGCCTGCTCGGCCTGGACTACCTCGACGCTGTCGGTGACACCGGATGCGAAGCGGTCTTTGGAGCGGTCGAGGTTCTCATTGGCCAGGCTGATGTTCTGTGTCGCGACCGTGACCTGCTCTTTTGCAGCACTAAGATTGAGAAACGCGGTACGCACGTCATAATCTATCTGACCGCGAATGTTTTCGGCTTCTGCCTTACGCTGCTTCAGTTCGGCTTCCGCCTGCGTGATGTCGCCTTTGATGCGGCCGCCCGTGAAGACCGGAATTCGGACACCACTCACAAACGTGAACTCCCCGTGCGAATGACCGAGCGTTTTGCCTACATCGCCATACCCGCCATCGACAGCAGCAACCGGATAACGCTCCGCCTTTGCGGCTAACAACGATTGCGAGGCAGCCTTCTCCATGTCAAGAGCGGAACGCAGATCGCTGCGCGAACGGTAAGCGGTGTCCAAGGCCGCATCAACAGTGCCTGAGTCGATATCGGAATACGGAAGCGTCTCGGCAAGCACAAACTGTTGACCCAGAGGAAGTCCAATCGCACGCCCAAGATCCAATTTGGCGATTGCGAAGTTATTCCGCGCAATGCTGAGGTTGTACTCCTCGGTGTGCAGTTGAACCTCTGTGCGGGTTGCGTCGATGCGTGGGGCGGTGCCGGCATGCACCTGATCAGCCGCCTGATCATAGAGCGCTTTCGCGTTCCTCACCTGCGCTTCGGCTGCCTGAATGCGCGAATCTGCAGCGATTACCTGCAAGTATGCATTGCCAACAACCAGCGTTACAGCATCGAGGATGTCGTCGTAGCTGAGATGCGCAGCTTGTTCGGCGGTACGGGCCGCGTGAAAGCGCTGAATCGACTCGAAGTTGAAGAGCGCTTGGCTTGCGCTTGCGTCTAGTAATGTATAGCTATAAGGACCGATAACATTGGACACTCCCGGCAGCTTCAAACCGTAGGTGGCGAGATTCCCTTGCACGACGGTCTCTGAAGCGCCGGCGCTGATGTTGGGCAACAACCTGCTCAGTGCGAGCAGGCGTTGCCCGCGAGCCATGCGAGTGTTTTCGCCCGTTTCGATGCTCGCGAGGTTGTATCGCAAGGCCTGCGTAATGGCGTCGCGAAGCGTTAGATGAATTACCTCATTGCTTACAGGACCGCTCGGCACGCTTCCTGTAATTGCAGAGGAGCTTTGGCTCGCGCTCTGCGCCCTGACCTGGGCCGCCATCGGCGCGACGCAAAGCGTGGCTGCGACGAGCAGCACTGCGCTTTTACGTCGATGTTCTTCGTAAAGCTTCATTCTTTCTCTCTAGAAACTCTTCTTGGGTGCTATGCGCGTGAGCTAACGCAATGTTCCGGTCGGATTGGCGACATCCGGCGGCATCATCCACCCACCTGACTCATGGGGATGACGTTATCCATCGCCAGCGGCGGATGTTTGCCGGCGAGGAACTGGCGAAACTGATTCTGCGCCACCAGCGCTCCTTCGCTCTGCAGAATGTTATGCAGATCGAGCGTCGCCTCATCCATCAGGCAGCGGCGCAACTTACCCTGGGCATCCATGCGAAGCCGCTCGCATTTCGCGCAGAATGGATGCGAGCGCGGCGTGATCCAGCCGATGATAAGCGGCTCTCCGCGCCACGAAACCACCGTGCGCTGTGCGGACGCATTCGGTACTTCGGCCGTATTCCAGGTATCGATTCGTAACCCTTCGCACACCTCGTTTGCAGAGACGAACTCGGAGTCGCACCAGGCGCGCTCGGTCCCTGTTCGCATTAACTCGATAAAGCGAATCTCCAGCCCTTTTTCGGCAGCGAAATCGAGTAGTTGCGGAACATCCTGCTTCCAGCTCGAACGCTGCAAGACTGCATTGAGCTTTACCGGAGAGAGGCCGGCCGCGATTGCGGCGTCAATACCTTCCAGCGTTTTGCGCAAATCTCCGCCGCGTGTGATCGCCGTGAAGCGTGTTGGATCGAGTGAGTCCAGAGATATGTTGACGCGCTTCAGTCCGGCGTTTTTCAAGCTCTCGGCCATGGAAGCCAGGAGCGAGCCGTTCGTGGTCAGGGCAACCTCTTCCATCTGCGGCAGTTCCGAGAGGCTGGCGATCAACTCCACGACGCCGCGCCGAACCAGCGGCTCACCACCGGTGAGGCGAACGCGATTGATTCCGGTTTCGCCGTCGAGCCACGCAACCAACTCGGCAAGCCGCTCCAATCGCAGCAGCTCGGTGTGAGCGACTTTCGGAATGCCCTCGGGAGGAATGCAATAGCAGCAGCGAAAATTGCACTTACTTGTAATGGACAGACGCAACATGCGAAGCCGTCGCTGCGCTGCCGAAATCATCACATTATGGCAAGAACCCGTGGAGGCAATGTCAGTTGCTGCAACAATCGATGACAACTTCGCCTCCAGTTACGCAACCATTGCAATTAAGTCTGAGCACCGTAATTCAATCCCTATTTGGTTGCGAGCGCCGCCTTCTCGGCCTTGCGGATACGATTCCGTCCGTGCGGCAGAGGAACCTCCGCATGTCGGCGGATTCCGACCAGTTCCGCCACGACTGAGACCGCGATCTCCTCCGGCGTGACCGATCCGTTTTGCAGTCCGATTGGAGCGTACACCGTCTCCAGAAGCTCACGGTCAATGCCCTCGCTCTCCAGTTGCTTATAGAGGGTCAGCACCTTGCGGCCGGAGCCGAGCATTCCGACGTAGTGCGCTTTGGTCTCGACGGCCCAACGGAGCACGCGCAGGTCGTGACGGTGACCGCGGGTCACAATGACGATGTATGACGTGTCCGGGGGATCCAGATGCGAGAGGATCTGGTCCATCTCTCCGGTCAGAACGTCCAGCGCTTCCGGGAAGCGCTCGCGATTGGCGTAGAGCTCGCGATCGTCGATGACGATTGGCTGGAAGCCGGCAAGCAGCGCCACCTTGTAAATATTCAGCCCGACGTGCCCGGCACCGAAGATATAGAGCAGCGGCGCGGGAATAATCGGCTCCACGAAGATCTCCAGCGAGCCGCCGCAGACCAGACCCGTGTCGTCGTCGGGATGCTGGTCGAGATTGAATTCAAACGTCCTCGGCTTTTCGTCGCTCATCACCTGCATCGCTCCCTTGCGCACATCGTTCTCGACGCATCCGCCGCCGATGGTTCCCACGATGGTGCCGTCGTCGCGCACCAGCATCTTCGCGGCTTTGGCCGAAGGGATTGATCCACGCACATTTACGATGGTGGCAAGTGCCGAGCGCCGTCCCTGGCGCTGCAAGTTGCAAATTTCCTGAAACACGTCCATAACTTCACTTCCAAACCGCAACCAGACATCAGTAACTTGGAGTAACTGGGGATGGCCGTGGCGACCGGCTAGGATCGCACGCCCATCCCCTGCTACCGGGAAAACAACAAACTACAACTTACGCCTTCTTCTTCCTCGTCGGGTCAACGGGGATCTGGTGGTGAATGATCTCCTGGATCGTCGGGATGATCGGCGTGAACTGCAGCTGGAAATTCCACTTCGGGCTAAGAGGCGTCGTGGGAACACCCGAAATTACACCAATAGGAGTAACCATGGTGTTGTGGAAGTAGCTCGGACGAACGGCATAGTACTGGGCTTGCATGTCGACCTTCACCGGCAACGGGCCGGCATGAACCAGCTTTCCGACCTGGAGTCCAACCGGGAAGTACAGCCGCTGATCGCGGTTCGCCTGCCAGTTAACGAACATATCCGACTGGGTACCCAGCGACCATCCGCTCGCCCAGTTGTAGAAATACGTGTATCGTACCCACGTCTGCCGGGTCCGCTGGCCATCGCCACCGATCTTCCACCACGTCTGCTGCAAAACGTAGCCAAGATCATGCTTGCCCTTGTGTCCGATTGCCTCGAGGGGGCCAGCCTGCCAGTTATTCTGCCCCAGTACGTTGTGCGTCGCGGTCGGGAAGATGAACGTTACGCCCTGGCAGAGCAACCAGTTGTGTACCCACTCCGGATTCGGATTCACTCCAACTCCGAACGTCATGTCGCCGAAGCTGGTCATGCGCTTCACCGGCATCGTTATTCCGGTCGGTACGCCGTTCGGGGCAAACGTGGGCTTGGCGAGGGACGCATCCGGATAGGGCTGCGAATTATAGAAGTCCAGGACCGGACGGAAGCCAATCGTCCAATGCTTATTGAGCTCATTGGGCAGCAGCGGCTCGAACTGGAGATGGCTGTGGTTGTAGTAACCCTTTTTAAAGCCCACGTTCTCCAGTGTGTTGTCCATGGTGGTCTGCAGCAACCAGAGCATGGTCGCCGGGTTTTCGATCTCTTTGTTCGTTTCCATGGCGGACCCCAGAATCGCTTCAGTCCGAGCTTTCTGGCTATCGTCCGTCTTCGCGGCTGCGTCGTTGTTGGCAGGCTGGGTGGCAGCCTTTGCATCGTTGTTCGCAGGCTGCGCTGCAGTTTTGGCAGCGGCACCGTTGTTGGCGGGCTGGTCAGCCGTCAGGTTAGTTGCGAGTTGCTGGTTTTGCGCAAATCCGAAACCGGTACATGCGAATAGCGCGCCGCAAAGTAACAATCCGAGAAATAATTTATATATTTTAGTCATGTTATAACCATGATCTTTCAGCTGGTGAAGGTTGAAATTGACGAGAGGAATAAACGCTCCCCCTTTCCTCTCGAGGATTACGCGCCTGCTCCAGCGCGCGTGAACTTCGAGCGCGGCGACTTAGCCTCCAGCGACCGCACCCGCTGAAACGACGATCTCATCCCCGTCCGAGATCGTCGTCGAACTAAAATCCGCCGCAAGGATCAACTTTGTGTTCACGGTTACAACAAACCGTGCAAGTTCCATCTTCTTAACGCGCGGATTGGGATATTCATCCCGCCATTTCGCCAGGACGGATTCGAGGGTACTGACCTCCCAGGTGTATTCGCGCCGATTGACGCGCACCGTTTTCATTTTCGGATCGCAGGCGGGAGCAGGCCTTGAACTCTCCCCGACTACCGGCAACCCGAGCGCTTCCCTGCGTTTGTTCGCGCAGTTGCCGCACAGTGCCCCATCATTGACACGGCCACTGAGGTATAGCGTCGATGCGGCGGTCCAAGCGGACGCATTCTGCGGAAGCGTATGGCAGTGGCAATCCACACATTTCACGAAATGCTTACGGGTATTACGTAGCGTGCTGGATGGACATTCGCTCATGGCAATCCGTCCTAAAATGGGTGCAATAAGCAGCCCGACACAATAGAGATTTCGTCTCCATCTCCGACCGGCAAAGAGCTGTACTCATCCGGGGAGATCTGCCTCTCGTTCACGCGCACAACCCACTTCTTGAGATCCATATCGCGGCTCTTGTATTCGTCATAGGCATACTGATCTTTCCATTTCAACAGAAGCGAATGGATCGTACTGACTTCCCACGCATGCTCGCGTTTATTGACACGTATCTTCTTTAGCGTCGCCTGGATAGGACCAACGGGAACTGGGCGATCACACTTCTCTTCTACAACCTCGCTGCCATTCCGCTCAACCGGTAATCCGAGTAAGACTCTGCGCTTAGTGCCGCACTCAAAGCACAACACTCCGTCATTGATACGACCGCTGATGCGCAGCGCTGCTGTTGCGGTCCAGGGCCGTTCCCCGGACGCATTCTGCGGAAGCGTCTGAGTACCGCAGTCTACGCATTTCAGGTAATGTTTGCGCGTGTTACGTATCGATGTGGAGGGACGTCTCATAACATCTCATTCTGGTGTGTATGTACACACGTGAAATATTGCGCGCACATGCATATTGCATGTGCGCGAATTTTCAAGATAAGGGACCGCTGCAGCAGTTTCTCCGCAGCGGCCCCGGCTAGTCACAACTACGCCATCATGGAGGCGACCATCTTCTTGATCACCGCCTTGACTTCCTGCTTCTTATAGTTGTTGTCCTTCATCGCGAAGCTGCCCTTAAGAGCTGCCTCAGCGGCCTTCTCTGCCAGTTCGGCCGACGGCTTCTGACCGATCAGCACAACCTCGGCCTCTTCCCGACGGAGCGGAACCGGAGCGACGCCACCCAGGACGATTTTGATGTCCTTGATCACGCCTTTTTCCAGCTTGTAGAGATAGGCCAGGCTGACGATGGCGAAGTCGATCGTCTTGCGGACGCGGAACTTGTCGTACTTCATCGTGTAGCCCTTGGGCACGGCGAAGCGGATCGCGGTGACCAGCTCACCCTTCTCCAGCGTGTCCTTCACATCCAGCTTTTCGGTGAAGAAGTTCCCCGCATCGATCACCTTCTTCGTGGTGACGATCTGGGCATCGAGAGCAACCAGCACCGGCGAGATATCCGAGGCGTTGACCGAGTAGCAGCCGCAGTTCATGCAGCGGCCCGCTTCCGCCAGAGCCTCTTCCGCCGTGATGGTGGTGCTGTCTTCCTTGTCCAGCGCGCGCTCGCTGACCGAAAGCTCGTGGTCATGAGTCGCCTCCGCCTTCTTCGCGCCCG
>Ga0326727_10005433_pt1 | contig 36453 bp, 30 predicted proteins | sample MB2enrmetagenome_FD_207643 | JGI IMG/M metagenome (GOLD analysis project Ga0326727, IMG submission 207643) | Lab enriched peat soil microbial communities from McLean, Ithaca, NY, United States - MB29MY | ecosystem: Environmental > Terrestrial > Soil > Wetlands > Peat | place: USA: New York...
GGGGAAAACCCACCGTACGGAATTTTAGAGGGGGAGGAAGAGACACGAGTGCCCCGCGTGCACGTCCCCGTGATCGGTTGGACTGGCGTGATCAGCATGTGGTGCGCTTCCTCTCTACTCGACGGTGAGCCTCCGCTACGGCGCGGAGATGGCGAGCAGGTTATCCTCGTCAATGGCCAGCCGCTTCGGCCTGAGGGTGGTTGTAAACTTGAATCGCCCCTCCTCCTCGCTGACGGCCACGCGACCCAAGCTGGCCTTCTTGTCCTTGCCCATCTCGGCCACGACAGGCACCAGCATTTCGAAATCGCTCGATACCCCGCTCTGGGTGATGGTCCCCTGGACCAGAAATTTCTTGGGGGAGAGCTGCTTCACGCTGGATTGTATTTTGTAGGTGGGGACGCCGGTTTCGTACACCCACTCATTGAAAAACCAGGCCAGGCGGTGATTGTGTTCGAGGTCGCTCGGACGCGTCATGTACTTTTCCGCGTGGCGAACGAAGTCTTCCGTTGAAACCTGGGCTCCTTGATAAGTAGAGACGAAATCGCGCAGCAGGCGAAAGAATCTCTCGTCGGAGCCTGTGGCGGGATCTCGCAATAGCTCTCTCAACATGTGTAAAACCCAGCAGGCCTTCTTGTATACGATGGTGTCGTAGCCGTCCGGAGTCTCAGAATTCGAGAGGCGCTGGCCCAGCCAGATGGGACCGCTGGCTTCGTTGACCATGCCGCTCTTGCCCTTGCTGAGCAGGTCGAGTTTATAGCCGTGCAGGAGTTCGTGGAATCGGCGATCGCCGTCCTTTTGGCTCGACAGGTCGAGCGCCGCCGCGTAGGTCGCGAGCCCTTCGGAAAGCCACTGGTCGTGGTAAGTCTTCCAACCTAATAAGTTGCCCCACCATTGATGGGCAATCTCGTGGGCCACCATGCCGTGGCCGAGAAAATCCTCAGTCTTTTGCGGTAAGCCCAGGTCGTACCGCTCCGACTTCCGCAAAAACGAGAGGGTGGGGAGATAGATCAGTTCCGGAAAACCCTGTCCGAAGTTGCCGGGAATCTGGGAGATGGCGAGGCGAGAGTAAGGGAACGGGCCAAACAAATTCTCGAAGTACTCGAGAGCTTGTGCCGCGTTTTCGGCCACGCTTTGGAGTAAAGCGGCAGGCGTCAAGGGAGGAACCATGTCAGGGCTCACCGACAAGGGAGGGTTCCGCCCGCGCGCGGGGAAGGGGAGCATAATGCGGGGGACCATTTTTCCCGTGTGCTGGTTCTCCAGCGCCGCTTCTGCCTCGCGGGTCGCATAAACTTCCACCGTCGTCTTTCCTACACGGCGCTCGACCGAATGATAAGGTCCCAGATTGAAGCCGGCTATTCGAAACACGCCGTCCGAGCGCCACCGACTGCGAATCCGACCGTCCCCAGTTTCATTTTCGATCCTTTCTCCGGTGGCCACCAGCGTGAGGCTGTCGGGATAATCAAACTTAAGGTCGAATGAGGCTGGAGATGCAATCCCCAAGTTCGGATACCAGCCTCCTCTTTCTCCCACCGACAAGACGTTGTTGCCCACATCGGTGATGACGTTCCCTTGGTAACGGAAATAAAGGCGGAATCTTTCCCCCACCGGATGCGGAGCCGGCAAGACCACCTGGATCCAGCCCTTATTCTGGGACCCTGCCTCAATTTCTTCCGGCAGAGGATATTGATACGCGGCAAGAGCGTGCCCCTGGTCGTCGAGGACCTCGGAGAGCTTGAGCAAATGGGAGAAATCGAAGGTCAGCACACGGTCCGAGTTCGAGAGTGATTCCAACAGAAGCTGCGCGCGCTCCTTCATGCTGTTATCAGGCTCGAGGTGGGTGTCGATATTGAAGGAAAGGGCTTTCACCGTCCCCGGCGCCTGGTGTGCGAAGCGGGCCGCCGAGGTCTTACTGGGAAAGGCACACCAGCGATCCGCGAACAGTTGATCGCCGTTCCGGCGCGCCGCCACCACGCTCACGGCTTCCGGAAATCGTTCGTCGTCAACCAGGTCGAACCATGTAAGGGTTGCCCCTTCCAAGCGCGCGTGAAAATAGGGCATGGTGCGGTCACCCAGCAAATCTTCAAAGATTCGGGGCGAATCCTCCAGAGCAAAGAGACGGGGTGAGGAGTTCCACTTTTGAGGAAAGTCTTGCGGCCGTTCCGGGTCATCGGGCTCCGGCCTTTCCCCCACCGCGATCAGTTCCCTGGCGGTCTGGTCGGTAAAGCGCAGAATGGCCACAGTGAACTGTTCCTCGAGGATGGGGGCCTTAGTGAACCGGGCCAGACTCTCCTTCTCCGCCTGCGTGGGGGGTATCAACAGGATCTCCCCTTCGCCGAGATATACCGCACCGGTGATTTCCCCCGCCGTTTGGGTGAAGAAGCCGATGTAGCCACGGTTGAAGAACATCTTCACACGGTCACGGGTCAGTTGCGCGTGCCGTAGTACGTAGACTTGGCCAGGGTCCACCTTGACGTTCTGGAGTTGGTGGAAAACGTCTTGGGGGTCAAACCCGCTCCCCGCCCAGGCCCTTCCCGGCAACAAGACGATTGCGAGGAGCAGCCCACACGAACTCCACAGCGCGGCCCGGTGGCCGCCACCAAAACGAGGTTCTCCGTGTCCTCCCTGCCTCCAAAACCTCAACACAGAGGGCACGCAGAATCTCAGGGACCTCTGTGTTAAAGCTCTTCCGCCCACTGAGGGCAGGGAGGCACAGCCGGCTCGCGAAGCAATCTCCACGTGCCGACAAGAGGTTCCGGAATGGCCGTACAGAAGAAGGCGTCCTGACGCGCCGGATTTGCCCAGCATTCTTCGTCCCCTTCCCTCTTACTCTAGCGCGAAGGGCTGCGCAGCACAACTCGACCCCAGCGCGGGAGGTGTTGTATCATTCCCGAAGCATGCTTGGGCCTCGAGCTACATCGGGATGTCAGCCGGCCATTCTCCGGAAGAAGACAGTGATAGGCGTGTCCCTGTTCCTGCTTCCATTTCTTGCCACACTTATTCCTTCCTACGCCTTTGCCGACGTCATCTATTTGAAGAATGGCCGGAAGATCGTGGGACAGGTGACGCGGGAAGACTCGAAGCAGGTCGTCTATTCCATCCAGGGCGGTGAACTCTCGATCCCAAGGTCGATGGTGGACCACATCGAGAAATCAGCCGAGCCCGCTGACGAGCAACGTCCGCACCAGAGTGAAACACCACCGGAGAAGGCGCGGGAGGTTCCCCTGCCTTCGTCCCCTGCCGGGGAGTCCTCCTCCGGGACAGATTCACTGGTCATCAAGCACGGGGCAGTCGATGAGGCCTATCTCCTGCACCTGGATAGCGAAATGACCCACAAGCCCTCCCCGGAAAATGCCCGCCTGCTCAAGCAGGGCTATCAGCAGGCGGCGGTCTTCCAGGCCCGCCAAGGCGACCCCGAAGGCGCCATCCAGAAATACCAACAGGCGCTGAAGCTGCTTCCCAAGGATCTCTCCTTGACCCTGGCCCTCGGCTACCTTCAAGTGACCCAGAGTCATTACTTGGAAGCCGTCGACCTGCTCTTGCCTGCTGCTGACCGCTACCCCAAGTCTGCGGACCTCCGCATGCTGTTGGGGTCAGCCTTTTACGGCATGGAAAATTTGGACGAGGCCATCGCCCAGTGGAACAAGGCCCTGGCCATACAGGACAACCCGCACCTCCATGAAGCTATTGCTAAGGCGGAACGCGAGCGAGATATTTCGGGCTCCTACCGCGAGCTGCGGAGCGAGCACTTTTTGCTCCGCTATGAGGGCGAGCTGGGCGAGAAACTCAGCGGCGAGGTTCTCAGCAGCCTGGAGGCATCCTTTCAGAACCTCGTCCTCGACCTTGACTTCAGCCCCCCGGAAGTCATTGTCGCACTCCTCTACCCCAACCAAGCTTTCCAGGACATCACCCGCTCACCCACCTGGGTGGGCGCCATCAACGACGGGAAAATCCGCGTCCCTGTTTCCGGCTTGAACCAGGTGAACGCCGAACTCGCCCGCGTGCTCAAGCACGAGTTGACCCACTCCTTCGTGCGGCAGATTACCATGGGCCGCTGTCCCACGTGGTTTAACGAAGGCCTGGCACAACTCGAGGAGGGGGCCACCACGGCCACTATGGGAGCGCAGCTCGCGCGGGCGCTGGCCACAGGACGCTTGCCCTCTTTCCCGGCACTCGAAGGTCCCTTCCTGAACTTGCCCCAGGACCAGGTGGCCCTGGCTTACGCCAAATCGCTGGCGGCCCTCGAGTACCTCCGAACCACCTTCGATATGAGCGAGATCTGCAACCTCCTCAAAGCCATGCCTTCCCAACCCGATTTCGGCGTGCTTCTTCAGGATGAGCTCCACCTCAGCTATCCCGCCTTCGAACAAGAGGTCGCCAACTACATCGTGAAGAAGTACGGGACGTAGCACAGCAGGGGCTAGGGGCTAGGGACTGGGGCAATCTGGGGTGCTGTCGCAAATGCGTGCGGACCAACATGGGATAATCCGCACCGCGAATTCCAGGGCCTTGGCATCCCGCATGTGAAACTGAGGTCCAGCTCATTTGAGGGGTTGTGGCCATGAAATCGCAGGTACGTAAACATCGCCTAGCATGCCCGCGCCCTCGCCGCAACACGACGCAGGCGACATCCAGCAACGATTGAGTTGGGTGTTGACAGTGTGTTCGTGGTGCGATACATTGTATCTCAGCGAGGTGTTAACATTTATGGCGACGGCGATGGTTCACATTCGCGTGGATGAGAGGGTGAAAGAGAGGGCCGCAAAAACACTGGCCGCAATGGGCATGTCTGTGTCTGATGCGGTCCGCATTTTGCTCGTCCGGGTGGCCGCAGAGAAGGCCCTGCCGTTCGAAGTAAAGGTTCCGAATACCACTACTCGAAGGGCGATGGAGGCAGCGGATCAACGCGAGGGAAAGCGCTTCAAGTCTGCCAACGCGCTGTTTAAGGACCTAGGGATTTGAACGCACGAAGCCTGATTAGCGGGGGGCAGTTTCGGCGTGACGTTAAGCTGGCCCAGCGACGCGGCAAGGACATGTCGAAGTTGCGGGAGGTGATATTGTTGTTGGCTGAAGGCAGCCCGCTCGCGCCCCGCTACAATGACCATCCGCTCGCCGGAGAATGGAAGCACTACCGCGAATGTCACCTAGAACCAGATTGGCTGCTGATCTACAAGATCGAGAGTGACCACCTTTACTTGGTCCGGACCGGGACCCACGCTGACTTGTTCTAACTATCGATCAAAGAGGAGGGCGACCGGTGGTTATCCGCAGGTCAGGTGAGGAACGTGTTATGTCGAATTCCGGCATTGCAAAGATATTCATGCACGGGCGCAGTCAAGCCGTACGGCTGCCGATGGCGTTTCGCTTGCCCGGCGACCGCGTCCGCGTGCGCCACGTCAAAAGCGGCATCCTGCTTGAGCCTATGCTGACGGACATCAATTGCTGGTTCGCCGAGCTGGACCGCTTTGCCGAGGTGCCCTTCATGGAAGACGGTCGCCACCAACCGCGGATGCCCAGGGCGGAGGACCTGTTCGAGTGAACTATCTCCTCGACGCTATCGCCGTCATCGCGCTGCTACAGCGTGGCGAGTAAAGCAGCCAGCAGTGCTGCCCGCCGGGGCAGTTCGCGGATGAGAATGTGCTCGTGGCGCGCGTGGGCGCCGTCGCCGACCGCGCCCAGACCGTCCAGGGTTGGCACGCCCAGGGCGGCCGTGAAATTGCCGTCGGAGCCGCCGCCGCTTGAGGCTTCGGTTAGCTCCATGCCCATGGCCCGCCCCAAAGCGCGCGCCTGGCGGAAGAGCGCGGCGGCCATCTCCCTCTCCATGGGCGGACGATTGATGCCGCCTTCGATTTCCAGCCGCGTTCCCGGATCATAGGGTTTCCGGCTGCAAATCTTTTTCTCGATAACCGCTCCGTCGTGCAGCCGCGGGATGCGCACGTCGATCCACGCCGTGGCGCGCTCAGGGACAACGTTGGACCGCGTTCCGCCTTCGATTCTGCCCACGTTGATCGTCAGCCCCGGCTGCGAGAGTGGGAATGATTGTATTGTGATCAGTTGCCGGATGAGTTCCATGATGGCGTTCACGCCGGCCGTAGGGTTGACCCCCGCATGAGCGGAGCGGCCGTGGACAGTAATCTTGAACTCGCCCACTCCCTTTCGGGCAGTCTTGAGCGCACCCCCGGCCGCGGCCGGCTCGAGCACCAACACGGCACGCGCCGCCTGCGCCTCCGCCAAAATCACCTTGCGGAAAGCCACACTGGACACTTCCTCGTCAGAGTTCAGGAAGAAGTGAATGGGACTCGTTGGCGAAATCCTCAATGCTTGCAGGGCGCGAATCGCCCACAGGCCGATAACGATCCCGGACTTCATATCCAGGATTCCAGGCCCGAAGGCCTTCCCACCGCGCACTCGGAAAGGCATCTGCGCCAATGTCCCGATCTCCCACACGGTATCCAGGTGACCGAGTAGCAGAATCGGCTTCTGGTTGCGTTTAGCTGCCCAAAACTCCGCCCAAACAGCCGGGCCCGCCACTGGATGCTCAACCAAGTGAGCCTTCCCCCCACACTTCCTGAACTCCGCCGCAAAAAAGCGGGCTAGCCGGTCTACCCCAGGCTTGGAGTTGCTCGGCGATTCGATCTCGACGCTTTGCCGCAGGCACTCCAGCATCGACCGCTGTTCTGCTTTGGCATAGTCGAGCAAAGGCGTTACATCCATCGTTCCACCCCGGCCAAGGACATTGCCGATTTCCGATTGCTGATTGCTGGGGGAGACCTGAAGGAGTCCCCACCCGTCCTTTCAATCGTCAATCAGCAATCGGCAATCGTTGCGCCCTCGGCCCCCCACTGTACTACATTATTTCTTGCTGACAATCCCCCGAACTTCATCTTATTCTAAATAGTCAGGAAACCACAGGCCACGGGGGGAGTGTCCTAATTCGACTGTAGGGCCGCCCCTTGGGGCGGCCTGGCCGCGGCAAGCTCCGGCCCTACATTCCCACGTCAGGGCACTCGCGGCACGTGGGAAGATTTGGGCGTCACAGGAAGGAACCCTAGCCTTGAATAAAGTCTCGTTCGCTCTGGTAATCCATTCCCACCAGCCGGTGGGAAACTTCGACCATGTGGTCGAAGAAGCTTACCAGCGGGCTTACGCGCCCTTCGTGCAAAGCCTTCTCCAGCATCCTCGCGTGCGCCTAAGCCTGCATTACTCCGGCGTATTGCTCGAATGGTTGGAAGAACGCCACCCGGAGTTTTTCGATCAGCTTCGCGAGTTGTGCGGGCGGGGACAAGTGGAGCTACTGGGGGGCGGCTACTATGAGCCGATACTGCCCTCCATTCCTGACGCCGATAAGATCTCGCAGGTTCGCAAGTTGGCGGACTACCTTCATCATCATTGGGGAACGCCGTCCCGAGGCGCGTGGGTAGCGGAGCGGGTCTGGGAGCCGAGTCTGGCGCTTCCCCTGGCTCAAGCCGGCGTCGAGTACGTGGTACTTGATGACACTCACTTTCTGGCCGCAGGACTGGAGCCGGCGCGCTTGCACGGAGTCTACATCACAGAAGAACAAGGCGCGCCGCTCCGCTTGGTGCCCAGCTTGAAGTCCTTCCGCTACACCATCCCCTTCCAGGAACCGGAAGAAACCCTGCGCATACTGCGTAAAGGCAGGAACCACGCTGGCCAGCTTTTCGCTATGGGAGATGATTGCGAAAAATTCGGCGTATGGCCGGGAACTTACGACCATGTCTACCGGAACGGCTGGCTCGAGAGATTCCTCGAAGCCCTGGAAGGGGCCGCCGAATGGCTGGAAACGACCACCGTTTCCGATTACATTGCTTCTCATGCTCCGCTGGGGCGCATCTATCTTCCCACCGCTTCTTACGCGGAGATGATGGAGTGGGCTTTACCCGCCGCAACCTCCGCGGAATTGAGGGCCTGCCTGGAAGAAACCGAGAAGATGCCTGACGGAGAACGCTTGCGGCGCTTCCTCCAAGGTGGGTTTTGGCGCAACTTCCTCAGCAAGTATCCCGAGTCCAACCAAATCCAGAAACTCATGTCCGCTCTGAGCCGGCGCTGGCAGGAACTGAGCGGGACGCAGTCTCTGGGCGAAGAGAAAGCGCGCCTCCTGAACGAAGCGCAGAGCCACGTGCTTGCTGCGCAGTGCAACGACGCCTATTGGCATGGAGTTTTCGGCGGCCTTTATGCTCCCCACCTCCGCAGCGCTTTGCTTCGCCACCTGATTCGGGCGGAGGTTTTGTTAGACAAGGTCGAAGGCCTCACCCGCAATCCTTCTTTTCGTATCAAGCGGGAAGACTTCGACGTCGATGGGCAGGAAGAGGTCCTGCTCGAGCATCCGACCATGGGGATGATCCTTCGTCCTGCGGACGGCGGGACAGTCTCCAGCTTGCGTTTCAAACCAGCCCATGTCGAGCTGGTGAATTCTTTGATGCGCCGCCCGGAAGCCTATCATGCCCTGGTGCGGAAGCACGTCGGCTCAAAGGAACCACCCAAAGAAGGCCCCGCTTCCATTCACGACATGGTCTTGAGCAAAGAGGCCAATCTCGATGCTTTGTTGCGCTACGATCGCTACGCGCGGCATATGTTCCGCACCTACGTTTTCTCCGCCGTGAAAGGCTGGCGTGACTTCAATTTGCTGCGCCTGGAGGAGAACGAGGCTTTGGCCTGTGGGCCCTGGAAACATTCTGCTGGCCGCACTCTTCCCGGCGTCGTCCGGCTCGAGAACTCCGCGCTTATCCAAATCGGCGATTGCGCGATGCAAATCGAGGCGCGAAAAACCCTGAGCAGCAGGGTGCAGGGCGACACGTGCTGGGTCGAATGCAAATCCTCACTTTCTACCGACCAACCCTGCCTGGCCAAAACCGCTCTGGCCACGGAACTGGTCATCAACCTTCTGGCGCCGGCGGCCCCCGACCGTTATTTCTTCGCCAACGGAGTGCGGCGGCCACTCGATTTTCGCGGCGAAATTGATGCCTCCAACCTGACGCTCGTGGATGAATGGCAACGCGTGAAAATCTCCTTGGATGCCCACCCAACACCCCGCTGGTGGATTGTCCCGATTGAAACCATTTCCCAATCGGAACTGGGTTTCGAGCGGGTTTACCAGGGGTCTGCCATTCTCGCCGTTTGGAAGATCGACCCGGCTTCGTGGCGAGACGTCACGGGCGTGCTGCAAGTGGAGATCGCTCCTTGGGTCGGAGCTGCGCTGGACAACGACAAGGGGATATGAAGGCTTGAAATTCCTGCGCCAGCCTGATAAATTGCAACGTTTTGGAGGCTGACCATGGCCATCGCGAAAGAGTTGCTGGATATCCTCGTCTGTCCCTTGTGCAAGACGCCGGTCAAACTCACCCCTGAGGGTCAAGGGCTGAAGTGCGGCCAATGCCACCGCGTCTACCCTATCAAGGAAGACATCCCGGTAATGCTCATCGATGAAGCCAAGATCGAAGCGGAGTGAAGTCCGCGAGGCGCCCTCCGGGGTTCAAAAGTTATGACGCCGGCTTCCCTCCTCGCCGACCTTCCCGCGCGTTCCCGAATTCTGCTCATACGCCTCCGCTCGATTGGCGACATCGTTCTACTCACTCCTGCCCTACATCTGCTTAAAGCCTGGCGGTCCGACCTATCGGCCTGCGTGGTTGTCGAGCCCCGCTTTCGGGAACTTCTGGAAGGCCATCCGGACGTCGACGAGATTCTCTCCTCCGGGGAAGGTCCCCTCAAAGCCGTTTCGCGCCTGAGCGCCGTGCTGGCGCTCCGCCGGAAAGAGTTTGCAGTTTGCATTAACCTCCACGGCGGCCCCACCAGCAGGTTCCTGACCAGGATGTGCGGAGCCCGCATTAAGGTCGGCTTTGAGCACTTCCGCTCGCCGCGCCTCTATCAAATCTTGGTTCCCGACGCCCGGCTCATCCTCGGCCAGCCCACCCTCCACACCGCCGAACATCAAGCGTGCGCATTGTTTTACCTCGGCTTGCCCCGCCGGGAAATCCCGCGCGCCCGGATCTTCGTCAGCGCCGAGCACCAAACGTGGTGGGAGCACAGGCGCGCCAGCCTCGGCCTGGCGCCGGGCGATGAATACGTCTTGATTCACCCCGCCGCGCTTTATGCCAGCAAGCAATGGGCGCCTGAGAAGTTTGTGCTACTCGGCGCATGGCTGGAGCGAGAAACAGGCCTCCGGCCGGTTTTTTCTTGTGGCCCTGGTGAAACTGCCATCCTCGACGCTATCCAGAATGCCTCAGGTTCCCCCCTCCGGCGGCTGGAAAGCAGGCGCCTGGGTCAATTCGCCGCAGCCTTGGCCCAGACACGTCTCTTTGTTGGGAATGACAGCGGACCCGCGCACATGGCAGCGGCCCTTTCGCGGCCGCTCGTCGTTATCTTCGGTTCCTCGAGTTCGGCTATTTGGGGACCGTGGCCGAGGCAAGCCTCGAACCCTCCGGCGCAGGTGGTTCAGAACTTTTTCCCGTGTAACCCTTGCGCCGGCGACCGGTGCTATCGCTTTGAACGCCCGGAGTGTATCCTTTCAGTGAGCCTTGGGCAGGTCAAGTCAGCCGTGGAAACCGTGCTGGCGCGATCCGCAAATGAGTCGTGAATTTTCGTCCATAATAGTGAATAGTGAATAGTAAATGGTAAATTGCTGCTGCCGAGTTTGCTTTGTGCGCAGCTTCCAGGAGATCTGAGCGGCGCACTCAATTTAGAATTCACCATTCACAATTTACTATTTACTATTCACTATTCATAATTCAGCTTATGATTTGTCACCAGGCAAACGCCGCTTGCAGATTAGAGGCGCCATGAACAAACAGCAAACCCGCCTATCGCGCATTGTTCGAGCATTCCAGGGACGAAGGGTCGCCGTCCTCGGTGACTACATGCTGGATGAATTCTTGCGTGGGGAAGTGACCCGCATCTCTCCGGAAGCGCCGGTGCCGGTGGTTCTCGTTCAGGAGCACAGCCCTGGAATAGACTATCTGGGGGGCGCAGGGAACGTGGCAGCGAATATCGCCTCGTTAGGCGGCAGGCCGATACCTTATGGCGCTGTCGGCAACGATCGAAGCGGCAGGCGGCTGCGGGCGTTGCTCGAAAGTCACCACATCCCCACCGGCACGCTCGTTTATGAACCCCTGCGGATAACACCTCACAAAGTCCGTATCGCGGCCCATGCGCATCAACTCCTCCGCCTGGACTTCGAGAGGCCGGAGGCCATAGCAGGGAGAACTGCCGAAAAGCTCGCCCGGAGTTTCACGCAGCAGTCGCCACGGCTGAATGCCCTGATCATTTCTGATTATCGCAAAGGAACAGTAACCAGCGAGCTCTGCAACCAGGTGAAAGCCCTGGCTCGCCAGCGCCGCATTCCGGTGTTTGTGGACCCCAAACCCGAGCACCCGGAGATTTGTCGCCACGCCACCGTGGTCACTCCCAATCTGCACGAAGCGGAATTGATGGCTCACGCCCCACTGCGCAATCGGCATGACCTCGAGACCGGTGGGCAACGGCTGCGCGCCGAACTCGACTGCTCCTGTCTCCTCATTACCCGAGGCAGCGAGGGAATGATGCTCTTTGAGCCCAATAAGCCCGGGCAGGAAATCAAGAGCTTGCCTCGGCCGGTTTACGATGTTACGGGTGCGGGCGATACTGTCCTCGCCACCCTGGCGCTGGCCTTCATTTCCGGCGCCCCCGTGAGAGAGGCGGCAGAACTGGCCAACCTTGCCGCCGCCCGCGTCGTGCTCAAATTCGGCACGGCGCAGGTCACCCAAGAAGAACTGCTCCAGGCTGTCGCGACGGAATTCAGCGCGCCCGGAGACAGGTTCGACCTGTCTGAAGAGCAGTGACGAGTGATAAGTGACGAGTGACGAGCAGAATTATGAATAGAGAGCCCTTGATTGCCATTCATCCAAAGTGAGGTGGAATGCCATGTCAACGAGAATATCGAGACGAAGTTTCATGGTGGGCGCGGCCACCGCGGCCGCAGCCCTGCGCGTGATGGGGGCCAACGACCGCCTCCGTTTGGGCATTATTGGCTCAGGCGACCGTGGAACGTACCTGATGAAGCGCGCCAACGAGGTGGGTAATTTCGATTGGGTAGCCGTGTCGGACATCTGGGATGTGCGGCGCGACCAGGGGGAAGATACCGCAGGGAGCAAAGTGGATAAGTACCCCGACTACCGTCACCTGCTCGACCGCAAGGATATTGATGGCGTCATCGTGGCCACTTTCGATCACGTTCACGCGCAGATCACCATTGACGCCTGCCACGCCGGCAAGGACGTGTACGTGGAAAAGCCCATGACGTCGCTGCCGGAGCAGGGGCCGAAAGTAGTGAAGGCTGTGCGGGAGACCAACCGGATCGTCCAGGTGGGCACCCAACAGAGAAGCACGCCGCACTTCCTCGCGGCCAAGCAGAAGTTTTTTGATAGTGGACTGATTGGGAAAGTGAACATGGTGCGCACCATCTGGAACGCCAACAGCGGTTACTTGACCCCCGTGCCCAAAGGGTTCGAGCGGAAACCCGACGGACTCGATTGGGACGCTTGCCTGGCCTGGCTGCCCAAGATCCCCTGGGATGCCAAACGCTACTTCAACCGTTTTGCTTACTGGGACTTTTCCACGGGGGGGCAGACCGGCGGACTGTTCGTACACATGGTGGATGTGGTGCATTGGTTTTTGAACATCCAGCGTCCTTTGGCCGCGGTGGCGATGGGCGGCATTTACCTTTACGATGACGGGCGGGACACCGCGGACAACATCAACTTCGCGCTCGAGTACCCCGAGAAGTTGAACGTGACGTTCGAGGCCACGCTCACGGACATGATCCAGGCGGACGCGGCAGACATCGTCTTTATGGGGACGGGCGGCAGGCTCAACATCTTCCGTTACGGCTACCGATTCATTCCGGGCAAAGAAAACGCCCAACTCGGCGAAATCTCGAGCGGGTTAACGAACGACACTCATATGGCCAACTGGCTGGAGTGCCTGCGCACGCGCCAACAACCCAACGCCGACGTGCTCGCGGGACATTACAGCGCCGTGGCCTGTCATCTCGGGAATATCGCTTACAAACAGAGAAGCCAGGCGGTCTGGCGGAAGGAGTGGGAAGTATGAGCATTCAAGCCGGGGTCAACATGGAATTCATCCGGTCGCAGGACAAGTCTTTTGCCGAAGGAGTGGAGCGCGCCGCGCGGCTCGGCTATCGCTTCGTCGAGCCGATGGTCCACAACGGGCGCGAACTGCTCAGCGAAGCCGGCTACTTCCATTCTTTCTCTCTCGACGATGATCCGGGCGAGATGAAGGATATCCTGGAGCAGAACGAGGTCAGAGCTTCCGGCCTCAGTGCCCACTGCCCCCTGATGCGGCCGGAAATCAGCGTGCCTTACTTGCAGAAGGCTATCCGGTTCGCAGCCGCCATCGGGGCGCCGGTGGTGAATACCGACGAGGGTATCCGTCCCTCGTGGGTGAGTATGGATGAGGCGTTTCCCGTAATGAAATACACGCTCACTACAGTGCTGCGCACGGCGGAACGCTACGGGATTTACCTTGGCATCGAACCTCACCAGAGCATTTCCAAGTCCACGCCAGGGCTGCTGCGCATCGCCACCCTGGTCGAGTCGCCTTACCTGCGAGTGAACTACGACACTGGGAACGCCTACCTGGCGGGCGAAGACCCTTACGAGGGCCTGCGCGCTGTTCGCCACCTGCTCGTGCACGTCCACGCCAAGGACATCGCACTCGAGCATTCGGAAGCGGAACGGGGAAAGGTGACCGGCACCCCGGTGGGATGCGCCTGCGGCGACGGCGTGATGGATTGGAAGAAGGTGGTCGGCATTCTGCGCGAGTCAGGTTTCAATGGCGTTCTGTCAGTTGAGTGCGGCACCGAGGAACAGGCCCGGCGAAGCTTGGCGCATTTGAACAGCGTGCTCGCTACGTAGAGGCCGGCTTTAGCGATGGCCTGCGGCTCTGCCGCCTGACTTGCGGAAAGGCTTTGCCTTTCCGGGGGACGGATGTCCTGAACAAGCTTCTCCGCGCGGGCTGGAAGGCTGAGCCTTCCAGCCCGCGCGGAGAGGCGCAGGGGGTGCACTAACCGGAAAGCCGGAGGCTTTCCGCAAGTCGGGGCGGCAGAGCCGCGCTGCGCACCCGCGTGTGTCGCAAGCCGCATGGCTACTCGCCGTTACTTCGCACTGATCGAGGACCACATATGAAGAGCTGCTCTTTAGCCAAACTGATTGTCCTGCTGGCGGTCGGGCTGCTTTCTTGCAAGGCGGGCTTGGCGCAGGTGACGACTCCTTTCTTCAAGCCGGGGGCGATTCGCGTGCTCATCTTATCGGGGCGGAACAACCACGATTGGCGGACCACCACGCCCTTTCTGCGGAAGACCCTTGTCGAGACCGGGCGCTTTGATGTGCGGGTGGAAGAAGAGCCGATGGGAATCACGGAGGCGACGCTGGCGGCTTACGATGTTCTAGTGCTCGACTACGACGGCCCGCGCTGGGGAGAAGCGACCGAGAAGGCCGTCGAGAATTTCCTCAGATCGGGCAAAGGCCTTGTGGGCATTCATGCGGCCAGTTACGCTTTCACGGGCCTGGAACTGCTCGGCGATTACCATCGGCCCATGGGATTCAAAGAGCCGCCCTGGCCGGAGTATCTGAAGATGCTTGGCGGTTGGTGGACCGCAGGCCCGCCCAAGACAGCCCACGCTCCGCGCCATTGCTTCACCGTGAAACTGCTGGACCGAGAGCACCCCATCACCAGCGGAATGAAGGAATCGTTTGTGGTCTCGGACGAGCTTTATCACACCTTCCAGATGTCACCCGAAGCTCACATCCTGGCTACGGCTTTCGATGATCCCACCAACGGCGGGACGGGCAAGGACGAGCCGATGATTTGGACGGTCAATTACGGGAAGGGCCGCGTGATGTACACGGCGCTTGGCCACGACGTTGCCGCCATGCAGGAGACCGGCTTTGTGAACACGTTTCTGCGCGGGACCGAATGGGCTGCGACCGGCAGGGTCACGCTTCCTGCCGATGCCGGCGCAGCCAAGACGGAACCGAAGCCCCTCCAGTTGCTCATCGTCACCGGCGGGCACGAGTATCCCACCACCTTCTATACTGTGTTCGAGGGGGTGGATGACCTGCATTGGGACCATGCGGTTTCCAACCACGAGGCCTTCCGGAACGACATTCGGAGCAAGTACGACGTGCTTGTCCTCTACGATTACTCCAACGAAATAACCGCGGCCGAGAAGGCTCACTTGCAAGAGTTTGTCGAGAGCGGCAAGGGGATTGTGGTTCTCCATCATGCCATTGCGGATTACCAGTCCTGGGAATGGTGGTACAAGGAGGTGGTGGGCGGCAAATACCTGCTCGAGCCGGAAGGCGGCATGCCGGCCTCGACTTACAGGCACGGTGAAGAACAGTGCGTCAAAGTGGTCACAAAGCACCCCATTACGGCGCGCCTGGGGACGCTCCACCTGTGGGATGAAACTTACAAGGGAATGTGGATTTCGCCCGACGTCAAAGTGCTGCTCAGAACAGACAATCCCTTGAGCGACGGTCCCGTGGCCTGGATCAGTCCTTATCCCAAGTCGCGCGTAGTGTACATTCAACTGGGCCACGGCGAGACGGCGCACCGGCACCCGGGCTACAGGACCCTTGTCCAAGACGCCATCCGCTGGAGCGCGGGAAGAATTGGGGAGCAAGGCAGGTAAACGCAAGCTATAATGTAGGCAACGAATCTGCGGAGGTGGACATGCCGAAGCCTTCTCCCCTCAGTGCTTGCTCCCGAGCTTTCGTTTACGGCGCTCTATCCTTCTTGCTCGCTTCATTCTTTGCCTGCCCCACACCCTGGCTACGTGCCCAAGCCGCCAGCTCCCAGGCGCCGGCGCCACAAGCGTCCGTCACGCCAGGCCAGGCGGACACGAACGCGCCGCCGCCCGCGGGACCGCGAGGACTTTCCGACGCGCAGACGGATTTACAGCAAGGCCGGCTGACGATCTGGGTTCCGAGGCATTTCCTCCTGGGCATGCCGACCCTTCCCGCTGCCGACCGCTATCACGATTACGATTGGGAAGGCCTCAAGCAAGAGTTCAAAGCGGACTTCCCCAATTGTGATTTGCGCTTCCGCGAGCTTGACCTCCCCGACCTTGTTCGGGTTATGCACTCGTACCCGGAGGACACGCGGTCTGTGGACGTGGCGTTTATTAACAGCTCCGGTGAGCTCAGACCATTGCTCAAGCAAAACGCCGTGGTGCAAATGTGGGGCCAATCGCGCTTGCAGTATCGCGGGTGGTGGGTGGTGTTTCGCCAAGCACAGAACTTCGCGGCGGGCGAGTCGTTCCTGCTTTGGGCGTCCCAGCGCTTTCATTGGACGCCGTGGAGCGTCAGCACCAAAGCCATCGATGCGGCGGACGTCACGGCCGTCCAGGAGGTTGCGCAACGGGCTATCCAGAGCTACGCGAAGGCCGATGCGCAGTCGCTCGAGTCGATCATGGATCCCGACGCGGCCCGCTTCGAGATTCTGCGGCGGACCAGCGTGCAAACGCTCCTGAGCGTCGAGCCCTTGTTGACCTTCGGCAACTCGCGCCTGGCCTTCACTCTGTTAGCCGCACTGGGCGAAGGCGACCAGACATTTGGCATGGCTCATTTTGGACTCGTTCTTAGAAACAACGGCGCCGGCTGGAAGGTGTGGTTCATTTACCCGGACAGCCCGCTCCCCGATCTCGAGCAGGTGTTTCAGTCCTTCGACCGTCTCGGCCTGACGGAAAATGGGGCGCAAGCTCTGCCCAAGGTGACGCTGCTCGCCCCTGCCGATGGCGCACAACTATCGCCGGACCCACGACCCCAGATCGCATGGTCCACGGTGGACGCTCCACTTGCCACTTACGTGGTTGAGTCTCAATTAAGTAATGGTGCAAGAGGCTACAGCGGGCGGGGTTCCATCGAGCTCGTTCCGCCGGCATCCATCGGACCTTCGATCAGCATGCAGGCGCCCTTTGGCGGCGGTGCGCAACCTTATCGCTGGAGGGTGTGGGCTGTCGGCAAAAACGGAATCGTATCCACCGGCGACTGGCGCGTCATTGACTTCACCCCCGTCCCCGTGCCTGCCCAGAAAGCGAGTGCACCGCCGGCGGAGGTTTCCGTCGTCACCGTTGAACCTGCGTGCATGGAGTGGGTCGAGGCCGCCGAGCGCCGCGGGCCCAGGCTGCCACCGCATCTCACCATTCGCTACAATCCCAGGGCGCCCGGTGCGCGCTTAGCCTCCGCTCAAGCACTGACTCTGGTGATTGCCACTCAGAACGTGGTTGGGTTTGATTCCGCGAAGATTCCGATGACGCGGACGGCAGACGGTTCTTGGCAGGCTGAGTTTACACCCAAGCCGAGCCACTCGAGCACCAGCTACTCGATCTTCTTTTTTGAAGATGAGAAGAACGCCACCGATAACCGCGCAGGCCAGTACTGGGACATCCTGGATTGCGACCGGGGAGTACCAAACCCGTTCGCCGTACTCAGGCAGGCCTGGACCTACGAAGGGCCGCTGGTCGCGCCCGGCATCCAGCGAGCGCCGGATTTGGCGCGGGCACTTGCAATCCTCAAAGCCGATCTCGAGGCTCACCCCGGCCATTACAATCGTGACTATTACGAGATTTGGGATTACGAGCTGAAATTAGGATCTAAAAGCCCTTCCGCCTACGAGCAGGTGGGCCGCGAATTAGACGCCTTCCTCACGGAACACAGCAAATCTTTTCACGCCATGCTGGAGCTTGCCAGCTTCATAGGACCCCGCCAGCGCGAACTCCCCTCCGGTGTTGTTCAACACTTCCGCCAAGCGGCCAATGCGCTTCCCGAATCAGAAGCCGGCCAGATCAACTCGGAACTTGATTACCTATGGCTCTCGTCGGAAGAGGATGAGCAAAAACAGGCCCAGGGTTACATTGCTCTTGCCGACAAATACCCTGAAAGCTCGTTCAGGACCAACGCGTATGAGCGCGCCTTCAATTGCGAACTGGAACTGAAGGACCTTGCCGGCGCGGAGGCGGTATTTGAAAAACTGGCTGCCCTGGATCGGGTGAGCGTCGAGCCGCTGCTCTCGATGGCTCAACTCTATATCGACCAGAAGATCAAGCTGGATCGCGCGGTTAAATTGCTGGACGCTGCGGATGCGACTTTGACCGCGAACGGTGCGCATTACACACCAGATGCTCTTGTTAGAGAGCGGGAGCGGACAGAGTTTCTACGCGGCCAGGCCTACCTGCTGCTTGGCGATTTGCCCCACGCCCGCAACGATCTTGAGGCCGCCGCCAAGGTTTCGCCTGACGACCCCAAAGTCCTTTTTGCTCTAGGCGAAGTCTGCGAAAAAATGGGCGATACCACGCCGGCGCTTGAGGCCTACTTGGCCGCTGCCTGCGCGCCTTACGAGGAGAGTTCCGCGCCGCGGGAGGCGTACGAGCGCCTCTTCGTCGCTCAGAAACAGGGGACCGCTGAGAACGCCGAGCAAAAGATCCTCGCACGGGTCACCCAGAACACTAAGCGCACCGCCGCCGAGTACACGCCCATCCCCTTCAACCGTCCAGCACCAAAGTTCTCGTTTACCGATCTCCACGGAAAGCCATTCGACAATCAAGCCGCCAAGGGCAAACCGGCACTGCTCACCTTCTGGTCTCCGGGTTGACTGCCGTGCCGCGCGGAGTTGACCGCGCTCGAGAAATTCCAAGAACTGCATCCGGGCGCGAGTTTTCTTGCAGTGGACGTTGCAGGGAAAACCGAAGAGGCCGTGTCTTTTCTCGCGGCCCACCACCTCGAGGCGCTGCGCGTCGCGGTAAGCAACGGCTGGCCCCAGGAATTCGGCGTCATTGGAACCCCCGCGACCGTCGTGATCGACCGCTTCGGTCAAATCCAGTTCGTTCACGCCGGGCAACTTCCCGACCTCGGGGCCATACTCGGCAAGGACTTGGAGGCCTTGCCCGCGCCGTAGCGGGTAGCGCATCAGACTTCGTGCTTTGCGAAGTCTGCGGCTCTTCCCGCCGTGTGCAGGCAGCGGCTCTTCCCGCCGTGAATCTTTTAAAGCCGCAGACCTGGAAGAGAGAGAATCTACCCGTTCCGGCGCTGCCGTTGCACGCATGGGAAGAAACGCAAGGGATGCGCCCTCGGTCTGAAGGAGACAGGAAATGGACATCCAGCGCTATGTGTCGCGTGATTTGACCCACTTTGTGGGACGGCGGCGGAAAACGCTAAGCCAGCAGTACCGAGTGCTGAGAAAAATTCTGAGCGAACGCGTACTCCGGGCACCCAAACCTGAGCGGTTCAGGCGTGCGCCGTACGTCCTCCGGATCTATCGTTTCGGCCTGTCCGAGAATCGGGCATACAGGGGTTCCGTGGTTTGCTTCTGTGACATCCCCCAGGGTGACCTGGGTCTGCACATGAAGAAGTACGGCAGATTCGGCCTTGCCTTCGCTAAGGATTACCTTCTAGAGCGAGGAGCGACGCCGGTGATGTACATCCCTGACAGAGGACGTCCCGCCATACTTCCGTGGCCAGGGTATGCGAGAGGGCGCGTGTCGTCAAACGCGCGCGCGTACGATGAATTCTGGGAGAGGTTCCGGAAGCTCCGTCAGTTAGCACAGGATGAGTCTGTTAACCCGCAGCTTTCAAAACTGGTTCGTGAGGTGTCGGCATTTCTCGACATCCACGTGCTCAGTCACCTGAAATTTTTCAACCCTTTTGCCCCAGAATCGCATGAGGAGAACTTCTATATGGAGAGGGAATGGCGAGTCAGCCGGGACGTGAGGTTTGCCTTACGCGATGTGCGGCGGGTGATTCTCCCCGAGAGTTACGCGCGAGATTTCCGGCGGGATTTTCCCAGGTATCATGGCGAACTTGTATTCCCAGATTAAGCTGGCGGCCGCGGTTAGCTCGCGGTTTCAGTTGAGCGTAGGTTGGCGGCGCAGACTTCGTGCTCTTCGAAGTCTGCGGCTCTTCCGCCGTGAATCTCTAAAAGCCGCAGACCTGCAAACTACGCAGGTCTGCGCTACGCACCCGCCCCAGCGCGCGCCCCGGTGTGCTATTGTTAGCAGGTAAGCAGAAGTCAGGATTCAGCATTCAGGATTCCGGATTCCGGAGTCAGGGGAAACGGACGACTGACGACTGAGAACTGACTACTGACAACTTTGTAAACGCAAACACCCATGTCGCATCGAGAGACCGGGGAAAAGCTCGAGGTGGTTTACGGCATTCATGCGGTCCGGGAGGCCGTGCGCAGCCGCCCGGTTGAATACGTGTTGGTCGCGCAAGGACAGCACAACCCGCGCGTGCAGGAGATTATTGATGCCTGCAGGGCCGGCGGCATTGGCCTGCGTTTTGCCCCCCGCCCGGCGGTGGAGCGCGCGGCGGGTAACACGCAACACCAGAACGTGGTGGCGGTCTGCACGCCTCGCGCCTATGACGACCTCGAAACTCTTCTGGCACACTCCGCGCGGCCCCTACTCGTTGTCCTGGACGGAGTGGAGGACCCTGCCAACCTGGGCGCTATCGTGCGCACGGCGGTAGCCGCCGGCTGCGACGGGATGGTGATTCCGGAGCGCCGCGCCGCCGGAATATCGCCCGCGGTGGCGCGGGCGTCAGCCGGGGCGCTCGAGCACGTGAAGATTGCGCGCGTCACTAACCTGGTCCGCACGCTGGAGGAGATGAAGGAGCGCCGCGTATGGGTTTATGGGTTCGAGGCCCAAGCCGGGAAGTCTTACCTTGAGCTGGACTACACCCAGGGCTGCGCGCTGGTGTTGGGCGGAGAGGGGGCGGGCTTGCACCGTTTGGTCCGGGAAGCGTGCGATGAACTGGCGCATATTCCCCTGCGCGGCCCCGTGCCTTCACTCAATGTTTCCGTGGCGGCCGCGGTGGTCGTTTTTGAGGCCCTGCGACAACGCGGGTAAGAGCCGAGAATCGAAAATCGAAATTCGAAAATCGAAAATCGCTACGATCTTCGAGTTTCGTTTTTCGAATTTCGGGCAACCAAGCGAAGAAAGGATGAAAATCGTGGCGAGTTTCGAATTTCGATTTTCGCTTTTCGATTTTCGCTTTTCGATTTTCCGGCAACGCCTAGGCGCATGCGCACATCTTAGGAATAAGCAGGGGTAATCGTGGAGGAGTGAATGCCCGTGAATCTGACTAGTGCTTTTCTAAAGTCCGCCTTGACCCTGGTGCTGGCGGGTAGTTTTTGTGGCCTTATCCCGTTGTCTTCTGCCCTCGCCCAGGAAGGAGTGGCCGGTGACAACCCTGTGGTTTCGAAGTCCAAGCTCCAGCCGCCTGCCGACTCCAAACTTCCCAAGAGCGAGCCGCAGATTCGGGTTACGTCAAACTTAGTGACGGCGCCGGTGACGGTGATTAATTCCAAAGGCGACTATGTCTTCGATTTGCAGGAAAAGGACTTCGAAGTTCTGGATAACGGCGTACGCCAGCACATTGAACAGTTCAGCCTGGAGCAGCACCCGCTCGCGGCAGTCATTGTGGTGGAAGCCAACAGCACCTCGGAGCCGCTGCTTGAACAAGTTCGTCCTCTCGGTCCGGTTTTCTCCAGCCTGATGCTGGGGCCGCAGGGAGAGGCTGCGGTGGTCAGCTACGGCGACGCGATTCGTGTTGTGAAGGGCTTCACCCAAAACAGCGATGAGCTGGACTCCGCCCTGCGCGGACTGGAGGCGCGGAGCAGCTCTGTCCATCTGAATGACGCCTTGGCGCGCGCCATCGAGTTGCTCGAAAGCCAGCCGAAGGAAGACCGCCGGGTGATCGTCGCATTCTCGGATGGCCATGACATAGGAAGCGAAACCCACAAGGAAGAGGTCGTGCAACGAGCCGTGAACGCGGGCGTCACGATCTACGGTCTGGGGTTCAACCCGGGGCGCGCGCTGCTGGCCAGGCAACCGAAGGCGCCCCCACCGGACATCATTGACGAAAACATGGGCCGACCAGCGCCTCCGGGCCAGGCTCAGACACCCTCGAACGTCGAGAACAACTGGCCTGCGACCGGGGATGCGTCTACCTTGCCGATCGTTCCCCTTATCCTGGCGACCGGGGAAATAGTCCGCTCCACGGTGGCCAAGACCGCCCTGGAGTTTTATGCCGGGTACACGGGCGGGGTATGTTATGCGCACTGGTCGACCAAGGCGGTGCAGGACGAGCTCAACCGGATTGCCAGCGAAATCCAGAGCCAGTACGAAATCGCTTACGTGCCCCACGCGCCCAGCATCAACGGTTTTCACCGCATCGAAGTGCACGTGGACCGAAGCGGAGTCAAGGTGCGCACGCGGGCAGGCTATTTCTTAGGCGGGACCAATCCTTAACAGCCGAAACTCGAAATTCGAAAATCGACATTCGAAACTCGTAGCGAATTTCGATTTTCGATTTTCGAGTTTCGATTTTCGGCCCCTTACGAGTAGTCCTCGTAGGGCATCACTTCGACGCGCTTCCCCGATTTCAGCTCGATCTCGGCAAGATAAGGGCGCATAGCAAGGGAATCGACTCGCAAGACCACCACGTGAATCACGCCCTGCTTCTTGCAGACCACGGTGAAAAACCTATTCTGCTTGCCGGCAATCAGAATACTGGGGTAGGTCGTCCACTTGAGCTTTAGCTTACGGACGCGCGGGCTTACATCGGGGCGAAATTGCATCAGCGTGATGGTGGAAAAAGGCATATCCACAGAGCCCCCGGGACACCTGAAAATCAGACTCTCCAGCGTGACTTCCAACTTGCCGGCACAGTCAATCTCGATCTTCTCGGTCCCACCCGCATATTGAAAAATGGCTTCCCGGGCCGGACCAACTTCAGAAGCCGCGCCCGGCGGAATCAGGACCATGAAGACCAGGGGCCAGATCTTCCGGGTTCGTTTTGCCCAATCTAGTTTCATCAACTACTCGCTCCACGAGCGTCAGGCCGGTGGTTCACTTCCGGCTCACTCCCCAATTTTAACGCGGGATTACCCTTTGTGGGAACATTTCTCTTGTCGCCGGGTCATTCTGCCCCAGGCCTTCAACCCCCGCTCGGGGAAGGGGCATCTGCCTGGGCGGGGGAGTTGTAGACGGGGACGTCGACGTCCAGGTACCAGGGAACAGATAGAGTCCCCCATCGCGCCGGGCGGAACGACCACCGCTCGATACTCTTCCTTGCCCCTTCAAACTGAGAGGGAACGCCACGCAGGATTCCCGAATCGATCACTTTGCCTTCCGCGTTTAAAAGCAAGCGCACCCGCACCGAAGGATCAGCGGAGACGGCTTCCCCCGGCCGGGTCAATACTTCCGGTGGCTTGACTTGTCGCCGGAAGTCCGATTCCGCCTGGAGAGGGGCAAGATCAATTCTCTTTATACGCAGCGAGAAAATAATGTCCACTCTGGTGGCGAAGGGGATGGAATCACCGTTGGCCACCAAGGGGCGGTAACGCCACATGCGAACCGACTTCAACACGGCCGCCGCCAAGAGGGGGTTGCCGCTGAGCACGTGCGCACTCGCAACCGTACCGGCGGGGGAAACCACGATCTGCACGCGGACTCGGCCCTGAATGTAGTTCACCTTGGCCAAGGCGGGGTACTCCGGAGGGTCTTGGATCAAACACAGGCGGGAAGCTTTCTTGGTACTCAGGACCTGGAACTGTTGCTGTGCCTCTGTACTCTGTGCCCAGGCGCGCGGTAACGCGAGAAGGCAAAGCAGCCCCACGCTCATGCCTTGCAAGTAACGCCGTCCCGATTGGTGAGGGCTAGCCATCGGATTCAAAAATGACTTGCGCGACAACGTAACGGTCAGAGTGCGAAATCGAAACCGCGATGCGTGCAACTCCCAGGCGGCGGGCAATTTCCTCCGCCCGACCCCGGAGGATCAACACCGGCTTGCCGCTCGGTGCGTGAGTTACTTCCACGTCCACCCAGCGCACGCCCTCGCGCCAGCCGGTCCCCAAAGCTTTGAACGCCGCCTCCTTGGCCGCAAAGCGTGCGGCCAGCCGCTCCGCCGGGTTCTTGAACTTCTCGCAATAGGCGATCTCCGCGGGCGTGCACACGCGCTGGGCAAAACGCGCACCGTGCTTGCGGACAGCGTCCTCGAAGCGGGCGGTCTCCATTATATCGACGCCAGTCCCAATAATCATGTTCCCGCAGCCGCTTGCCACACCAGATTCAGCGCGCTCTCTGAACAGCGTCGGACACTTCCTGGAAGTTCGCCGCGCGCTCATAGGCCCTGACGGTGTAATAGATGGCCTTGTCGAAAAAATGCCCTAACAGGCGGTGGAGCTCCTGCTCCTGGTAGAGATCCACGGCGGAATCGACCAAGCCGGCAGCCCGAATATAATCTCGCAGATGATACTTGGTCAAGGTGAGGGCGTAAACGACCTCGCTGATGGGGACTCCCTCGGCCTCGCGTTTCTTCCCCAGCTCGGTGTAAGTCGCCTCGATATCCTCTTCCGCTTTGCTGTTCAACCACAAGCCGAGATCCTTGTACACATGGTAGGTGCGAGTGTGAAGCGCCTCTCGGGAAAGTCGGTGGTAAGACACCGTACGAGGGTTGGACTGAAGGTTCTCAACCAAGGCGCGCGTCAACTCCTCAGCGTGGTGTTCGATCATCCGGACGAGACGATCCGATAACATGGTTTTCCTTTCCCTTAATCCGCAGGCCGCAACCCTTCTTCTTATCCTGCGTTTAGATTATCAGAGCGGGAGTCAAAGTTCAACCGGCGGCCGTAGTGGTGTCATCACAGCGAGACATCGGCACAGCGAGACATCGGCTTGACCCCATGGGAATCGTCGCCTATAATTCCCAACGGAATACATTGATGCCTCGAAAGCTCCTATGAGTCGGCCTCTTGCATCGATCCTCCAGAAAGCAGGCCTGCTGAGCGCCGAACAGGCCGCGGCCTTGCTTGCCCAGGCGGAGCAGAGCCAGCGCTCGTTCTGGGACATCCTGGTCACAGACAAGGGCATTCCAGAAGAGAGCATTGCTGAAGCCCTGGCGAACACCCTCCGCCTCCCATTCGTGAAGCTGGCCGCGACCACCGTGGAAGCGGAGGCCTTGCGCATGGTTCCCAACGATATGGCGCGCAAGCTCGTTTGCCTGCCGATCAGCCTGGAGAGCCCGAAGCAAGCGGAAGGGTCCACCCAGCTCAAGCGGCGCCCGCTGCTGGTGATGGCGATGGCAGACCCGACGGACCTCGACGCCTTGCAGGATGTCGAATTCACCACAGGATGTACCGTGAAGGTCGTGGTGGCCTGCCGCACAGAAGTCCTGGACGCCATCAAGAGCTACTACTCGCCGGAAACCTGGCTGGAAGAATTCCTCCAGAATGTCAAGCAGGAGGAAGACTTCCAAATCCTGGGGCTCGGGCCGGAAGAAGAATTGGCTGCTCAGGATGAGGAAGGCCGCGTCAAACCAGGGCCGGCAGTCCGCCTGGTGAACCTGATCTTGCATTCCGCCATCAAACACGGCGCCAGCGACGTCCACATTGAGCCCGCACTGCACACCCTCCAGGTGCGGATGCGGGTGGATGGCATGCTGCGTGACCTCATGCAGGTTCCCAAGTGGCTGCGGGAATCACTGGTCTCGCGGTTGAAAATCCTTGCGGTCCTGGACATCACCGATCGGCGCTTGCCCCAGGACGGCAGGATCAAAGCGAGCTACGAGGGCCGCACGATCGACGTGCGCGTTTCGACCTTACCCACGCATTACGGCGAGAAGGTGGTGTTGCGTATTCTGGGCTCGGGCCAGGAGGTCGTGCCCAGTTCCGCGCTGGGATTGAGTGCCGCTGACCTGACAGTCTTGAAGCGGGCTGCGGAACAACCCCAGGGCATCATCCTGGTGACGGGCCCCACCGGAAGCGGAAAAACCACGACCCTCTATTCCCTGGTGGACGAGAAGAAGAATCCCGGCATCAACATCGTCACGGTTGAGGACCCCATCGAAATGCAACTGGAGAGGATCAACCAGGTGCAGGTGAATACCAAGGCCGGGCTGACGTTCGCCTCCTGCCTGCGCTCTATTCTCCGCCAGGATCCAGACGTGATCCTGGTGGGTGAGATTCGCGATCCTGAAACCGCAGAGATCGTCTTTCGCGCGGCCATGACGGGTCACCTGGTGTTCTCTACCGTGCACACGAACAGTACGGTGGCCACGATCGGCCGTCTGCTGGATTTGGGTGTAGATGCCAACGTGATTTCTTCTTGCGTCAACCTGATCCTGGCCCAGCGTCTGACGCGCAAGATTTGCGAGCATTGCAAGGAGGAAACCCGCCCAGACCCGGCGGTCCTGGAGCGGCTTCACCTGAAAGGCGCCGATTTCACCTTCTTCCACGGGGCAGGATGCCGATTATGCAATATGACCGGTTACTCTGGAAGGATGGGCCTGTTTGAAGTGCTGCGCATGACGCCCAATCTCAGGGCCAAGATCGGCCAACGCGCCTCGGAGGGCGAAATGCTGAAGGCTGCGGCGGAGAGTGGGACAGTCTTCCTGTTTGACGACGGGCTGGACAAGGTTCGACGGGGATTGACGACTGTCGACGAACTGGTGCGCGTCCTCCTGCTGCAAGAAGAGGAAATCTTACGCTGCCCTCATTGCCGCAGCCTGATCAACCGGGATTTCTCCATTTGCCCTTATTGCCACTTTGCTCTCAAGACCCTGTGCGAATCCTGCCGACAGGAACTGAAGCTGGAATGGAAGACTTGCCCTTACTGTGGAACGGAGACGTCCAAAGAGGCCGCCCCGCCTGTCGCGAGCCAGGCACGGGCAGAGCCCGAGGGCAGCGCGGGGTTCCGCGCAGAGCCATCCGCGAGACCCGCGACGCAGCCTCCCTCCCCTGCCCCCGCCGCCGTCCCGGGCAAACGGCCGCGCATCCTGGTGGTGGACGACGACGACGTGGTCCGAACCATGGTGGCGCGGGCGCTGGAACTGCTTCCCGTACACCCGGAGTTGATCGAGGCGGCCGACGGGCCGGAGAGTCTGGAAGCTGCGAAACTTCTCAGGCCCGACTTGGTCATCCTTGACCTCAATATGCCCCGCATGGACGGTTTCGAGGTGTGCAGGAAGTTGCGGGCGAGTATTCAGACCGCCTTCGTTCCCATCCTCATGCTCACCGCCAACACCGACGAGCAGAGCCGTTCCGAAGGTTTCCTGGTGGGAACCGATGATTACATGGCAAAGCCGGTGTCCATTCCCGAATTGCACGCCCGCGTCACCCGGCTGCTCCGGCGTACTTATGGCTTTTGAGGAGGAGGCTGGCGGTTTGATACGGGATGCCCGTCATTCATAGAGGATAACCCATCATCTGTCATTCTGAGCGAAGCGAAGAACCCCCGCATTTGAAAGCTCAGTCACCGCAAGAAAATGCCGGGATTCTTCTCCCGCGACTGCGGGATCAGAATGACAGGGATCGCCTTTTCCTCCATGAATGACGGACATCCCGTATCAAACCGCCGGCGGCCTTTCGAGCTCACTTCGAAGGGAAGTGACCTTTTCCCGCAGGTCCGCCACGTCAGCGGCAGTCAGCGGCGCGCCGGTGCGGAAGCGCATTTCGATGGCGCGTGCCAGCGCAGTGCCTTGCGTATAGCCAAAAGTGCCGAGCGAACCCGCAAGCTTGTGGGCCTCCTGCTCAGCCTTCAGGCGCAGCGAATCGCTGAGCCGCTGCTCTTCTAAAGCCGCCGTAGCCTGCGCTAGAACCCCCAGCCGTTCCATTATGGTGGGGCGAAAGCGGGGCCAGAGTGCCGTTAACGCCTGGCGAACCTCTTCAAGCGGGCTGTCTTTCATGTGAGAAGACTTCCTCTGCGCCTCAGCAACCCCTGGGCGGCGAGCAGACGGTCTTCCTCAGTCCCAATGCAAAGCCTCCGACACTTGGGAAGCCAATTGCATGGGGTCGAAGGGCTTGGCGATCAGCGAGGTCACGCCCAGATTCTTGAACCCCTGTCGATCGGCAGCCTGCACCCTCGCAGTCATGAGGATGACCGGAATCTCCCGCGTTACCGGGTCCTCCTGAAGCTTTCGGAAAGTAGCGGGGCCATCTATTTCCGGCATCATGACGTCCAGTAGGATGGCGTCTGGGGTTTCGGCCCGAGCCGTGGCCAAGCCTTCCGCCCCCGAGCGCGCCACCAGAACTTCCCACCCGCCCACCATCTCCAGGCTTAGTTTGGCGACCTCACGGATATCATCCTCATCATCAATTACCAGGATGCGCTTCTTACTCATCGCGGCCTTCCTTCACGTCACCCGGACATGAGTCTGTCCAGTAATCCGATCACGCGTCTTTCAAATTCTTCCGGAGAGATTCTTCCCTTGGTCAGGAAAACCGTCTCACCCAGCTTCAGTCTTTCACGCTCGGCCGCATCGATATCCTTGGCGGTGTAAACCACAAGAGGCACGCTCCGAAGGGCCTTGCAGCACCGAAGGCCGGCGACCACTTCGAATCCGTCGCCCTCCGGCAGCACCAGATCCAGGACAACCAAGTTGGGGAGAACGCGTTGCGCCGACTGGATAGCTTCGCGACCGGTCTGGGCGTGAATGACCGTGTTACCGTGGCGCTCGAAGACCGCCTGGATGACGCGCGCTAAATCCAAATCATCTTCCACCACCAGAACCCGGGCCGGCTTGCTGGACCTGCTGATGGCAGCGGAAAGAGTTTGAAACAACTGGCCTTCATCGACAGGCTTTTGAACCCAACCGGCAACTTTCCCGTCGCTTTTGCGGGTCTCGCGCGGAGGCAGAACACTGAGGATAATCACGGGAGTTTCACGTGTTTCCGGGCGTTCGCGCAGAGCAGCCAAGGTTTCCCAGCCATCCATCTCCGGCATCAAAAGGTCGAGCAGAATGACATCCGGTTGCCGGGCGGTGGCTTGCTCAATCGCCTCCTTTCCCGAACCCGCTGCCAGCACGCAATAGTCGTGCTGCTCGAGTAGAGTCTGGACCACGGCGCGGATAGAGAGATCGTCGTCACAAATCAAGACGGTCCGCTGCCCGGGGGACGCTTCGGGGACCGAGGTTTCAACTTGTTCTTTCACGAGTGGAAGCGTGAAGTAGAACGAACTGCCTCGCCCCAGCTGGCTTTCCACCCAGATGCGCCCGCCGTGCTGGTCCACGATGCTGCGGCAAATGGCCAGGCCCAGACCCGTGCCGCCCTTTTCACGCTCGTCGGAGGCATCAACCTGCTGAAAGCGCTCGAAGATCACTCCCAGCTTGTCGGCCGGTATGCCGCGGCCCTGGTCCCTCACTTCAAACAACATTTCGTCGTCGCTGCGTTTGGCGCTGAGCGTGACCGCCATGCCGGGGAGCGAAAACTTGATGGCGTTGCCCAGCAGGTTGGTGAGCGTCTGCACGATGCGGTCGGAATCGGCCAGGACATTGCCGGAGGTGGGGAAGAGCTCCAGCTTCACTCCGGCTTTGTTAGCCACCTCCCGCACGGAGTCCTCCGCCTGGGCCATCAGGCTGGCGGCACTGCAGGAGCGCATCTCAAGCTTGACTCGGCCGGACTCGATCCGCTCGATATCCAGGATGTCATTGATGAGCCGAATCAGCCGATCGGTGTTTCCCAGGGCAATATCCAGCATCCGCCGAGCCTTCGCAGGATCCGCGTTCAGCATTCCCGAGGTCAGCAAGCCCAGAGCTCCACGGATGGAGGTCAGTGGAGTGCGCAGCTCGTGGCTGACCGTGGAGACGAATTCATTTTTCAACCTTTCAATTTCCAGGCGGGCGGTAACATCGCGGAAAATGCCACGCATGGCAACAGGCTTTCCATCTACCAGGCGGCAATTGACGGACCCCTGGACCGCGATCCTTTCCCCGGTCTTAGTGACGAACACCGTTTCCACATCATTTATGGCCTTGCCCTGCATCACACTATCAAGAACCTCTTGGAAATGCGGAAGGCGCTCAGGGTGGACGACGTCCCTCACGTGGAGGTGTGGAACCTCTTCCGCCGAATATCCGAGGGTTTCTCTCCAGGCGCGGTTCACGTAAAGCAACTGGCCCTCCGGGGAAACACTCTGGATGAGTTCGGCAGCGTTTTCAGCCAAATCCCGGTATCTTTCCTCGCTCTCTTGCAAAGCTTGCTCGGCCCGCTTGCGCGGCGTGATGTCACGGGAGACGCCGAAGGTTCCGGTGATGCGTCCTTGGGCGTCACGCAGAGGCATTTTGGTGGTCGAGACCCAGGTCTCATGCCCATCCGGCCACGTTTCCTTCTCTTCAATGGCCTGCATCGGCCGCCCCGTCCGGATCACTCCCTGCTCGTCTGCGTAAGCCTGTCGGGCATGTTCATCGGAAAAGAAATCGAAGTCCGTCTTCCCCACCGCTTGGGCGGGGTCACTTAACCCAAACGATCTGGCGAGCCCGATGCTTATCCGCTTGAAGCGACTGTCGAGGTCCTTAAAGTAGATATAGTCCGGGACATTATCCATGAGGGTATGGAGTAGGTATCTCTCCTCAAGCAGCGCTTCCTCCGCACGCTTGCGCGCCGTGATATCCTGATTGACGCCACGCGTCTTAATGGTTCGGCCTTGCGGATCCCTAATCACCGAGATGCGCACCGCGACGTGCCGGATTTCGCCGTCTCGCCGGCGGATGCGGTGCTCCAACTGGTGCGACGCATTCGGATCCGCCGTGGCCTGAGACCTGGCGATCGCGTCCGCAACTACGTGAACGTCCTCCGGAAGGAGGAACTCGCGGGCGTAGGTCTCGGCGGACATCTGGTAGCCGCCTTCACGCTCGGCCGCCGTGCCGTAAAGCGCATAAAACCGGTCATTGAAGGTGAAAAGCCCGCTCGCCACGTCGAATTCCCACTCCGCCAGCCGGGCCAAGTCTATCGCCTGGGCCAGTTGGCGGGCGCTTGCTTCCAGCGCCTCCTCCGCCCGCTTATGTTCTGTGATGTCCTCCACGACTCCGTCGTAATACAACACCTCTCCAGATTCTCCCCGCACCGCGCGCCCACTCTCCCGCACGAAGATCGTCGACCCGTCCCGTCTCCTCCAAGCCGTTTCCAAGCCCCGGACTTCGCCCTCCCGTTCTATTCGCTCGCGGAACTCCTGCCGAGGGTAGCTCGGCTCGAAGTCTTGCCCCTCGAGGCTGCGAAGGGTCAGTTCTGCCAAGTCCTTATACCCCAACATCCTGACCAGGGCGGGATTCGCCATCAGGATTTGACCCGCTGGAGTCGTGCGATAGATACCGATGGGGGCATTTTCGACAAAACTGCGGAAACGCTCTTGGCTGGACCGCAGGACCTCTTCAGCGTGCCGGCGCTTGCTGATGTCAATATTGAACATCAGCAGCAAAGTCAAAATCGTGACAAGAGCAAGGAAACTCCCGAGCAGCGCGATCTCAACCGCCCTCCGGGCGCTCACTTGGCTCCGAGCTGTACGCTCGGTCAGCAGCGTCCCTTGCTGGGCCCGGAGTTCGCCGTCCAGGAACTCGATTTGGTCTGTTATCTTCTTGCCTTCCCGGGTCATCGACTCCTGCTCCGCAGTGGTGGCGCCCTGCCTCTCGCGGAGCTGGATGCTGGTCGCGAGGTTCTCCAGCTTTCTGCGAATCAAGGGCTCCAACTCATCCAGGTGAGCCTGCTGTTCAGGCCTGCCGGCGGTCGATTCCCGCAAGCGCTGGAGAGAGCTTGCGAGCCTTGTCGGGATGGCGTCATAACGGTCCAGAAAACTTCGATCTCCTGTAAGGACGTATCCCCGACGCGCGTTTTCCGCCTCCAACACGAGCGAAAGTACCGTGGAGAGCTGTTCCAGCGTTTCGTGAGTTTGGTTGACCCAGCCTACGGCCTGGATCGACAGCAACGATTCCCGGTAAGTGAAAACGCTGATGACCGCCAGGAAGGCGAGCGTAAGTCCGAACCCCAGGTTGATCTTCGTGCGAGTGGGAACAACCATGCCGGCACTCCAAAGCGTCAAGATCACATAACAGGCAACGCCCTCGCGGTCGACGCTTGACCGGCCCAATCCTAATCCCCTCTGACCGGGATGTCAATTGAACCCAGGTCTCACCGATCATGTCTCACCGATCATGTCTGGACAATCGAAGAATTGCTAGATAAGATTGGCGCGTAAAGACGCCCACACCTGAAAAGCTTATGGATAGAGCGGAGGAGGAAGCAAAATGGCAGTGGACCAACAGCTTTCGATGCTCGCTGAAATACATAAACAGCTTTGTATGATTGCCGGTTCCCTTGAAGTATTGGCCAGGGTTGCTATAGCGGAACATCCAGAAATAGCTAAGAAGGTGGCTCCTGGGTCTCCGATACATGGGATTGTAAATCGTTCCTAAATGAAATATCGGAAGCGCATCTCATAACACAACCGGCTGTTTCTAGCGCCGCGTCCGCTTCCATCTTGTTTAGGCCCGATTGTGGTGTCATTTGGAATGGCATCCCACACCAAACGCCGGTCATTCCCGCGAAAGCGGGAATCCAGTGTGTGGACAGCGCATTTGTGGAGGTTTGCGAACTGGATTCCCGCTTTCGCGGGAATGACTGCGGCTTCGAGCGCCCATTTCACGCAAATGACACCACCACCCAGCTCGCATAAGGGCGGAGTCGGGCGTGCTATATTCAGGTGTTGGGTCACCCGGCTTCACATATCGTCTCGCGTGGCGGCCTGGGCTGGATTGAGCACCCGCTCATCGCCCGTTATTCCTGGCTGGTCCATGCCTTCAGTACCCGCCGGGGCGGGGTGAGCCGCGGTCCGTCGGCGGGGCTCAACCTCGGATTCACAAAAGGCGAGCCGCGCGCGCGGGTGCGGGAAAATCGGGGACTTTTCTCCCAGCAGCTTGGGGTGGAACATTTCGCGCTGGCGTCGCTTCGGCAAGTCCATTCCACCATGGTCTACCAGGTTCAGCGCGCAACCTGCGGCAAACTCCAGTACCGCCGGGGCGAGAATGGAATGCCGGAACAGCCTGGCATGGCGCAACCTGCCGGGGATGCGCTGTTGACCCATCAGGCAGGTATCCTGCTGTCGGTGAGAACCGCCGATTGCCTGCCCTTGCTGCTGGTGGACCCGAAACATCGGTCCGTGGCGGCAGTTCATGCCGGGTGGCGTGGCGCGCTGGCGCGCATTGTCGAAAAGGCCGTGGGGGAGATGCGCCGCGTGTATGCTTCTGAGCCTCGAAGCTTGCTGGCCGTGCTGGGTCCATCCATCCGCAGGTGTTGTTACGAGGTGGGGGAAGAGGTGGAGGAGGCGTTTCAGGAGAGCTTCCCGCACGCGGATAGGTTCTTTCGCAAGGGGTCTGAACCCCCGGCGTGGCAATCCCAGCGGCCGCCCCTCTGCTTCCCGAATACGCAGCCGCCCAGCCGCCATTCCACCTGCGGGACTCGCACTTATCTTGACCTGGTTGCCGTTGCCCAGGATCAGCTTCTGGCCGCAGGGCTTGCGCCTCGCAAGGTGGCAGTGGTGGATTTCTGCACGGCCTGCCGCACGGACCTCTTTTATTCCTATCGTCGTGAGGGTAGCCGCACCGGCCGCGCGATGGCCGTCATCGGAATCTGCATTCCTTCCAGGCGGAGTTGGCCGCAGGCGGCGCCAATATCCTGTCCCCGGGAAATACGAATGTAGGCTGGAATGTTCCATTCCGTAAGGAGCTGCTGAAAGGCTAGAACCCTCTCCAGGGGAGGGGGGCGATAAGGAAGCTCGGAGCCGGAATTGTAGGGGATAAGGTTGACCTTGGCGCGCATTCCTCGCAGCAGTTCCCCCACGCGCGCGGCATCCGCGTCGCTATCGTTGAAGCCGCCCAGAAGGACGTACTCGAAGGTGAGCAGCTCGCGCGGGCGCAACGGGTACGCTCGACAGGCGCGCAGGAGCTCGCTGAGCGGGTATTTCCGATTGATCGGCATCAGCTCGGTTCGCTGCTGCTCGCTCGAGGCGTTGAGCGAGATGGCCAGCTTGGGACGCCCCAGGTCACGGGCAAGCTCGCGCAAGCCGGGGAGAATGCCGGAGGTGGAGACGGTAATGCGACGAAGCGGAATGCCAAAACCTCGAGGGTCCGCGAGAATCCGGATGGCTTTCATCACTTGGGCGAGGTTCAGGAGCGGCTCGCCCATTCCCATGAAGACCAGATTGAGCCGCGAAGCGGGGGGAATCCGGCGCGCTTTGGCGACCGCCAGGACCTGTCCGAGAATCTCACCCGCCGAAAGGTTACGCTGGAGCCCTAAGAGCGCGGTGAAGCAAAACCGGCAGTCCACGGCGCAGCCCGCTTGGCTGGAAAGGCAAAGCGTGATCCTCTCTTCCTCGGGCATGTACACGGTCTCAATGGAGGTGTTGTCCTGAAGACGCAGCAGATAGCGGGCGGAGCCGTCCTTCGAGATGAACTCACCCTGGACATCGGGGTAGGTGATTTCATAATGAGCGGCAAGGGCTCCTCTGAAATCCCTGTCGAGGTCCGTCAAGGCGGCCAGCTCTCCTTGCCGGCGGGCGTAAAGCGCATGATAGAGCTGGCGGCCGCGATAAGGCGCCTTGCCCAGCGAGAGCGCGAGCCGCTCCAACTCCTGGCGATCGAGTCCCACGAGGTTACGGCCTGAAGTTCCGGCGTTCATAGAATGCCCTGATCTCGACTCATGCTATCATGCTGGCGGGAGCGCCTCAAGCGATTGCAAGGTGAAAGGAGCTTAATGAGTCCACGCAGGGCCAATCCCGAACTGGCTGATCGCCGTCGCGAAGCCCTCGAGAAGGCAGGCTACGCGGAAGTTCTGGAGCGGGGGATCGAGGCTACGACCTTGGATGCCGTCGTGGCCAGAGCGGGCTCGAGCAAAGGCGGGGCCCTTTATTATTTCCGGACCAAAGAGGACCTCCTCTTCGGCGTCCTGGAGTGGCTGCTCCGCCAGTTGAACCGCAGCTTGGATGAGGTTGTGGATTCTCAAGAACCCGCACGCACCCGGCTCGCGGCCGAGCTGGAAGTTCTGTTTCACAGCACCGAGGTCAATCGCAAGCTTTACTTGGTCTTCTTCGATTTTGTCAGCCGTGGGGCACGCTCCGAACGTTTTCGCAGGCTCTTTTCAGAGTTCTTCGAGCAGTGCCGGCTGAGGGATACCAGAATCGTGGAAGACGGAATCAGAGAGCAGCAATTTCGCCGGGTCAACCCGGCGGATGCTGCTTCCACCATTCGCGCGCTGGTCGATGGTTACTGTCTTCAGTGGTTAATGGGTCCTGAGAACGTGCCGGTGGAAGTTTATCGCGACCGCTGCCGGGCGGTGCTGGGCGCGTTTCTCTTGCGTTGAACAACAGGCAAACAATCAGGTGTACAGGGTCACCAGTTCCACGCGGGCTCCGATCAGGTCAAACTTCAGGTTGCGCGCGTTGGTTATCCCCAACCTTCAGCTCTCGGCATGCTCGCTGAAAGCTGATGGCTGAGAACCGGTAGCGCGGACCTCCGGTTTTGAGGTCCGCGGCTCTTAGGTTATGAGCACGGCGATGTGCCCCGCCAGGGCTGTGGAGGTGCGACGCTGCCAGCCAGCCGCGTCACCCCCGCGAAGGCGGGGTTCCATGACTGCCCGGATGGATTCCCGCCTTCGCGGGAATGACGTGGCGTTGCGCGGGTGTGACATGCTGTTGAGCGGGAATGACGCATTGGGCGGCTTTCGACTTTCGAATTTCGACTTTCGATTTTCGAGTGTCGGTTCTGACCCCTGACTCCTGACTCCTGAATCCTGAATCCTGTAATTACCAACTGTCGTACGGGGTGCCTTCGAGGGAAAGCTCGTTCGAGCCGCTGTGTACGTCTTCAATCCCCAACGACGTTTGCTCGGGTGAGAGCGGCGCGTCTTCCTTGTCCTCCTGCCAAGTCTGGTTCGAGCCTGTGAAGGGGTCGGTGGGGAGCCTTCCCAGGTAGCCTTTCTCGACCAGCTCTTCCAGCCGGGCGGGCGCGCGGCCATTATCGAGCGTGAAGCGGTCAATCAGGGCGCGCAGGGTGTAGAGGTGGTCGCGCAAAACGGCTTCACGCGCTCGCACCATGGCGGTCATGTAAATGGGAGTGGAGATGGAAGCTATGATCAAGATCAGCGTCACCACCATCATCATCTCGAGGAGTGAGAAGCCCTGCGGGCGATTAGCGCTTTCGGTGCTGTGCCGGGATTCCTTGGGACTACTCGATGCGCTATCCATAACGCGCCCACCATAAGCCGCAGCCCTTCGTAGCGGCTGTCCCGCCGAGGCGGGATGGGCAACTTACGGAATGTGGGGGGCTTGGCATTGGCCCCCTGGAGGCGGGCAACTTATAGGAACTAGCCTGCCAAGCTAAAGTTTGCCTCTACCAGAGACCACCAAGTCTGCGTCCTTCCGCCGTGCGCGGGAGCCGAGGCGCGCCTAATTCTTTGCGGTGCTCCGCCCGCGCTGTGGGGCTGCGCCCGCAGGGGGGGGAAAGGGTGTCAGGTAGTGCGCCGGGATAAACCGGCATGCAGTAGAGAATGAAAGAGTCTCACAGGAAAGGAGTAGCGAACCGCCTGGCCTCGAGTCTTGCGGAGGCAGTCGCGAGGCTGCCGTCG
>Ga0326727_10005434_pt1 | contig 36453 bp, 36 predicted proteins | sample MB2enrmetagenome_FD_207643 | JGI IMG/M metagenome (GOLD analysis project Ga0326727, IMG submission 207643) | Lab enriched peat soil microbial communities from McLean, Ithaca, NY, United States - MB29MY | ecosystem: Environmental > Terrestrial > Soil > Wetlands > Peat | place: USA: New York...
GGGCTCATTCATAGCAGCTGTCAGCGGTTCTATTGCAGCCTTACCTGTCTCAACAAGGGCAAGCACTGCTTGTTCCCGCACGGATTTGTCAACGTCAGCAAGTGCTTCGATCAGCGGCCTGATGCCTTGGGGGTTTTTTGCTTTACCCAGCAGGTACGCGGCATATCCTCTGACAGCTGGCTCTGTACTGGTATGGAGCGTTACGATCAGGACGTCAATTCCTTTGGACTCAAGATCCTCTGCCCCTTCCGGTACTGGTGGTGCATGTGTATCAGTCATTTTGTGGCCTCATTGACTACTATGATCGCGCAAATATTAAAAAAAGATTTCTTTGAACAAGATCGTTCCGGTAACCGGCTGCCGAATCTTTTGGGATGCTCTTATTATAAATTTTGATGGACGCCAGGGTGATCGCTGATCCCTTGGCATTGTGATTTTCCTACAATTTTATCTTCAGCAGGACAACAGCAGCGATCACGGCGATGATAATAATGACTATGATACCTGCTACCAGTATAATTTTATTCTTGTTTGAAGGTTTTTTGGGTTGGGGACTAACGGCATTAGGCATGGATGAGGGAACAAGCGGTGTAGAAGGCAGATCTTTTGGTGAGAAAAGTTTTGGCATAAACCGCTTCTCTGCCAAGAGTGTCTTTTCTGATACAGGGGCATCATTTGGCGGGAACATCTGGTCAGGTTCCGATGATGGAGGTACAACAGATTCAGGAGCAAATGTCACGGGTCTCGGTCTGGTTTCAGATGGGCTGTCGATCGGCCGCTCTTTTGGGGCTGCTGGTTCAGGTATGGATGAAACTGGAACTGAGGCCACTGCCTGATTACTTATAGCCGGGGCTAAAATCCGTGTGCCGCATTTCGTACAGAAATCAGATCCATCCGGTACTCTTGTGCCGCACCGCGTGCAATAGGTGCCAAGAATTGTTTCCTGCGTTTTTTCCGGCTGTTGCATGGATTCCCTAACCGTTTCAATCCTCTTTTTTGGAGACCCGGCTACGTCAGGAGATTGTGGCAAAGGAACCGGGGGATTTGCAACCTTTGGATCTGGCATTTCCTGGTTTGCGAGATCGATACCCGGAATGACCTTTTTCATTACCTGCTCAAATGAAGGAGTAATATGGGCCCGGATCTGGCTGACCCATTCATCCCGTTCTTTTACATGGTTTCCTCCACCTTCGCGGGAAAAGGTGAGCACCATTTGTCGTGTTCCACCAGATTTAGTGATAACGCCAAGAGCAATGACGAGATCCCGGATCGCGTTCTCTCCTGGTTCGATGGACTGTATGGTGACAAGAGGAATTTCTTTTGGCGGCAGGAGGTTTTTTATTCTGTCAATGAGGATGATTCGTTTACTGGTGAGAATCGCCTCAAAAGAGATCGATTTTACATGAACCCCCTGGGTCCGTATCAGTATCTGTTCATCACCACGAAGTTCTGGATCGTCCATGCTTTGCCCTTCCACTATCTTTCTACCGTGGGATGTTTGCCAAGAAAAAGATATTTGTCGTTTCCCTGTTACAGATGGACGTTTTTTTCTTGAATAGTGATATCCTCGACAAGCATTTTATCTGGTCTGGTCAATCGTATTTCATGCATACTGCATCAGCTGTCCTTGGTGCTGCGCTTGTAGCAGTACTGGTCAGTGCGGGCTGCCTGTCAGCTATTTTTCCCTATCCCTCGGCGCCTGCCCCGGTCCAAACATCTCCTGTAACTTCAGTGCCGACGACAGAAAGTCCGGTTTCAACAGTACCGGTATCACAGGTGGCACTGCAGCTTTCAGATATGCCATCAGGCTATATACTCAAGGACAGATCTGATATCAGTTATCAGGAAATGGATCAGATGTCGCAGAATCTGGGCTGGAAAGCCGGATATTCCGTCACTTATTACCAGTTAAATCAGCAGGAATACGAAATGACTGAAATCAACCAGGTCATCGATCTCTATCCTCTGGCAAGCATGAATGATGTATTTAATATCGGTGAGAATGCTGTCACGTCACAGGATAATGGGACAACCCAGATCTACCAGCTCCCCTGCCCGAATATGGGTCAACAGACTTATGCCTATCGCGAAACGGATTCCCAGAATCCCCTTTCTGAAACGACATATTCGATTATCTTTATCAACAAGGATGTTTACGAACAACTGACGATGACGGGTACAACAACGGATTTTGAAACATTAAAGGGATTGGCCCAAACTGCGGCAGATAAAATTCAATAAAGAGGGAAGGGTCTGCAGATTGCTATGAACACGAACCTGCTATTCGTTGCGCATCACGGTAAACCCGGTTTTTTTGACGGTTCCAAGGTGAGCAGCTGATGACGTTTACCTGCCGGCAGTGTGGCACCTGCTGTATGTATCTGGGAGATTACATTATCATCGATCACCAGATCGGGCCTTTTGAGTTCGCATGCGAGTCTGTTTCTACAGGGACCCAGTTTACTGCCTGCATAGATGAGGATAAGCGGGAGATATTCTCTGACCTCTCCTTTGCCGATGAACATCCTCATGCCTGCCGTTTTCTCAGGCCTGATGGGAGTCTCCTGCGATGCACCATTCATAACGACAGTCCTGCCCAATGCAAATTCTACCGATGTATTCTCATGCGGATCACGAATCATGAGGGAACGTTATGTGGCACCGTGACCGGGACCCTTCACCTTCATACGGATGATTCCCGGTTGCGTTCAACATGGGAAGAGGCAGAAAAAAGCATCCCGGAATCCTCTCCAGGTGCCGAAGAACGCCGCCAGCAGTATCTCCGGGATCACGGGTATTCCGTTGAATAAAGAAAAAACGATGCTTCGACAGAGAATATTTCATTTTAGTGGAACGGGGATGACCTGATCCTGTGGATATATTAAAAAGCATACAAAAGCATAATCGTCTGTACTGGTATTCCAGAATCATCTCCAGTTCCGGGGAGGGGATCGGAATCTGGACATAAGAGAAACGCATCAGATATTCGTTTTACACTGGTAGTCAAATGGGCTCAGCGCTTGATTATTATAATGAGGGAATCGCACGGGGAAAGGAAGGCCGGCACGACGAGGCTCTTACCTTATTTACCCTTGCACTTGCAGTAAACCCGTCTCTTGCCACTGCATGGGCCGGACGGGGTTTTGCCTTAGGTAAACTAGGCCGGTTCCAGGAAGAGATCGAGTGTTGTGACCAGGCGCTGAGTATCGATCCTGCCTGTATAGATGCTTGGAATTACAAGGCTTTTGCGCTTGGAAAACTCTGCATGTTTGAGGAAAAAATCGTCTGTTGTGACCAGGCTCTCGCTCTCGATCCCGATAATCCGTTGGCCTGGAACAACAAAGGTGTCGCTCTGGGGATGCTTGGGCGATATGAATCTGAAATTCAGTGCTGTGACCGTGCACTTGAGTTACGGAGCCGGTATCTTTCGGCGTGGGTAAATAAAGGGTATGCTCTTGGCAAATTGAAACGGTACGATGAGGAGATTTCCTGTTACGACCGGGCACTGAAAATTTATCCTTTCTACTTTTCTGCCCTTTTCAACCGGGGTATTGCCCTCATTAACCGGAAGAAATACCGTGAGGCTCTTGAATCCTTCGAGGCTGCCCTTGCTATTCATCCAATTCATCCGCAGGCACTCTACCGGAAAGGCCTTGCGCTCTCACAGCTTGGCTCCCATGAGGAAGCGATTCAGTGTCTTGAAAAGGCACTTTCTCTGGATCCGACTATAGCCGATGCCTGGGTGGTTTTAAGCAACTCCTGTTTTGCTTTAGGAAGGCTCGAGGAGTCTGCCCGCGCTTTTGACCAGGCCTATTATATTGATATCCATGACGTCAGAGCCGGTGTGGTCAAGGGACTTTCTCTTTTCAAGGCAAAAAAATTTGATGACGCCCTCCACTCCTTTTCAGAAGTGCTTGGTATCCTTCGCCGGTAAAAGCCGTTTTCAACCGCCCTGATAATGGTGGTATTTATGGCTCGGCGGCAAATACGCAATACATGGATGTGGAGGAGTATGTCCGGAGGCACCTTGCCGCCGGCGAGGATGAAAATACTGTTACACACAATCTCGTCGGGTACATTGCGGAAATAAAACACGCCTCAATTCCGTACACAACTGCGTTTGCCCGGGCTGTTGTAGAAGAAGTCAAAAATACACAAGGACTTGCCGGGGACTTTTTCTCGTTTGAACCCGCACAAGTCGGCATGGGAAAATTCGGGGTCGGTTCTCGGGGAAAAGGTGATTTCTTTGCACACCGGGAAATCGCCCGGATTATTGGAAAGACCGGGGCATCAGTAGGTGTGGATGAGATGGACGATGCCGGTGCGGTTAAGGCCGGTGGAGAGTACATCGTTTGTACCGTTGACGGGATGCACTCCCGGCTCTCAGACTATCCCTACCTTGCCGGTTTTCATGTGACCCGGGCAACGCTGCGGGATCTCTATGTGATGGGTGCGACTCCGGTTATGCTCTTTTCCGATATCCATGTGGCCGATGACGGGGACGTAGCAAAAATATTCGATTACACGGCAGGGATAACTACCGTTGGCGAGATGATGGATGTGCCCCTGGTGACCGGTTCGACGCTCCGAATCGGTGGAGACATGGTTCTTGGCAACCGATTGACCGGATGCGTAGGTGCTGTGGGTGTGGCCCGGCACCTGACTGCCCGGAAATCAACTCAGCCCGGTGACGTACTCATTATGACCGAAGGTGCCGGTGGCGGGACAATTGCTACCGCAGCTATCTATTCCGGGTTTCCCGAAGTTGTTGACGAAACAATTAATCTCAACTTCCTTGTAACCTGTGAGGCTCTTATTAAAAACCCGGTTTTCGATCAGATTCATGCGATGACTGATGTGACCAACGGCGGTCTCCGGGGCGACATCTTCGAGATGGCAGAGACTGCAGGATGCCGGATGATAGTGCGGGAGGAGGATACGCTCCCCCTTGTCAATCCCAAAGTCCAGGCTATGCTTGAGGCGCTTGAGATTGATTATCTCGGGGTTTCTCTTGATGCGCTTCTGATTGTTGCCCCTGCATCCTCGGCTGCTGAGATTATCCGGGTCATACGGGCAACCGGTGTAAATTGCCGCGAGATTGGGAATGTCGAATCAGGAAAACCTGAATCAGTACTGGTGACCGAAGGAAAGGAACATGATTTCCAACCCCGTTTCCGGGAATCTGCCTATACTCCGGTCAAAAAAGTGGTTGATACCGAAGCCGGGGATTTCGAGGAGATGAAAAAAGGTGTTGTGCGGGCCTCTCAGGCAGCCATTGCCAAAAAAGAACGTGTGCTTGCACAGTTGAGGCAAAAAAAGAAATCTGCGTGACAGGTAAGGGTATAGTCAGGGAACGTATTTTGCAAGCTCGATGAACTGCTGGACTGCGCCGGTCACTTCCTCTTCAGCATCTTCCAGAATCGCAGCCTTGACAAAATAACTGTTCCCGGCAAGATTCCTGCCATCAAAGTGTTCAATTGCGGAACATTCACCGGCATTGAATTTAAACTGTGACAGGTTCAATTGCCTGACCTGTTCATTGTTGAATTTCTTCCGGGTCAGCTCATTTTCCAGCAGAAAATCAACAAGGCATGGTTTTTTCTGTGCATACAGGATCTCTTCGTGGTCTTTTGTTCCCAAGACCTTTTTAGCCGGGATGCCGGTTAAGTGTTCCATGCCTGCGTTCCAGAACAATATGATATGATCAGGTCCGATACCGAACTGCGGGATCTCGAAACGATTTACAATGGCATCAAGGACCTGCTCCCGGCTTTTTATTGCGTCCTGGGCCTTTTTGAGCTCATGAATATCACGCATTGCAATAAAAATAGCCCGGGGCCTGTTTTGTGTATCGACATCCGGGGAAATGGTCAGTTCGTACCACCGGTAAACGCCGTTTTTGTTTTTCATTTGGCATGGTATCGGGACATGGTTTTTCCGGGGATCCATAAGGTACTTAGTATTGAAAAGGAATACAGGATTGTCAATTGAGGATTCCGGTAAAATAAATTCCCGGATATTATGGTTAATTATGTCGTCCTCTGTAAAATCGGTTAAATCTCTTACGGTTTTCTTATAGGATTTTATTGTGCCTTTCAGATCTACGGTCACAAACGCTTCGCTCACCTGTTCGACAAGTGCCCGGTATTTCTGTTCGCTCTGTATAAGCTCAATTTCAGCGACTTTTCTTTTAGTAATGTCTTCAATAACAATTTCCCAGCCGGCCGGGTTTTCGACAAACTCCATACGAGCAATTTTGATTAAAAAATAATAGCTATGGTTATACCGCTTCAGAGAGATCTCCAGCATTTTTTCTGTTTGTTCGTACCCCTGTCCAAACAGGGGCATGATTTTTTCAATAAGATCGCAGGGGATCTCGGATATGGATGCACCGATAGTATCCTTTTCAGATAATCCGGCAAAATCCAGGAACCGGGGATTACACATCACAACGTGGTGTTCATTATCGAGAATAAGGATGAGATTGGATGTATATTCCGTCAGGCTGCGTGCCGGGACATTCCTTGCCCGAAAATAAACTTTGGATTTACCAAATAATCTCAGTTCCAATTTACCCTCAACGGTCATGAGATCGAGATATTTTGCTACCGTTATCCGGTTCATGGACAATTTCTGGGAAATTTGCCGGATATTGAGGCCCCGGGGATTATCTTTGAGTAGTGAGTCGATTTGCGAACATTCCTTGGTATACATAGCCTGTATACCCGGTGTTTTCTGGGAATATATGAGCCTCTCGATTGGTATTATTACAAAAAAAAGATAAACCGGTTCTAAAGGATGAGCATTAAACCAGTAGTGATATACGATATGGTGATATCATACGTATCATAAAATAAGGACTGATGGCTTGTTCAGTATTGGGATCAGTTCAGGGCATTGCTTGCTGCGTCAACAGAAGGAAGGAATTCTTAGCAGCTGATTATACTGGCTGAAATAATAGGACACATTCCGGGTAATGAACATTGGCGTCTGGGGGCGGGGTTAGGATATGGATAGAAAAGACAAGAAAATATCAACAATCCTCGTCGTCGATGATTCCCCGGTCACCATCCAGTCCATTAGTGCTGTACTTATTCGTTTTGGGTACCTTGTCCTGAGTGCAGAACGGGGTTCGGCTGCTCTGGAACTGCTAAAAGCCGAAACGCCCGATCTCATTATTCTTGATATCGATATGCCGGAACTTGACGGATACAAGATCTGTGCACGGATTAAACAGAACCAGGAGACGCGGGATATTCCGGTTCTCTTCCTATCGGGATTCGAGGAGACATTTGATATCGTGAAAGGATTTAATGCCGGTGCGATTGATTATATAACCAAACCTGTTGCGACCGATGAATTAATGGTCCGGGTTCAGACACATCTTTCTCAATTGTCGAGGCACCGGGAACTTTTGGAGACCAATGTGGCCCTTGTTACTGAGAACCGGGAGTATATTGTTAATGAGGCGCGATTAAAAGCCCGGGTAGCCGAGCTGGAACAAGAACTCCGTTTGAAGAGTACGAAGTTGGCCAAATGACGGGTTTATTTGTATTGGATAAAGGGAAAAAATTTTTTTTAAAAAAAAAATTGCGATTTTCCGGCCGAAATTTTTCGCCGAAATTGGAATTCTCCCTATAACCTGGCTTCGATTTCGTTTACGATACGATCAACAGCGATCCTTCCTATTCGCGTAAGTTTCCCGTTAACAAGAACCATCGGGATAGGAGGATACTCCGTTTCGAGTATCGCACGGACGTGATCGGGCACGTTATCGTCGATAAGAGTAAGTTTCACTTCAACACGATTATCGTAGGTTTCTCTGATCATTGTTTTCAGCGCTTCAAATGCCTTTATCAGGCTTCCTGAGGGATAGCATTGTGACAAACCGCAGGTTCGATTTGCATCACAGGGAAACGGGGAACATTCAGAGGACTTTAGCCCCACAATCTCGACAAGGACAGGATCATTCATATAGGAAAGTTAGTGTGGAATCATATTTTTAGTATTGGCATGATGCTACGTTGACAACCCACTAATAAAAAGAGTCGCTGGAAAAAATTATAAAAATGTCAGGCAAACCGTTCAAACCGTTCTTTTGTGGCTTTGCAAATAGGACAAACACCGGGGGGGTCCTCACGTGCACAAAGGTATCCACATACTTTGCAACGCCAAATTGGCAAGGCAAAACCCGGGGGCGATCCTGCAGCCATAACCCGGATCGTGTTTTTCCCCCTCAGGGATCGGGGCGGACGTCGCTCAGGGATCGGGGCAACTTTCTGGGTACCGTGGGCTATGGCCTCATTTACATACAGGGCGCAATAACAGGCCCCAAATTCTTCGATATCCTGGTCCCGGTAATCACAGGGGCATATTATGTCAAGATCCTCTTCTTTTTTACCGGATGCTAAGCGACAGGGACATGAACCATAACCGTACCTCTGCCCGTTTTTTAGAATGCCCCGGATAAGGTTCTTGGTAAACTCGATGTCCGGATTCAACCGGTAGCCGTTTTTTTCTGCATCTGTTTTGAGCTTGATATAGGTGACATCCACTGCATTTTCTGTAACTTCAGGGACATTCATTAAGCCAGCGCCTCCCGGATTTCCTGTTCCCGGAATCCCACGATAACACGTTTGTTGTCGATGATAAGGGTGGGGAATGATCCATGAGGATTCCATCGCTCGATGACGTCCATCGCATCATCCTGTTCTTTTCCTTCGAGAAGATCAACATAATCGTAATCAAACGCAACCCCGAGTCCTTCCAGCAGTACCTTGGTCTTGTGGCACCACTGGCAGGTCGAAAGCGCATACAACATGATTGAGCCCCGGTTTCTTCCATCGACATGTGTAGACGTTATAAAACACTTCCAGTGAAAAACTTGCGACCGGTACTATATAATAATGGGGATAGAGGATGTGTTTGCGGCTGGTAGGTTCATGCGACACAATGCATTATAGAAAAAGACCCGGGGAAAATTCTCGGTGTAAACATAAACGCCGAGGACAGATTCAGACCTGTGCATCAGCGTTAATAACTAATCCGGCACATAATGTATGGAAATCATGAAGGCGGTTCTGGGTTTTGAAGACGGTGACTTTGTCACCGGTGAAGGATTTGGGGTAAAAGGTGAGTGTGCAGGTGAACTGGTTTTTAATACCCAGATGACCGGTTACATGGAATCCCTTACCGATCCGAGTTATTTCGGCCAGATCCTGATGTTCACGTTCCCCCAGATAGGAAATTACGGCGTGGATGAAAAAAATTTCCAGAACCCGCGTGTGTGTGCATTGGGCTGTATCGCAAAAGAGATCTGTGAAATGCCCGAGCATGAACCCACTATCAGAACCTATTTTGAAGAACATGGCCTTTTGGGAATGACCGGTGTGGATACCCGTGCCCTTACCATCAAAGCCCGGGTTTACGGTACCATGCGTGCAGCCCTCGTTGTAGGCAGTGACGATGGGGCATATGCCGTGGGACTTGCAAAAAGGACGCCTACCATTTGTGATATAATCCCTATCCCCGAAGTATCATGCAAAGAACCATATCATATCCCCGGCAGCGGGAAACGAATCGCCGTCATCGATCTGGGTATAAAGAAAAATATGCTTCTCAGTCTCTCCAAGCGGAATGGGGATTTGTATGTCTTCCCGTATAATGCCACCGCCGATCAGGTCAGGGCCTGCAAACCTGATGCCCTTTTTATCAGTAATGGTCCGGGAGACCCCAAGCAGGCCCCGGATGCGATAAAGTGCATACAGGATCTCCTCGGTGAACTTCCTATCTTTGGGATTTGTATGGGAAACCAGGTCTCTGCTCTTGCTCTTGGCGGGGATACCTATAAACTTAAATTCGGTCACCGGGGTGCAAACCAACCGGTCCGGTTCAAAGACGGACGGATTTTTATTACGACCCAGAACCATGGTTTTGCCGTTGATGCCGAATCCCTACCGGAAGGTTGTGAGGTAACCTACACGAATGTTAACGATGGCACGGTTGAAGGATTCGAAAACCAGGATCTTTGCCTGACTACGGTACAGTTCCACCCGGAAGCTCATGGGGGCCCACGGGACACCGAGGCACATTTCTTTGATGCGCTTTTCAGGAGGTTGAAGTAAATGCCCCGGCGCAGTGATATCCGTAAGGTCCTGCTTATCGGTTCGGGGCCAATCCAGATAGGTCAGGCAGCGGAATTCGATTTCTCCGGTTCGCAGGCCTGCCGGTCCCTCAAGGAAGAGGGTATTGAGGTTGTGCTGGTCAATTCCAATCCGGCAACGATTATGACGGATCCTGATATGGCCGATGAGATTTACATCGAACCATTACGGGCCGATATTATAGCACGGATCATTGAAAAGGAACGACCGGATGGCATTCTCTCTGGTATGGGCGGCCAGACTGGCCTCAACCTGACTGCAGAACTAGCAGAGATGGGTGCGCTTAAAGGTGTGGAGATTCTTGGAACACCTCTTGAAGCGATCTACAAAGGCGAAGACCGTGAGAAATTCCGGGACCTTATGAATGAGATCAATGAACCGGTCCCCAAGAGTATGGTGATCAACTCCCTTGGTCAGATCGATGAGGCGATTTCAAAAATCGGTCTGCCTGCCGTTGTACGCCCGGCATACACATTGGGTGGCGCCGGGGGTGGAATAGGCCGGACCCGGGAAGAACTGACCCGGATTGTCGAACTGGGCCTTTCGCGATCCCGTATTCACCAGGTGCTCATTGAGCAGAGCGTGATGGGCTGGAAAGAGATTGAATTTGAAGTGATGCGGGACTCAGCCGATACCTGTATTATTGTCTGCAGTATGGAAAATGTCGATCCTATGGGCATCCACACCGGTGAGAGTGTCGTGGTCGCACCCATTCTTACCTTACGCGATGACGAGTATCAGATGATGCGCAGTGCCGCAATTCATATCATCAGGTCTCTTGACGTTCAGGGTGGCTGCAACATCCAGTTTGCGTTTAAGGACGGCGAGTACCGGGTTATCGAGGTCAATCCACGTGTCTCCCGGTCTTCTGCACTTGCTTCAAAAGCCACGGGCTATCCTATTGCACGTGTCGCCGCAAAAATTGCTATCGGCCTTCGCCTTGATGAGATCAAGAATATGGTGACCGGATGTACCGCTGCCTCGTTCGAACCGACCATTGATTATATCGTTGTTAAGGTACCCCGCTGGCCGTTCGACAAGTTCAAAGGAGCCGACCGGACACTCACCACGTCCATGAAAAGCACCGGAGAAGTGATGGCTATTGGGAGGACGCTTGAAGAAGCGTTCATGAAAGCCAAGCGGTCTATTGATACCGATGTCCGGACTCATACGAGCCACAGCGAGATCCGGATGATCCTTTCCCGACCAACCGATGAACGTTTCCACTGCCTTTTTGATGCATTCCGGCAGGGCTTCAGTGTCGAAGAGATTACGCACCTCACCGCTATCGTGCCGTTTTTCCTTGAAAAGATTAAAAATATTGTTGACCTTGAAAAACGCCTTGCTGCTGAGGGTAAGGATGAGGATATTCTCCTCGCAAAAACCTATGGGTTCTCAAACACCGAACTGGCTGCATTAACCGGCAAAGAACCGGCTATTATCGAAGACCTTGTGGGAGCCCCGGTTTATAAGATGGTAGACACCTGCGCTGCGGAATTTCCAGCATGTACACCTTATTTTTACTCAACTTGGGAAGGGACAAGCGAAATTGTTCCGGACAAAAAGCAGAAAATACTCATTCTGGGGTCAGGGCCCATACGGATTGGCCAGGGGATCGAGTTTGATTATTGCACGGTACATGCGGTAAAAGCTTTGCGGGAAGAAGGCGTTGAAGTACACATTGTCAATAACAATCCGGAGACCGTTTCCACGGATTTTGATACTTCGGATCGTCTCTTCTTTGAACCGATGCTGCTTGAGGATGTTACAAACATCCTGAAGACTGATGAATATTACGGCGTGATGGTGCAGTTTGGGGGCCAGAACGCGGTTAATCTTGCAGTACCTCTTGAAAAAGAGATAAAACGACGGGGCCTGCCTACACGCATTCTTGGGACAACCCCGGAAGCGATGGACGTTGCTGAAGATCGTGAACGTTTCAGCCTTCTTCTTGATACCCTGCATATCCCCAGTCCTGCCAACAGTTCAGCGTATTCAGAAGCGGAGGCAAAGGAAAAAGCAGAGAAAATCGGATATCCTGTTCTTGTTCGGCCTTCATACGTGCTTGGCGGACGGGCAATGGAGATTGTCCACAATACGGCAGAACTCGAGACGTACATGAAAGAAGCCGTTCGGGTGAGCCAGCACCACCCGGTGTTGATCGATTCCTATCTGAGAAATGCCATTGAGCTCGATGTCGATGCCGTCTGTGACGGAGAAGAAGTCCTTATCGGCGGTATCATGGAACATATCGAGCAGGCCGGCATACATTCCGGGGATTCTGCCTGTGTTATCCCGACCCAGTCTCTCCCACCTGAAATAATTGCAACCGTCCGGGAATATACCAAGAGGATTGCCATTGGCCTTGGTGTTGTGGGACTTGTCAATATACAGATGGCTGTCAAGGACAGTGTGGTCTATATTCTTGAGGCTAATCCCCGGGCAAGCCGGACCGTTCCGTTCGTATCAAAAGCAACAGGTCTTCCCATCGCAAAGATAGCAGCGAAAGTAATGATCGGGAAAAAACTGCGGAATCTGGGATTCCATGAAAAGAAAATCAATCATGTAGCTGTAAAGGAAGTCCTCCTGCCTTTCAACAAACTGGCTGGCGTCGATACTATCCTTGGTCCCGAGATGAAAAGTACCGGTGAGGTGATGGGGATCGATTATGATTTCGGGCTTGCCTTTTATAAGGCCTGTATATCAGCAGATAACGAGTTGCCACTCCAGGGCAATGTTTTCATCTCGGTAAATATCGGCCAGAAAGATGAAGTGATCCCTATAGCCCGGCGCCTGCGTGATCTCGGTCTCACCTTGTACGGGACAGAAGGTACTGTGGATTATCTCTATGAAGCGGGTGTTGAAGCGCATCTTGTCCGGAAAGTGCAGGAGGGATCCCCAAATGTGCTTGATATGATGCACCATGGTGAGATACGCCTCATCATAAACACACCTCAGGATCGCCAGTCCCGCCAGGATCATTACCAGATCATGAGGGCGGCGGTCGATTTCCAAATCCCGTATATTACGACCCTGCAGGCTGCGCGGGCAGCGGCACTTGCCATTGATGCGATCAAGCGTGAGCAGATGACGCTCGAACCGATCAGCCATTATCACAAATAATTCCGGCGGTTGAGCTCATCCCTCCCTTTTTATAGTGTGGCCATAAAAAAACGCAGGCGTTCCTGAAGCGGGCTAAAACCCGTATAATAATAGAATATCCTTATATACCGAGATAACAAAAAAACATGCATGAAGAAAGTTATTGTTGTTCTTGTAGTCCTGTTTATCGGGATCCTGTTCGCAGGGTGCACTTCCCAGCAAGCCCCTGCCGCCACACCAACGCCAACAGCTGTACCCACTGTAGTTGCAACGCCCGTTCCGACCGCCATTCCGACCCCTGTTGTCACCTCCAATGTGACCGCAAATACGACGGCTAATGTTACCGCAAACGTCACTGTCGTACCCGTGATTCCAACGCCAAAACCCGTTGTGGTTACTTTCACCAGTTCTTTGACCATTACGCCGCCAATAGCGACGCTCTATGTGCCGGTAAACACGACGGTAGCCTGGTTCAATGCCGATCCCTATAAGCCACATGGTATCCAGTCAGCCGATTCGGTGACTGCGAAATATTTCGGTACCGTTGTGATCCCGTACCATAAGTTCTTTAATGTTACCTTCAGCAAGGCAGGAACGTACCAATACGCCACCGTATTCCAGCCGGTCGCCAGCGGGAAAATCATTGTAAAGTAAGGAAGTTATATTTGTGTTCGGGAAATTTTTCCCGAACTGTTCTTTTTTATTCTGGATTTTTCACTGGTTGAAGAGTTATTGACTCCTTCTCTCTTCCTTTGCAAATATATGGTGAGACATCCAACCTGATGTCTGAAATGGAAGTATCCATTATGGGAAAAGGTACTATCGTATTAGCATATTCCGGGGGGCTTGACACCTCCATATGTATTCCTCTCTTAAAAGAACGATATGACTATGATCGCGTCGTCACGGTTGCGGTCAATGTCGGCCAGAGAGATGAAGAGATCGAGGAAGCCACACAAAAGGGTGAGAAACTTGCTGATCGCCATTATACGGTCGATGTCCGGGAAAGGTTTGTGATTGAGCATATCTTCCCTGCTATCAAGGCAAACGGATCCTATGAGGGATATCCCATGGGGACTTCACTTGCCCGGCCCCTGATAGCACAGGAAGTTGTGAAAATTGCAAGAAAGGAGAAGGCAAAAGCAATTGCGCACGGGTGCACGGGTAAAGGAAATGATCAACTGCGGTTTGATTTTATTATCCGTGCAGCTGGCCTCGACGTTGTCGCTCCTATCCGCGAGCAGAACCTCACCCGGGACTGGGAAATTGAATACGCAAAAGAACACCGTATTCCGGTACCTGTCAAGAAAGGAAAACCCTGGAGCATGGACGAGAACTGCTGGAGCCGGAGTATCGAAGGAGGAAAACTCGAGGATCCCGCGTATTATCCTCCTGAAGAGATTTTTCTCTGGACTGTATCACCGCAAAAAGCTCCTGCAAAACCAGAGAAGATCACTCTTGGGTTTTCCCGGGGGGTTCCGGATTCCTTAAACGGGAAAAAACTCGCTGGCTACGACCTTATCCAGAAACTCAACATCCTCGCAGGGAAACATGGTGTCGGCAGGAATGATATAATCGAAGATCGTATTCTTGGCCTTAAGGCACGGGAAAATTATGAGCACCCTGCTGCAACGGTAATTCTCACTGCACACCGGGATCTCGAAAGTCTGGTCCTCACGCGTCAGGAACTGGTATTCAAGCGGATGGTTGATGATAAATGGTCAGAGTTGGCGTATAAGGGGCTTGTCTATGAACCACTTTATACTGCGCTCAACGCATTTATCGATACAACACAGGAACGGGTTAACGGCAGTGTCGATCTCGAACTGTACAAGGGTAGTGTCCGGGTTCTTGGCCGCAGCTCTCCGCAGGCAATTTATTCGGGTGATCTTGTTTCCTTTGACAGTGCTTCTATAGATCAGTGCCATGCTATCGGTGTTTCCCACTATTTCGGTATTCAGGCCCGTCTGGTTCATGGAATGAAGGAGAGGTCAAAGAAGACAACCGCAAAAAAATAAGGTCTCTTCTTCCCTTTTTCCTGCTAGTGCCTTAGATTATCCGGGTTTATTACTCCCATCGAACACAAAAAAGAAACATATATCCTCTAACAACCAGATCGTAAGAATATGTGCGCCAGTTTTTTCAGCCGGTGGGTCAAACCGAAACCCCATATCGTAGAAAGCCCTCCACCCCCTCAAATTGCGCACGGTGCGGGTATGCAGATCCCGGAATACAAGAACAAACCCTATTTTATTGTGGCCTCTGTAGAGATGGGCAATACCACAACAAAATGCATTCTTACCGGGGTAAGCCTGGAAACCGGTAAATCCTATGTTATCAACAAGACCGTAAGCATGAGCCGGGATATACGGCCGCCAAAATCCGGAGAAGAGATTTTTGGTGAGACGCTTGACGGGACAAAACTCTCGCGTCAGGCCGTCACTGAGCTGGTGCGGGATACCTTACTCCAGTGCCACAAAGAAGCGCACCTCGACGTACAAACCGACCTTGACTTTGTCGTCCGCAGTACCGGTGTCGTGGCAGAGATGGAATCCCCTGATCAGGTTGGGGACTTTGTCATAGCTCTTGCAAATGGTTGCCTGATTGCCGGGGTCCCTCCAAGAAAGATGACACCGCCCATGACCAAAGCAAACCAGGCTGAAAAGCTCCAGCCATTCAGTTTTGCTGACAAGGTTGTGTTTATCGGGGCGGTTGCCGGTGTGATTCCCCCGGTGGGTTCTACCGGAGTCGAGATGGTAGCAAACGAAATGGAAGGTGAACTGGCAATGGCCGGGATCAAGGAAGGTGCAAAGTGGACCCCGGTCGATTTCCGGAACCCCTGCATTTCCGCAGATTTCGGCACGACGCTGGATGGGAGGATCACAAGCGACGTCAGCCCGGACGATATAAACCCATTTGCAAAAACAATCGGGAACTTCTGTGGTCTTGCCGGGGCAATTCCTGATGCGATTGTCCGTGGTACCGGTCTTGTCCAGGAACGAACCGGAACTGCGCTTGACATTTTTGGCGAGCACAGCGTTTCCGGAGGGTTTTTTTCCGGGGGCAATCGTAAAGTCATTGATGATTTTGTCACCCGGTGTCACGAACATATCGACATCAGGATTGTACCCGCGGACCGGGATCGGTTCGGGCGTGTTCCGGTAAATGCGAAGCTGGCAAAAGAGTCCAAAGTTGCGATGATTGGTTGTGATTGCGGGGTCAACAGCAGCGATCTCGATAAACTGTACGAGATTGGTGCTGAAATTCATAAAAATTACAACCTCTCTGTTCTTAACGAAGTAGTTGACCGTGTATGCGCAAAGATGGCACTGCGGCTTATCGATGTGGCCGTAGAAGAGCACCTTGTCCCACGAAATGCATCCATCGGTTTTACCGGGCGGGCGGCTATTTCCGGAAGAAAACCCGAGTATATCTTGGAGGGGATTACCGAGCGTAATCTCTTTGATGATCCAAACGACCATCTTGTCTTTGTGGATGACGGTCTTGCCCGCGGGGCAGCCCTTATGGGACGATGCATGAATTCCCTTGGAAAACCCAAAAACCCTATCGGGGGAGTTCGGGGAGGGCCCTGTATTATGAGCCGGCGCATCAAAATCGGTAAGTAGGAATGGATTAACTATGTCAGACCAACCAGAAACCAATCAGATACCTGAAGAATCGCTCTGTGATGTCCTTATCCCCCCGGGGGTTCCGCGTTCCATTATTCTTGATATAGCAAAAAAATTCGATGTTGAAGTCGTGGAACGCAAACAGAAACTCAAATTCGCAAATATGGATGGCGACGAACGGGAGCTTCTTGCGTTTCGTGGAAGCCGCGAAGTTGCAGAACAGGTTGAAAAATATATGATCGATGAAGTCCGTAAGTTCATCGGAGAATGAAATCGGTTTTTTCTCCGGTGATGTGGACTTCAGTTACTGTTTTTTAAGGAGTTTTACCAGCAACGCTTTCTGGGCGTGGAGCCGGTTTTCGGCCTCGTCCCAAACAAGGCTTTGTGGCCCGTCAAGGACATCCCCGGTAATTTCCTCGCCCCTGTGGGCGGGCAGGCAGTGTAGTACACGGGCATCCGGGGCTGCCTTTCGGAGTAACTGATCGTTTACCGTGTACTGGTGAAATGCGGCAAGACGTTTTTCCCGCTCTTTCTCATCACCCATCGAAACCCATGTATCCGTGACAATCACATGTGCATCCTTTACCGCTTCTTCAGGTGTAGCGACAGTCCTGACATTTCCCCCAAGTTTACGTGCACGTTCAAGAGTTCCAGGATCCACGCCATACCCTTTCGGGCTTGCTACTGTAACGGCCATGCCGGTGAGGGCAGATGAAAGGACAAGGGATGTACAGACATTATTCCCGTCGCCTATCCACGCGACGCTAAGATCCCTCACATCCCCGAAATGTTCGCGGATAGTCAGGATATCGGCAAGAAGCTGGCAGGGATGCTCGCGATCGGAAAGGCCGTTAATCACCGGAATTGTTGCATATTCCGCCAGTTCCTCGATCGTACCGTGGCGATAAGCACGGATCATCACTCCTGACACATAGCGGGAAGTAACCCTTGCAGTATCGCGTATCTCTTCTCCCCTTCCTATCTGGAGATCTTTTGCATTTAAGAAAAGTGCATGGCCTCCAAGTTCATGCATGCCCACTTCAAACGAGATATGTGTTCGTGTCGAGGATTTTTCAAATATCATGGCCAGTGACATGCCCCGCAACAGTTCGTGGGGAACACCAGCCCGTTTCTGACGTTTAAGTCGTTCTGCATCGGAAAGGATCTCACCTAATTCTGTTTTGGTAATATCCAGAATGGAAAGAAAATCTTTCTTCATCGTAGCTCCTTCATATGGGAAATCCGTTGATCAAGGAGCGTCTGGGTACCGATATCACTGCGATGGAAGACCTCTCCCTCTACTTTCGACGCGGCCTTTTCAGCAATCTGTTCTGCTTCGGGAAGAGTATCAGCTTTTCCCACAAATGCAAGGGTTCGGGATGTAAGGGTATAGAGTTTACCCTCTCGCTCCTCTACGTTCGCGTAATAAAGGATAGCATTGCCCTTTTCACCGGTGACTAGCGGCCTGCCGGACAGGGGCGCCTGCGGATAGCCTTCCGGTACAAGGTATTTGCAGACCGTCGCTGCCTTTTCAAATGCAACGTTCGATGCCGTAAGTGTCCCTTCTGTTATCCCGGTAACCACCCTGCTAAAATCAGAACAAAGAAGGGTAAGCACATTCATCGCTTCAGGATCGCCGAACCGTGCATTGAACTCTATGACTTTGGGGCCGTCGGAAGTGTTCATAAACTGGCCGTACAGTATTCCTTTATAGGGATGCCCCTCTTTTTTCAGAGCAGCGACAACGGAAGCCATAATGGAAAGAGCCGTCGTGTGATCCTTCCTGCTCACAAACGGGAGCATATGATCCGGCATTGAGTAGGAACCCATCCCTCCGGTATTTGGCCCGGTGTCACCTTTACCTGCCCGTTTGTGATCCTGCACCAGCGGCATGGGGACGATATGAAAACCATCGACAAATGCCTGGAGTGTGAACTCCTCACCTTTTAACCGTTCTTCGAGAACAACGCCGCCATTAACTTCCCTGATATATTCAATGGCCCCTGCCTTGTCAACCTGCTCTCCCATGATCCGGACACCTTTTCCACCGGTAAGGCCGACTGGTTTGACAGCCAGGTCGCCTTCATGATCCTTGACAAACGCTATAGCTTCTGACGGGTCCTGGTAGACCCGGTAGTCGGGGTTCCCGCTAATATTATACTTTGTCATGAGATTCCGGCAGAACGCTTTATCGGTCTCAATGCGTGCCGCATTTTTAGTCGGGCCCACACATGCAACGCCCGCGCCTGAGAGTCGATCAACAACACCCGCTTCAAGGGGTGCTTCAGGGCCGATAATAGCATGGGTAACACCGGTCTTTCCGGCAAATGCCTCAATCCGGGCCAGATCCGTCTCTGGAACGAGGCAGATCTCCTTTGCGAGCCGGGCGATGCCGGGATTCTTTTTTGCCATCACGGAAAAGATTTCTGTCTCGCCGGTGCGATGTAGTGCAGATGCTATTGCATGTTCCCTTCCACCGCCACCAACAACGAGAATCCTCATCATCAATCACATGGGTTCTTTTGTTAAAAATGGTTTATGTTTCGTCCTTTCTCATCAGAGGATCTCACTGACCCTGACAAGCGGAAAAAGATTGATGGCCTGTTTTTTTAAGGCTTCCTCTGCACCCTGCTCACGGTCTACCACCGTGACAACACGATCCGCTGTGGCACCAGCGTTTCTTAACACAGCAATGCCATACAACGCAGAGCCTCCCGATGTGGTAACATCCTCGACAAGGAGTATCTCCTTTCCCTTAACATCACCAATGATCAGGGATTTTTTGCCGTGATCTTTTTCCTCTGCACGGATAATTGCAAAGGGTTTTTTGGCAGCGAGGGAGACTGCGACTGCCAGAGGAACCCCCCCGACGGCAACTCCTGCTACGACATCAAATGTATACCGGCAGGCTATTTCGCGTGCTATAGCCTCGAGGAATTCCGGATGGGTCACGGCAGTTTTTATGTCAACGTAGTACCGGCTTTTTGCCCCCGAGGCTAAGGTAAAATCACCAAATTCTATGGCTTTACACCGGATCAGGAGATCTGCTATCGCGTTCATGAAAATCACCAGGGCTCCTTCTTAACCCTGATATGGTAACCGATAATATTAACCGTACGGTGGAGGATAGGAGTCAGGATCAGGATAACGACGAGAATTTGCCACGTTATATTGGTGAATAACCACGCCGGGTCAAAGACCAGCATGAGGATAAAGGCACCGGCAACCAGGTCGTACTGGTCAGCTATCGGCCACGATTCTCCCCGGTTTTTCCCGATCCGCCGCTTAATGAAACTCTTTCCCATATCTCCGAGAAGTGCGCCGAAAGCAAGGATTACCACTGAGGCTGCGGTTTGCTCCGGAAGGAATGTCCAGCCAAAAGCCCCCCAAAGCCAGATCTGTAGTGCGCCGACAGCTATACCTGCACACACCCCGCTCACGAGGCCCCGGTAGGTCTTTCCATCGCCAAGGATCCTGTGCCCGTCTGCGTACGTTTTGCCAAAATCTATCGGAGTCCCGCCGCCACAAAGTGCGGCGACTGGATTTGGGATATACGCAGGGACCATGATCCAGAATGCTGCAAGCAGTGTAGAAAACAATGGTATTATGAATGACTCAGCACTAATAGTGTAGCACTCCAATACCTCTAATAAAGAGCAGATAAAAAGATTAAGGTTACTCAAAAAGCCAAAGTGATTGTCGTGTCCTTGGTGCATCGGGTGGAGATATGGTGATCAAAAAAACACGCAGCCTTTGCCCTGTCTGTGGGAAAGTCCTGGAAGGGGAAATCGTTGAAGAGGAGGGGAAGATCTGGCTTGTACGGACGTGCCCCGAACACGGGAAGTTCCGACACGTCTACTGGTCTGATGCGGAGATGTACCATCGGTTCGCGAAGTATGACGTCGTCGGTCGCGGTGTATCCAATCCCCAGAATCCGGTAGTCTCTGATTCCTGTCCCAATGCCTGTGGCCTGTGTAGTAACCACCACTCGGGGACACTGCTTGCCAATATAGATCTGACCAACCGGTGCAACTTAGATTGTGATTTCTGTTTTGCCAATGCCCGTGCCTGTGGTTTTGTCTACGAGCCCACGTTTGACGAGATTGTCGGTATGATGCAGGTGCTCCGGCGCGAGGAACCAGTACCGGCGCCCGCTGTGCAGTTTTCCGGTGGAGAACCGACCATGCGGGACGATCTTGTTGACATTGTCAAAAAGGCAAAGGAACTGGGATTTCCCCAGGTGCAGATCGCAACAAACGGCGTTAAACTGGCGAATAACCCGGTGCTTGCCCAGCAGCTCAAGGACGCCGGTCTTTCAACCGTTTACCTCCACTTCGATGGTGTCACCCCTGCAACCAATCCGTTCCTGAAAATCCATATCAAGGCACTGGAAAACCTCAGTAAGGCCGGTCTTGGCGTAGTCCTCGTTCCAACCGTTATCAAGGGAAGAAATTCCAGTGAAGTTGGCGAAATCCTGAAATTTGCCGCTGAACACATCTCCATTGTACGGGGTGTAAATTTCCAGCCGGTCGCATTTACCGGGGCCGCTAACGACGAAGATATCGATAAGGAACGAATAACGATACCAGAGTTGCTTGGGGAACTCGAGAGCCAGACTCACGGTATCCTTAAAAAAGAAGATTTTTATCCGGTGCCTTGCGTTCTGCCCTTCTCTGACCTGGTTGAGGCATATACCGGCCGTCCTCAGGTGCGCTTCACCGCTCATGAGCATTGCGGTGCTGCCACCTATGTTTTTATCACAAAAGACGGGATGGTACCGGTAACGAGGATGGTTGATGTAGAGAGCCTCTTTGCCGCAATTGAACTGATGGCAAACAAACTCAAAAAAGGCGGAACTATCAACAAATATGCCACCCTGCTTGAAGGGGTAAAAGAGCTCCATGCCTCGTTCAAGAAAGGCGAAAAGGGAAGTACAGCGGACTTCTGGAAATTGATCGGAAAAACGCTGATAGCCCAGAACTTTGATGCGTTGCGTGAGTTCCACTGGAACGCCCTTTTCATCGGGACAATGCATTTCATGGACAAATATAATTACGATATTGAGCGTGTCCAGCGATGCTGCATTCATTACGCGACACCGGATGGCAGACTTATTCCTTTCTGTACGTATAACAGCGGTCCGGTCTATCGTGAACAGGTCTGGAAAAAATACGCAAAAGAAAAGCAATAATTTTTTTCATTATATTTGTGTGCCGGATGATCCGGTTCATTGGCTCTTAAGGACGAGAAAAATTCCTGAACTAAAACAGGATGAACTTGATTTCACATAAACGGTAGTTCTATGCTGGATGCCTGGCGCATCGCAATCGACGCAATCGCCAGATCCTGGATGGCAAGCCCCGTGGAATCAAAGATGGTGATCTCGTCTTTGCTTTCGCGTTTTCGTTTGCCGGTCACGACCTCCCCTAGAGTGCCGGCGATCATCCAGGTTTGGTATAGTCCCTTATTGATGGGAACGTTAATTTCGCCGGAATGGAATGCCTGGGCCGGATCATCGACAAAAACCCTGGCCCGGTGCAGGATCTCCGGATCGAGTTCCTCTTTTCCGGGAGCATCGGCGCCAATGGCATTAATGTGTGTGCCGGCATGGATCCATTCGCTTTTTATTATCGGGGTGCGGGACGGTGTCGTTGTTACCAGAATATCACAGTCACAGACTTTTTCCATAGACTGGCTTTCTGCAGAAAGGGGCGTGAGCCGTGCTGCAAAAGCTTCGGCATGTACAGGGTCCCGGCTCCAGACTTTTACCTGAGTGAGCGACAATTCCAGTGCTGTAGCCCGGACCTGGGCTTCAGCCTGCCGGCCGGTACCTATGACGCCAAGGACGCACTCTTTTTTTGGTGCAAGATATTTTGCCGCAATGGCTCCTGCTGCCCCGGTCCGCATATCCGTGAGTTTTGTAGCGTTGAGGATCGCCATAGGCCTCCCGGTCGCCAGGTCAAGAATAACCGTCAACGCCATTACCGTCGGAAGGCCTACTTTTGGGTTATCCGGGTGGACGTTGACAATCTTTACACCTGCAATCCCGAGAGAAGGAAGGTACCCGGGCATTGTCCGGAAATCCCCGGCAGGAAGTGTGATGTAGACTTTGGGCGGCATCTGTACCAGTCCCTTTCCATGATCAGCAAATGCAGCTTCGACAACCCGGTTTACATCACTGAGGTTGAGATCCCGGTCCGGTTCAGGGAAATATCGCATACAGGATTGATTCATCTGCTCGGATTTAGCGGTTACGCCCCCTAGCAGATATATCGCCAGAACTCAGTGATATCAGGAATGGGCAGTTCCTATAGAATCTAAAATTGCAGGGGAAAAAAATGGACCTTTAAGGATTCAGGCATATTCCATTTCTTTGAGGGTTTTTTCGGCAAGGTCTTTCATCCGTGCCGAAATACGTGAAGACGAGGTATAATCGACCTCTTTCATTGCATTGGCAATCTCGTTACCCAGCACAAAAATGGCGTATTTATGCTCGAGTTTGCTCTTATGCATCTGGGACGGCGTAATCTTTAATGCACTGTACTGGGAAAACTTCAGGTCCGGATTGATCTCTTCGAAATAGTCCTTGACCTCGTAAAGTATTTTGTGAAGATTAACGAGTTCTTCCTTGTGCACAGTTCCACTCCAAGGTGTAACATAGTGCATACCCTCCATAAATAAATTTGCGCTGTCTCTCCTTTACGAGCTCATTTTCATTAACCTGATATTTAATGGTCTTTTTATAATCCCTTTGAAATCTTTTGCCGCGACATATTCAAGGCCTTTCCAGACCAGGCGGTCAAGCAGTTTCTGGTCTACCGTGCGGTCGACGATAAGACCTGCGGCAGGTTCGTCCAGGGATTCAACCGCTTTTTCAATCTCTTCAGATCGGATCTCCCGGATTACACCCATATCGCCGTTAAGGAATCGGGCGACGCTCTTACCTTTCACGTCCTCCATATGATCGCGGATGGTGACCGGGACTTTAGGCGAAGTTTCTTTTTGTTTCTTCTGTCCCATTCTTCCCGTAACATCATTGCGATTGCCCTCATCAGAACCTGGTACTGTACGGGATTGTCGGACGAGATCTGTGGGGAGTTCGGCGGCATCCTCAAAATACTGGTCCCGGACATATTCGACCGGAACCTTGTTGCGCAGCGTTTTTATGACCTCTTTTTTGGTCATATCCTCTACACTTTTTCCCCGTGGGGAAAATGCGACATAATCAATGTCTGCAACCTGCAGGAGTTCCCGGAGGATCAGTTCGCCACCCCGGTCGCCATCGAAAAAAGCCGTAGTGGTTTTTCTCTCAGTGAGATCGACGATTGATTTGGGGATGTTTGTTCCTTCCACGGCCACGGCATTCTTGATGCCATACCGGAGAAGATTGATTACATCAGCCCTTCCTTCAACAATGATGATTGCATCTGATTCAAGGACATTTGGGCCCGCCGGGAGTTTCTCGTCGCCAATCGTCCCGATCTTTTCAATTCTTATCGTCTGGCGGACATCGTCAAGCAGTTCATCGCTGTCAATGGTACCCTCATCAAATCGCTCGATGAGGATCTCCTTGGCCCGTTCGACAATTTTCTTCCGTTTGCTGACCCGGATATCTTCGATCGTGTTTACTGACACGTGTGCGACGCAGGGGCCTATCCGGTCAATGGTCTCAAGTGATGCAGCAAGAACCGCTGTCTCTGCCCGGTCAAGGGAGGTAGCTATCAGGATCTCTCCGGTAGTCTCCCCCTTCTTGCTCGCTATCTGGACGTCGATTCTTCCGACACGTCCGGTCCTCTGGAGATCCCTCAGGTCCAGGTCTTCGCCGAGTAACCCTTCAGTCTGCCCGAAAATGGCACCGACTACGTCAGGTTTCTCGACCACCCCCTCTGCGCTGAGGCTGATGTGAATAAGGTACTTGGTAGTATCCGGTGAATACACGTAAATGCACCCCCATGTATCATGCGATAGGTTGAAAGCCTGATCATAGGTATAACATATATATATTACGGGAAATTACTTAAAGTGTAGGTTCGCGGATTCGTTTTTTTATCCCTGTGAAGTACCCGCATCTCCTTCTGGCATTTATTTTATAAGTGTCTTTGATCCTTTTCTTTCCCGTTTTCAACGAGTATCCGGTTAATTTCGACTTTTGAGACACCAACAATTCTTATTTTCTTCTGGGATGAAGTAAGCCCGGAGACAATAGAAACCGCAGAAACCGGCACTCCGGTTGTAGAGCTGATAAGACCGATGACTGCTTTATTTGCTTTTCCGTTAACGGCAGGAGCTGTGACGCGACAACCAATGGTATTTCGCCACGCGTTAAATCCTGCAGGAAAGAGATCGCTCTTTGCACCAGCCGAGACTTCAATATGCAGAAGTGTATTGCCACTGTCTTCGGAAATTGCATCAGCAATCGTGGACATAAAGATCCTTTTTTAAAGGAAGTGTCGCCCGGCTTAAACACACATGGATCATCAGTGGCTGCTACCGTTCTTCACCTGTGTATAAAACCCTCAGCCGGGCGATGCCTGTCGCGCACCCGGGTTGTCCCATGGATCATTTCCAGGCGCTTGCCATTCGATCACCCGGGGACCTATGGGTGCGCTGTATCGGCACCCTTTCTCATCTGTTGCTTGAGGTCTTTAGGGTTTGTGTCGCGGCTCTCAGATAGTCGATCTATTGACCCGGAGATGTTTATAATGGGGGTATGTAGCCTTTACCAGCAAACCATGTGGGATTTGAAGGGGAAAAATCCCCATCGCGGTATACTACAGCACCGCTAAGGATCACCGTTGTGGGAAATACCGCGCGAAACCCTTCAAATGGTGTCCACCCGCACCTGCTATGAAGCAGTTCCGGTTCTATTGTCGCTGCAGCGTTGGGATAAAGGGCAAAATCAGCCCGATCACCCGGAGCAAATCCTGATGGCGGGATACCCAGGAGGGTTGCTGGTGCCGTTGCCGTTTTATGGATCAGGTCGGGAAGGGTGATCTTCCGGTCGAGCACTTTAGCCATCAGGAGTGGTACCATGGTTTCAACGCCCGGAACCCCGGAAGGTGCGTCAGGAAACGGCAGTCCTTTTTCAGCCGTTGTATGAGGTGCGTGATCTGAAGCGATGACATCGATCCGGTCCCACACCGTCCAGATTTTCTCCCGCTCTTTTTCACTTCTGACAGGAGGATTTACCTTAAAACGGGTATTTTCATCGCTTGTTTTTTCACGGGAAAGAAAGAGGTGGTGGGGCGTTACTTCAACAGTTCCCTGTACAGCTTCGATCGCTGCCGCGGTACTCATGTGACAGAAGTGAAGCCGGCATCCGTCAGTGTTTCCTTCTTGCACCGCTCTGACTGCTTCTGTTTCGTGGCGGGCTGATCGCAGGGTATCGTGAGCAGCAAGACCGGTATCTTTACCTTGGACGATTCCCTCTGCGTGGATGGTTGCAAGGCCACCAAGGGCCCGGATGCGCCTGAGTGCGCAGGAAATGTCCGCGATGTCAACAGACTCAGCATAACTGGAAGGCGCATAGAAAATCTCACCAAATGCTGCCGCTCCTTTTACCCACATCTCCTCGAGTGGCGTATCCGGGGTTACGCCGCTGTTTATCGCATAACTACACAGTGAATGCTCTTTTGCCTCACGAACCCGGGCTGCATATGCATCAGGTGTAGTAAGGGGTGGTAGGGTATTTGGCTGGTCTACCACAACGGTCACACCGCCGGCAAGAGCACTTGCACTCCCGGTTTTCCAGTCTTCTTTTGCCGACTGGCTCCCTCCTCTCATGTGGACATGGACATCGACAGCCGCAGGAAGGACAAAAAGACCTGTGCAATCGATGACCTTGTCACCGGAGGTTCCTGCTCCGGTATGAATGACCCGGCCATCCCGGATCGCGATATCCGCTTTTCGCCCTCCGGGGGTCTGGACATTTTTAAGGACAAGCTCGGGGCGACGTTCCATGCAGATATGATCGGCACCGGATCATATAGACGTGCTGTTTTTTTAGGAAAGATCCGGAACCCTATCTGCAAATACAATGTTTTTTTAGCTGGGTTCCAGAATAGTATGCTAGTGTGCCGGAGAACCAGGGCCTGTCGTACAGCAGCATTCCTGATAGGGATCCGGTGCGATGGGGGATATTATGGATAAGATCATCAAAATCGTGCTAGGACTTTTCATTATCATTGTTGTGGCGTTCATAGCGTGTGCGAGCTACTTTGGCTATACTGATGTGGCGTACAGGAACTCGCTCTCCGCAAACTACCTATATACCTGCACTATTTCTACCAATGACGTTTTGACAAATGTTACCCTTTTCTTACCGGTTCCTGCAGAACCAAACGGGAATTCGCCTGTAGTGACACAGATCAGTAACCATGATGTTTCCGGAGTTCCCGACACCATGAACCTGACGCTGTATGATACCGGAAAGGCGACGCTTCTGAAAGTTTCTGCAAATAGTATTGGTAGTCCGGTAATCAACGGGACTACACAACCTGTCACTGTGATGTTTACGGTGAATGAATCGTCTCATGAGCATATAGATACAACTTCTCCGGTCCAAAATGCAGCGGTGTTCCGCCCGCTTAACGGGATTCACACGACTGCCTGTCCTGCCGTGGATAGTACATCCAACACTACACCGGTATGTTACCAGTATCTAACCTATACATATGCCGATTATTCTGCTGCCCCATCTACAACCGTTAATATCAACGAAAGCGTTACCGGGACTAATACCTGGACGGTTTTTTCACCTGCATCTAACCAGTTCAACAACCAGATCACCGTTCTTACGCTGCATGGTGGAAACCATGGATGGGTGACTGCCCTAGGCTGGCTTGAATCCGGTCTGGGCTCTCCTGATGTACCTTATTTATAATATTTTTTGACGGTTCCGGTAATTCCTGAAATGTGCTGAAATCTTGTTTAATAAGGAGTGTTTCGGATTCTCATGGATAAAAACGTTCGAACCAGTGGCAGATGTCGTAACGATATTTCCCCTGGCTGCATTGTGGATATAATTCTCAAAGAAGACCAGTGTTCCGGAAAAGTGACGCGTGGCATTGTCAAGGATATCCTGACCAATTCATTGACACATCCTCATGGTATCAAAGTCCGGCTCCGTGACGGGCGTGTTGGCCGTGTAGCGACCATTTTAGGGACTGAGTCGTCAAACGAAAAATAAGCGTGTAACCATGCAACCGGAAATCAGGAAAATAGCCGAATATCACGAATTCGAAACAAATGAACGATGCTTTGTTACCGAGGTTGCTAATGACACCGGGGATGAACAGGTATCAATCGCACGCGCCCGGGTAAAAAGGAATACGACAACGGCATGGCACAGGTTGGACGGAATAACGGAGAGATACATTATTACTTCCGGGAAAGGTCGAGTGGAAATTGGGGATCTGGAACCCGTTGATGTTTGTGAAGGCGATGTAGTCCGCATCCTGGTGTACGTCAACGTATAACGAATTGTGGTGATGCGGATCTTATTTTCTATTGCGTGTGTTCACCGCGGTTTGATCGTTGTCGTTATGAAATTCTTGAATAATCTTTTATAAGCGGTATGCTTGGATCAAAACGCAGGCTGTATTCGATTTTTCAAAAGGAAATGCGAGGGATGGGAGTCGAACCCATGAATCCCTGCGGAACTGGATCTTAAGTCCAGCCGAGTTGGCCACTTTCGTACCCTCGCGTCCTATAGTATTTTCGTCAGTACCATAAAAAGAATCGTCACCTTAGGGTTAGTGATTCCGAGTGCGGCACGTTTGCCACGCATTATATGCATTGCCGTTTCCATACTGTATCCGGCGAGTAGATGGCTTCCTTTGAATGCACCGGCTGGGTAGAACAGGATGGTACCCGGCTTTCCAAGGCAGAGGTTGAAAAGATAGTCAGAGGGGACCCGGAACAGGTTCGTTCATTTGGCGGTGAATTTGCATTCTCATTTGATGACTGCTCTGCACGTGACCATTTTGGTATAATCCCAGGCCCTGGTCCCAAGGGTGCGCTGGTCTGTAACGGGAAGGTCCGGTTTGCTATCGCACCAGACCCGGCACCTTCATCTCTTGAAGAAGCAATTGTGACCGCAATAAAACTCAGGAGCGACGAAGGCATAACCGCATTATCCGGGGGTGTGGATTCAAGCCTTGTTGCGGCTCTTGCGGGAAGGGATTGCGTGTCGGTCGGTCTTCCCGGTTCGCATGATCTTGCGCGGGCACGGCAGGCAGCAGAGTTGCTTGGTCTGAGCTGTACCGAAGTTGAAATTACTCCTGAAGATATTGAGTCCGCGCTTCCCTCAGTGATCGCAGCGATCCCCAGAAAAGACCCGGTGAACACCAGTATTGCCGTGACCCTGTACTTCGTCGCGCAATGGGCTGGGGAGCACGGGTACCAGCGTATCCTTGCCGGCCAGGGAGCAGATGAGCTCTTTGGCGGCTATTCCCGGTACCTGGCCTCCCCTACGCTCGAAGAAGATCTTGCGCGGGATGTTGCCGGTCTGGAACTTCAGGCTGCCCGGGATCAAGCGGTTGCTGCACTCCATGGCACCTATCTCTCCATGCCGTACCTGGACATCCGGGTTATGCGCGCTGCAGCCGCGATCCCGGCTCAGGAAAAGGTATGCAACGGCCAGCGGAAAATCCCGTTGCGTGCGGTTGCAGAGCGCTATATCCCGCAAGAACTTGCCGGATACCGCAAAAAAGCCATGCAATATGGGAGCGGGGTGTGGGGAGTACTAAAAAAACTTGCCCGTAAAAATGGTTATAAAACGTCCGTGCAAGATTACATAGACCACATCGGACAGGTGAAACATGGTCACTGAAAAAGACGTGGAGCATATCGGGGAACTTGCTGATATTGGTATCGATACTACGGAGCTGGCTGCTTTTACGGGCCAGTTTAATGCCATTGTGGAATATTTTGATGTTCTTGACCAGGTAAAGGGTGATAAAACGGTCACGCGCGATCTCTTGAATGTTTTCAGGGATGACGTTGTAGAACCGTCACTCTCCCTGGAAGAGGCGACAAGAAATGCCGGTGCAAAAGAAGATGGCTATATCAAGGCACCCCGGGTGATGTAGTGGCCGGAAATACGATCTGTTTCGCGTTCGAAGACCGGTACAATGCCTTTTTGAAAGTGTGTACAAAGGCAGACCATGGCGAAGGAAAACTCAAAGGGATCGCGATAGCGGTCAAAGACAATATCTCGACCAAGGGTATCGAGACCACCTGTGCCTCGAAAATTCTCAAAGGGTATGTCCCGCCGTATGATGCGCATGCGGCCAGCCTGATCAAGCATGCCGGTGCAGCAATCGCCGGTAAGACCAATATGGATGAATTCGGTATGGGGACCAGTACTGAAAACTCCGCGTTTGGCCCGACACTAAACCCTGTCGATATAAAAAGGGTGCCTGGCGGATCTTCAGGAGGCAGTGCAGCCGCTGTCGCAGCAGGTATGGTCCGCATGGCCCTTGGTACCGACACCGGGGGATCAATACGGTGTCCTGCTGCATTCTGCGGTATTGTCGGGCTTAAGCCCACCTATGGAAGGGTCTCCCGGTACGGCCTGATTGCCTACGCAAACTCTCTCGAAACCATAGGGCCCATGGCAAACAACGTCACCGATGTCTCGCTCCTGATGTCGGTAATTGCAGGCCATGACAAAAAAGACGCCACTTCTTATAACCGACCGTATAACCACACCCCGTCTGCCGAAATAAAAGGCCTGCGGGTTGGGATCCCCAAAGAATATTTCGGGCAAGGTGTCGACCCGGAAGTCGCAGCTGTCGTTCAACGTGCGATCGGCAGGCTCGAAGAACTCGGCGCTGTTACGGTGCCCTGCAGTATCCCTTCGATGGAGTATGCGCTTGCCGCTTACTATGTGATTTGTACCAGTGAAGCCAGCTCCAACCTTGCACGGTTTGACGGCGTGCGGTATGGCCCTGCGGTAGATACTAAGAAATCGTGGCATGCAGCGTACCAGGATATAAGAAAACAGGGGTTCGGCACTGAAGTCAGGCGCCGGATCATGCTCGGGACCTTTGCACTCTCGTCGGGGTATTACGGGAAGTATTACGCAAAGGCACAGATTGCACGGGAGAATGTCAGGAAGGATTTTGCCCGGCTTTTTGCTGACGTCGACGTGCTTTGCGGTCCTACGATGCCCACGATCGCGTTCAAACTTGGCGAGAAAAGCGATCCGCTGTCCATGTACCTCTCCGATATCCTTACCGTACCAGTGAACCTTGCCGGTATTCCAGCGATTTCGGTTCCTTGTGGGAAAGTTCAGGGAATGCCGGTCGGTCTTCAGGTTATGGGCAGGCCGTTTGAGGATGAGCGGGTTGTTGACGTGGCATATGCATACGAACAGGCGGTGAAATCATGATTGACGCAGAGGTCATTGTCGGCCTTGAAGTCCACTGCCAGCTGGACACGAAAAGCAAGCTCTTCTGTGGCTGCTCCACCGATTACCGGGACGATGGTCCCAATACCCATGTCTGCCCGATCTGTCTCGGGCTTCCCGGTACGATGCCGGGCATCAACAAACGCGCAATTGAATATGCAATAAAAGTGGCAAAGTCGCTGAACTGCACTGTTATACCAGAATCTGAATTTGCCCGGAAAAACTACTTCTATCCCGACCTGGACAAGGCATACCAGATAACGCAGTACGATAAGCCCCTTGCTGAGGGTGGCTATATCGAGATTGAAGGAGATGACGGCAAGGAACGAAAGATCCAGCTTACCCGGATCCATGTCGAGGAAGACCCGGGAAGACTCGTCCATATGGGAAATGCCGAACGTGGCCGGTACTCTCTTGTCGATTATAACCGTGCGGGTATTCCGCTCATTGAAATCGTCTCTGAGCCCGACATGCAATCGCCTAAAGAGGCTCGGAAATTCTTAAACAAACTGCGGGCAACACTCGAATATCTTGGTGTTTTCGATTCAGAAAAGGAAGGGTCGCTCCGTGTTGATGCAAACATCTCTCTCCGGGGGAACAATCGCGTTGAGATAAAGAACATCTCTTCATATAAAGGCGTCGAGAAAGCGCTTACGTTTGAGGTTACCCGGCAGAAAAACCTGATACGGCGTGGCCTAACCGTCGAGCGTGAAACGCGACACTATATCGAGACACGGGGCATCACCCAGTCGGCCCGGTCAAAGGAAATGGAGAACGATTACCGGTATTTTCCTGAGCCGGATCTCCGGCCGCTCCACGTCCAGTCTTGGGTAAAAGACATCGCGCTCCCTGAACTCCCCGATGCACGGCGCGAACGTTTTGTTACTCAGTACTCGTGTTCACTGAACCATGCCCGAACACTTACCGGCGAACTAAAAATGGCCAACTTCTTTGAAACAGTAGTCGCTGGCGACCAGAAAAACCTTTGCTCGCTTGCAGCAACCTGGATAGCCGATACCCTTGCCGGCGAACTTAACTACCGTAACATGGGCATCGATACCGTGGATCCGAAACTGTTCGCTGGTGTTTTAGTTCTTCTTAAAAACGGGACCATAACGGACAAAAGCGGGATTGAGGTTCTCCGGGTCGTGCTTGATGAGCATCTCAAGGGTGAAATGGTAGAGACCCCGGATGCAATTGTCAAACGACTGAATCTGGCAAAAACGGCCGGTGATGATGGTGCATTGCTTGCTGCTATAAGGCAGGTTATTGCGGAAAACCCAAAGGCCGTTGAGGATTATAAAGCCGGGAAGAGCGGGGCCCTGAACTTCCTTGTCGGTCAGACCATGAAAAAGACACGAGGCTGTGCCGATCCAGGCGAACTCAACCAGCTTATGGTTACGACTCTGAAGACTATGGAGCACTGATCTAACGTGCACCTGATTGTTGCAGAAAAGAATATCTCAGCTCACCGGATTGCCCAGATCCTTGCCGGGAGTCACAAGGTTGTCGAGAAAAAAGACGCCGGGGTTTCGACTTACAGTTTTGGCGAGACTACAACCGTGGGACTTCGCGGCCATGTGGTCGAGGTTGATTTTGAACCGGGATACGAGAACTGGAGGAGCGAAAAATATACTCCCCGGAGCCTTATCGATGCAAAAACAATCAAGGTACCGACAGAGAAGAGGATTGTGTCGCTCCTCCAGAAACTGGCGCGTCATGCCGACCGGGTCACTATTGCAACTGATTTTGATACTGAAGGAGAACTGATCGGGAAAGAAGCATACGAGCTGGTCCGGGCCGTCAACAAGAATGTTAAGATAGATCGGGCCCGGTTTTCCGCTATTACCCCACAGGAAATTCGATCTGCATTTACCAATACGACTGATCTTGATTTCGCCCTTGCTGAAGCGGGAGAGGCACGGCAGTCTATTGATCTCATGTGGGGGGCGTCGCTGACCCGGTTTATTTCTCTTGCAGCCCGGCGTGGTGGTAACAATATCCTCTCCGTCGGTCGGGTGCAAAGTCCCACGCTTTCGATGATCGTTGACCGGGAAAAAGAGATCGAGAAGTTTGTCCCGGAAAAATACTGGCAGCTGGGTCTCCTTACGGAAAAAGCTGGAGAGCAGATCGAAGCCAGGCATACCAATGGCAGGTTCAAGGAGCAGAAAGCCGCAGAGCTTGCCCGGGACCGGACTAAAGAACCCCTTGTGGTAACCGAGGTTAAGGAAGGAACAAAGCAGGACCGGTCGCCGTCACCGTTTGATACGACAACGTACATTGTTGCAGCAGCACGGCTTGGTTTTTCCGCGGCAAACGCGATGCGGATTGCCGAAGACCTGTATATGAACGGGTACATCTCGTACCCGAGGACAGATAACACCGTCTATCCTCCTTCACTCAACCTTAACGATGTACTTGCCACTATCCGGAATTCACCGTTCAAAAAAGAAGTGGAATGGATCCTTGCCCACCGGCGTCCGGAGCCGACCCGGGGCAAAAAATCCACCACTGACCATCCGCCAATCTATCCGACCGGGGTTGCCACCCGCGAAGGTATAGGGGACGATGCGTTCCGGATCTACGAACTTGTCCTTCGTCGTTTCCTTGCAACCCTTGCCCCGGATGCACTCTGGCAGACCATGAAGGTGAATTTTGATGCCGGTGGTGAAATCTACACGACGACCGGCGGGCGGTTGATCGAACCGGGCTGGCATGCCGTCTACCCGTTTTCTGAGGCAAAAGAGACCATTCTCCCGGTTTTTGTCACCGGGGAGAAATTACCTATACGGAAAGTCAGCCTCGATGAAAAAGAGACCATGCCCCCGGCCCGGTATACACAGAGTAAGCTTATCCAGAGGATGGAAGAACTCGGGCTAGGTACAAAAAGCACCAGGCACGAAGTAATCGCAAAACTGGTCTCCCGCAAATACGTTGAAGGAAACCCCTTGCGCCCGACTCTTGTAGGGCGGGTCGTGACAGAAGCACTCGAGCATAATGCCGACGCGATCACAAAACCCGATATGACCCAGACGATAGAATCGCATATGCAGCAGATTAAAGAGAGTACTCGCACCCGCGATGATGTCATCGCCGAATCGCGGACCATGCTGCATGCCGCATTTGATCAGCTTGAGGCTAACGAGAAGGTAATCGGTGATGATATCCGGGATCGGACTGCAGAGGAGCTCAATCTCGGCCATTGTCCGGCCTGCGGCGGTACCTTGGCGATCAAGCATATGCGGGGATCCACCCAGTTCATCGGCTGTTCCCGGTATCCGGAATGTACCTTCAATATCGGTCTTCCGGTAACCCAGTGGGGCTGGGCAGTTCGTACTGATGATATCTGCGAGAAGCATCACCTCCATTTTGTGCGTCTTGTAAGGAAAGGTGCCCGTCCCTGGGATATCGGTTGTCCTCTGTGCCATCACATCACTTCAAACGTGGAATCACTTATCGAGATACCCTCGATGAATGAAACGCTCCTTGAAAAAGCCCGGGCACATCATATCTACACAGTTGCCGAGATCGCCCGCAGCGAACCTGAATCACTCGTGAAGGTTTTTGACATTTCCCTGGTAGCAGCGCAGAAACTCAAGAGCGAGGCAGGGGACGTTCTTGAAAAACTGCGGCGGCGATCAGAGTGCCGTAAGTTTATGAGAAACCACCTCATCCCCAGAAAAGGCCGCAGCTATGCAAAAATCATGAGTACATTAAAAGAGCACGGTGTAACTGATCTGGCAAGCCTTGCAAAGGCCAGTCCGGCCACGATCCAACAGGCAGGCATAGGGGAGAACGAATCTGTTGCTCTCGTCAATGAGGCACGCGTTACTCATAACAGTCAGGTCTTAAAAGAAATTGGTATTCCCGCAATAAGTTTAAAAAAATACATCGCGGCAGGGATTACCGGTCCTGAAGATTTTGCATCACACAGCCCGGAAAACCTGGGTAAAAAAGCCGGCATGAGTGTTGGTACGGTCAACCGGCATATGGCTCTCGTCTGCGAATACCTGCACCGGCCTGTTCCTGTAACCCTGCCAAAAAAACGGGTGGAAAAAGGACGAAAAGAACTCCTCTCGATCAAAGGTTTGACCAGTACAGTCGCAGATAAACTCATCACGGCCGGGGTAATCAATGGCGACAGCCTGCTTGCCGCTGATGCACATAAACTCTCTACAATGACCGGTGTTGATGAAGATAAGATCCGGACATTCCAGACGATCATGCGAAAAAAACAGGAAAACGCGATTATTCAACTCTGATTGAACTTTAAAAGACACATGGTGAGGGAAACCAATTTATCGTCATCTCTTGTATCCCTCACACCGGAAACGGTTTTTGTCAGATCTTCGAAAAACGCCCGGAGCACCGGTTTATTTTGATAAACGACGTACGTATTACTGATATTGATATGAAATGGAAAGACTGGGTACACGTGACCAAACTCGATCCTGACAAACAGCTTAAACCGGGGGACATCGACGCAATTGCTACGAGTGGAACTGATGCACTGATGCTCTCGGGCACACTCAATGTGACCAAAGAGAACCTGCTTGCCCTCCAGAAGCAGATAGCCCGGTACGATCTTCCTCTCGTTATGGAACCTGCAGGTCCTGAAGCTGTCCTTATTGATGGGATTGAATATGTCTTTGTCCCAAGCGTGATGAACACAACGGATGTGCAATGGATTGTCGGCAAACACCGGTACTGGGTCCAGCAGCAGGACGGCAACATTCCTTGGGACAAGGTAGTCCCTGAAGCATATATCGTCCTTAACCCAAACTCTTCGGTAGGCCGGGTAACAAAAGCCATCTGCGATCTCAAACCGGCTGAGGTTGCCGCGTATACCGCTGTCGCCGACCGGTACTTCCATTTCCCGATAGTTTATATCGAATATTCAGGCACCTATGGCGATCCCACTGTCGTAAAAGCTGCGTCCGAAACTGTCGACCATGCGATACTCTACTATGGTGGAGGGATCAATTCAGCACAAAAAGCAGCTGAAATGGGGAAGTATGCAGATACGGTCGTCGTAGGAAACGCGGTGTATGATCAGGGTGCCTCCGTCCTTAAAGACACGGTGGACGCGGTCCAGTAACTTTTTTTTATGCCCGAGATCGACATTGTGCTCGTGGCCCCTCTCTAT
>Ga0326727_10005435_pt1 | contig 36442 bp, 30 predicted proteins | sample MB2enrmetagenome_FD_207643 | JGI IMG/M metagenome (GOLD analysis project Ga0326727, IMG submission 207643) | Lab enriched peat soil microbial communities from McLean, Ithaca, NY, United States - MB29MY | ecosystem: Environmental > Terrestrial > Soil > Wetlands > Peat | place: USA: New York...
CGGGACTCTCGCAGGCCCGCCAATACTCGTCGACACGTACGCGGAACAGTTTGCCCGTCTCGACTTGGCGTCGGGCGACACGGGATACAGCGGGACTGAGGAAACGCGACTGAGTCTTACCGTGAACGGCACGAGTCAGGCTGAAGTAGGGGCCATGGCGGGCTTTGGGATCGGTCGCGCAGGGGCAGCCAGGCTTGCTGCATTTCACGAAACGTTCGGAGAGGGATCCGCGGCGCATGGGCTGTGGGTTGGCGAGAGCGGCCGAGAGTTCATGAACATGCGCAGGTGTCCAATTCGGGTGTCGTACGAGCCAACCCCAGCCTCGGCTTTGCGCCCCGGCCCGAAGCATGCTATGAGTCGGTGATGCGTACCGCCGTCCTCGCTCTGGCTGCCGTCCTTTCATCCGGCGCAGCGGCGCTCCAAGCCGCCGATAGCGCGCCGAAGATCGCCAAACCCGATGTCAACGCCCCGGTGACTGTCACGGACAACGGCGGCGCCTGGATCCTCGACAACGGGATCGTCAAAGCCACCATCGACAAGATCGGCAGCGTGATGCGGTCGCTCACGTATCGCGGCATCGAGACGATGGGCCCGGGCGGGATCTGGGAACAGAAGCCCTCCGGCGCCGTGACCCAGTCGCTGACCATCGACCCGGCGAAGAACGGCGGCCAGCGCGCCGAGGTGGCCATTAAGGGCGTGAACGGCCGGATGGACATCGAGATACGCTACGCGCTGGAGCGCGGCGTGAGCGGCTTCTACACCTACGCCGAGTTCTCGCACGAGGCCGGCTACCCCGCCGCGGGCGAGGGCGAGAGCCGGTTCATCCTCCAGCTCGATCCCACCTTCGACTGGATCTCGGTCGACGCCGACCGCAATATGCTCATGTGCTCCGCTCAGGACGTGCGGGACGGGGTGGTCATCCACGCCAAGGAGCAGAAGATACTCCTCTCGGGTATTTATAAAAACTCGGTCGAGCACAAGTACAGTTACTGCGGGGTGATGTACAAGCTTCCCGCTTATGGATGGAGCAGCACGAAGAATCACATCGGCGTCTACTTCATCAATCCGGCCACCGAGTACATTGGCGGCGGCGCGTCCAAGCTGGACCTAGTCGCCCACATGATGGCGACGCTGCTGGATTACTGGACCTCGGGGCACTATGCGGGCGGCGCGGGTAACAACATCCCCGCGGGAGAAAGCTGGAAGAAAGTTATCGGCCCGATTTTTGTCTACTACAACACGCTGGCCAATCCCCAGGATCCGTCGAAGGCCGATCTGGACGCTCTGGCGGCCACGGCCGGGAATCCCACCGTGCCCGCGGTGTGGCATGACAACGCCATCGCGCTCTGGCAGGACGCGCTGGCCCGCGCGAAATCGGAGAGGGCCGCGTGGCCGTACGACTGGGTCGGCGGCGTGGATTACCCGCACAAGGAAGGGCGCGCCACCGTCACCGGACAACTCGTCCTCAATGACCGCCAGGCGGCTACCAGGAAGCTCCCGCATCTGACCGTGGGGCTGGCGCATCCGGATTACCAGGGCAATGGAAGCCCGTTTCAACTGCGCGCCGGCAATGGCAGAACGGTTACCTGGGCGCACGATGGGAATTACTACCAGTTCTGGACCGATGGCGCCGAGGACGGCAAGTTCGCCATTACCAACGTCCGCCCCGGCGCGTACACGCTGCACGCGTTCGCCGACGGGGTGCTGGGCGAGTACGCCAGGACCGGCATCGTGGTGGAGGCCGGCAAGAGCCTGAACCTGGGCAAACTTGACTGGAAGCCGGTCCGGTACGGCAGGCAGATCTGGGAGATCGGCTATCCCGACCGCACCGCCGGTAAGTTCTACAAAGGCGACGGGGCCAATTACTGGCTGTGGGGCTGGTGTCTGCGCTACGGCGAGTTATTCCCCAACGACATCACTTACACCATTGGTAAGAGCGATTACCACAAGGATTGGTTCTTCGAGGAGGTGCCGCACGCGCTGTCCGGCGACTGGAAGAATCCCGCCGCCAGGGACCCCTTGAACCAACCATTCGGCTGGGTAAACCTTCCAACCGGCAACCAGGACATGTGGCGGGCCTGGGGACGCGGCCGGGCCACCACCTGGACCGTCAAATTCAACATGAAAAAGGTCTCGCACGGCCTGGCCGTATTGCGCGTGGCGCTGGCGGGCGCCGACGGCAATGGCGGTTTGGCCATCGGCGTCAACGGACAACCCGCCGGCGCCATCCGGCCGGTGGCCACCAACGCTCTGCGTTACAACACCGATACGGGCGTGTGGTACGAATACACCCAGAAGTTCGACGCCGCTCTGCTGAAAGAGGGCGAGAACTCCATGACGCTGACCGTTCCGGCCGGAGAACTCACGACCGGCGTGGTTTGGGATTACCTGCGCCTCGAGCTGAACGACGGCAGCACGGCCTATCCGTCTCCGCCTCTGCCGCAGTAAGAGTGGGGCAGGCGCTTCCGCCTGCCAACCGCCCCTTTCACATCTCTTTCCTCGCCACCTTTTCGATGCGCCCGTCGGCCGCCGGTGCGGCGTGGTCGAACGTCAGGTTCTCCACGTTCATCAGCACGTAACCCGGCGCGCCCGGCGCGGTCTGCGCCTGGACGTGATGGAACCCAGCGCCCTTCACGTCCTCCAGCACGAATGCCGCGCGTGTATCTTCCTTCTCGTAGCCCACGGTGACGTCGCTCAGCTCTACGCCCGACGCGTGCCGGATGAAGAAGCCGTAGGCCGGCAGCAATCCGAACATGGAAGGCTCGGGATATTCCTTCTCGCGCTCCGGCGTTTCGTAGGGCGCCCGCGGCGGCACGCCGCCCTGCGCCCGGAAGAAGAACGTGTTCACCAGTTCGGCCGGCTGTTTGGCCACCTGGTCGAGCGCGAGCCCGCCGCGGTATAGAATGCGGATGTTGCTCAGTTGCACGTCCTCCACGGGGTGTCCCGGAATGCCGCCGATGATGGACCCGTAGCGCGGATCGGCGCCGGACACCACCACGTTCGATATGCTCACGCGCCGGATGGCGCCCACCGCGGTTCCCTCCGGCGCGCGCTGCCGGGCGCCCAGGCGGATGAAGATGGGCGAATTGGAAACCTCGCGCATGGTGACGTTCGAAACCGCGACGTCCTCGATATGTCCCCCGTCCACCGCCTCCAGGGCGAGGCCGCGCGAGCGGTCGAAGACCACGTTGGAGATCGCGATATTGCGGAAATCGCCGGCCGATTCGGTGCCGATCTTGATGCGCCCGGTGGGGCCGTCGCGGTCGGGCGCCCGCGCCTGGGTGCGCTTGTAGGTGCCGTCCAGCAGCGATCCGTCGTCGAAGCCGCTCACCAGGCAGTTGGCGATGGTCACGTTCTCGGTGGGCCGCGGCACGCCCAGCGCGATGGTCCCCTTGAAGACGATGGCGTCGTCGTTGGGCGAGTTCACGCTGGTGTTGGAGATGCGCAGGTTGCGGCAACTGTCGATGTCCATGCCATCGCGGTTGGTGTCGATCCGGATGTTGTCGATGGTCAGATTGTCGACGCCCGTCGCCAGGATGGCGAAGTGGCCGCCGTTCGAAATCGAGATGTCGCGAATGGTCACGTTATGGCAGAGCTTGAAGGCCACGGTCTTGTCGGCGCCGCGGTAATTGTTTCCCAGCGCGCGGCCGGAGATCAGGCCGCCGCCGGTGATGGCGACGTTTTCGATGCCGTCGCCCCAGATCAGGCTGTTGTGCCAGTGGCTGTGGCCGGCATCCTGGTAGCGCGAAAACTCGTTGGGTTCGGCGGCGTCATAGGCCGCGGCGTCGGCCGCCGCTTCGATAATGGCGCCGGCTTCGATGTGCAGCGTGACGTTGCTGCGCAGTTGAATGGACCCCGAGAGGTAAGTTCCCGGCGGCACGTTGACGGTGCCCCCGCCGGCCGCCGCCGCCGCCGCGACCGCCTTGTTGATGGCCTCGCGGTCGAGCGTCTTCCCGTCGCCCTTCGCCCCGAAGGCGGTCACATCGAACACCGCGGCCTGGCAGCACGCGGAGCCGAGACACAGCAGCAGCAATTGGAACCGATGCATAGGAAACTCCAAGCGTAGCGCAAGTGGGGCGAGGCGGGCGCGGTGGGGTGGCGGGGACGGGTATTTCCCGCCAGCGCGGCGACCGGAGGGAGCGGACCGCGACACGAAGGGAGCGGGCCCTTGTCCACCGGCCGTTTCGGAGGTGTAGAATGGTGCGGTCCGGCGTGGATACTTCGAGGCGCTCCATGATAGCCAGGTTTAGAGTCCTGTTCCTAGGTTCTGTTTGTCTGGTCTGGCCGGCGTTCCTTCCGGCCCAGGTCGACCAAAGCTGCGTGGTCAAGTGCATGGAGAGCTCCGGCTGCTGGAGCGGAGGATCCGTCACGATGCCGGGCTACTGCAATAACAGGCCGGAGCTCTGCGATATCGAGTGCAGCACCGCCTCATGGGGCGCCATCGCCTATAGCTGGAAGGACAAGATCTCCGGCTGGGCGTACGGGAAGTCGAACCGGACCGACGCCGTGAGAATGGCAATGCAGGCCTGCGTCAAGGAGGGTGGCGCCAAGTGCATCCTGCAGACCAGCTTCAACGGGATCTGCGGCTCCGTCGCGGCGGACGGCGATCTGGTCGCCTGGGGGAATGCCGACACCAAGCCGAACGCCCAGCAGCGAGCACTGGCCGAGTGCGCCCGCCTCGGCGCCAAGAAGTGCGCCCTGCAAGCGACGATCTGCTCGATATGGAACTCCAACGCGGGAACGCCGGCTCCGCCAAGCCCGCCTCCACCGCCCAGGAGCATATCCTGGGGCGCCATCGCTTACAGCGACGGGGACATGGGCGCCGGATGGTCGCAGGGCAAGGACGACCGGGCCAGCGCGGAGAAGGAAGCGATGAACCTCTGCTCCCAGCGCGGCAAGGCGTGCGTTTTGCGGACCGCCTTCAATAAACAGTGCGGGGCGCTGGCGGCGGATGGGCGAGTCTCGGGTTGGGGAACATCCGCGGACCAGAGCGAGGCCCAGCAAAAAGCGATCGATGAGTGCAAGAAGGCCGGCGGCGCAAGGTGCGTGCTTCACATCTCGTTCTGCTCACGTTGACGGTTGACGCCACCCCGCCCGTCGCGGATGGCGTCCGCTCTGGAAAAACGGAACCGGGAGAACGGTCCCAGCATCACGCCTTACCCCCGGAAGTGGCGTCAGCCGGCTACAAGCGGAGCGTCGTCCGCTCCGGCAAGGGTGCACGCATCGCAGTTGGACCAAGCAGATCTGGCGGGCGTTGTCGGCAAATACCGGTAGCGATTCCGCCGGCTCTTCCCGCGTGGCGTGTCCCCGCCGCGCTACGCTCCCGTGCCGTATCATACAGAAATGCCGATGCGATTCCTGCTGGTTCTACTTTGGGCGTCCTTCCTACTAAGTGCGCAGTCAAGCGCGGCGTCCCAAACCCTTCACATTCCCGCCGGCGCTGAAAGCGGGCCGGGGTTCGATGCACAGGCCGCGACCAAAGCCTATCTCGCCACCTGGAAGCCGTCTCAAAAAGCCCGTTCCGACGCGTATTTTGAGGGAGGCTATTGGCTGCTACTCTGGGATCTCCTGGTCGGCGCCGCCATATCCATCCTGCTGCTGGCCACGCGCCTTTCAGCCAGGTTCCGCGACTGGTCCGAGCGCATCGCGCCGCGCAAACCGCTGGCCACCTGGCTGTACTGGGCACTGTATTCGCTGGCGGTTTTCATCCTGGGCTTGCCATGGGCGGTGTATGAAGGATTCGTGCGGGAAGCTAAGTACGGATTCATGAATCAGACATTTGCCGCGTGGTTCGCGGACCAATCCAAGGCGCTCGCGATGATTATCCTGCTGGGCGGCATCGCGGCGATGGCGCTGTTCGGAATTGTGCGGCGCCTCGAACGCACCTGGCATATCTGGGGCGCCGGCGCCGCGATCGCCTTCGCCATGGCCGCCGTGCTCATCTTCCCCGTCTTCATCGCGCCGCTGTTCAACACGTACAAGTTACTGGAGGATGCGAGCATTCGCGATCCCATCCTGCGCATTGCCAGGGAGAACGGGATTCCCGCCACCAGGGTTTACGAAATGGACGCCTCGCGCCAGTCCAACCGCATCAGCGCCAACGTCAGCGGCCTGCTGGGAACCGAGCGAATCACGCTCAACGACAACCTGTTGCGCCGCTGTTCGCCGCAGGCCGTTCTGGCAGTGATGGGCCATGAGATGGGGCACTACGTTCTGAACCACACTTACAAAATGGTCGCGTTCCAGGCGCTTATCTTTCTGGGGTTTTTTGCCGCGCTGCGCTGGTCCCTGGACCGGTCGTTGACACGGTGGGGCGCCGGTTGGCGCATTCGCGGCGCAGGCGACACCGCGGTGCTGCCGCTGGCCGCGCTCATTCTGTCGATCCTCTCATTCGCCGCCACTCCCATCCAGAACACCCTGGTGCGCACTCAGGAATATGAGGCGGACATCTTCGGACTGAACGCATCGCGGCAACCGGACGGCTTCGCCGAGGCGGCGCTGTTGCTGGGCGAATACCGTAAGATGGAGCCGGGCGCCGTGGAAGAGTTCCTGTTCTTCGACCATCCCAGCGGGCGGACGCGAATCTATTCGGCGATGCGATGGAAGGCCGAGAATCAGTGTCTCGGGAGCGCGGTGAACCCGTGCGAGCGCCCCGCCAGCGCAGCCGGCCGCTAGGTCTCCGGCAAAGTTTGGAATTCGCTCGCCGGGGCGGCCGATTCCGGAAGCGCGGGTTTACGGCAATTACGGCATGTTATGATCGCAAGGAGCCTTATGCCTGGCTCGATAATCCCATTGGGCAGACGCTCCAGGACGGGAAAGGAATGGCAATGTTCAGCAAGCTTTTTCCCCAGTGCGTGGATAACACGTATCGCGGCCGCAAGCTCGCGCTCTGGTTGTTGGCGGCGATCGTGGCCGTGAAGGTTTTCCAGTGCGTGCTGATCATGTTCAACGGCAACTATGTCCTGAAGGGCGCGGACGGCATCCCGCTGGACACATACACCGCCGCGGGCGCACAGACCGTGGTGGCAATTTGGGCAGTTGCGAGTCTCAACCGTCTGCTAATCGGTTTGATGTGCGTAGTGGTATTGGTCCGGTATCGCAGCCTGGTTACATCGATGTTTGTGCTGCTGGCGCTCCAGGATCTGGGCAGAGAGGCTATACTCCATTTCATTCCGATTGTCCGGACCGGGAACCCACCGGCACTTCACGTGAACTTAGTACTTCTCGTTTTGACAATCGTCGGGCTATGGCTGTCGCTATGGGAGACCAAGCGGCCCTGACCGCCGCTGCCGGATGCTCTCTCCTGTAGTCGAGAGCGGCGAACACCCGCCGGCCGCCGTCGCCCGCCACTGGCGGCGCCTGGGCCGAACCGGGCCGGCGCCATCCGCTAAACTGGGACGCAAAGGCCATGAGTAGCCCCATCTCCACCCACAATCTGTCGAAAGCCTTCCGCCGCATCGAAGCGGTCCACGCGCTGGACCTCGAGGTGCCCGAGGGCAGCATCTACGCGCTGATCGGCCCCAACGGCGCGGGCAAGACCACCACCATCAAGCTGCTGATGAACATCCTGCGCGCCTCCGCCGGATCGGCCGAGGTGCTGGGCGTCGATTCGCGCCGTCTCTCGCCCCGCGAATTCGCGCGCATCGGCCACGTTTCCGAAAACCAGGAAATGCTTGAGTGGATGACGCTGGACTATTTTCTGCGCTACCTCAAGCCGTTCTACCCCACCTGGGACGACGCGCTGGCCGATGACCTGGTGCGCCGGTTCGAACTGCCGCGCGACCGCCCGCTGCGCCACCTCTCGCACGGCATGCGCATGAAAGCCGTGCTGGCTTCGTCGCTGGCGTACCGCCCCGAACTGGTGATTTTGGACGAGCCCTTCACCGGCCTGGACGCGCTGGTGCGCGACGAGTTCATCCAAAGCCTGCGGGAGCGCGCCCAGGGCACCACCATCCTGGTCTCCTCGCACGACCTGGGCGAGATCGATAACTTCGCCAGCCACGTGGGCTACATCGAGGAGGGCCGGCTGCGGTTCACGGAAGAAATGGGCACGCTGGCCGGCCGCTTCCGGCAAGTGGAGATCGCCTTCGACGCCTTGCCGGCGCTGCCCGCGGACTGGCCCGCCGCGTGGATGCGGCCCGAGACCTCGGCCGCCGTGCTGCGCTTCATCGACAGCCGTTTCGAAACCGAGCGCACCGCCGCCGAAATCCGCCGCCTGTTCCCCGGCGCGCGCGGCGTGGCGTTTCATTCCATGACGCTGCGCGAGATCTTCGTGACGCTGGCGCTGGCCGGCCGTCACGCCAAGGCGGCTTGACGCGGAGCGCGCATGCGGCAGGCCATCCACATATTCGGCAAGGACGCCCGGCACTGCCGGCCCTATATCGCCGTGGTCGTGGCGCTCACGGCGGTGAACGCCTGGCTGGGCTGCCGGGATGTTCCGGTCAGCCCGGACCGCCTGGGTTGGATTCTCCCGTTCCTTACCGGGCTGGCCTGGTGGTTCGCCGCCGCCGCCGCGGTGCATGGTGAAAGCCCGATCGGCGATTGCCAGTTCTGGGTGACGCGGCCCTATTCGTGGAAGAGCCTGCTGGCCGCCAAGCTGCTGTTCCTGGCCGCGTTCGTGGGGCTGCCGGTGTTCGTTTCCGATTGCGTCATCCTGCTGGCCTGCGGGTTCAACCCGCTCACCCTGATCCCCGGCCTGGCGCTGCGCCAATGCTGGCTGGCGGCGTTTATGGCGCTGCCCTTCGCGGTGGCCGCGCTGACCCGCCTCACCCGCGATTTCGTGCTGGCCGGCCTGGCCTTCTACGCCGTTTTCCCGGTGATGGCCCTATTCGATACCGGGTTCGCCGGCATGGCCGGTTGGGAACCCGCCTGGTTCCGGGACGGCGCGCCGTGGCTGCTTCCGTTGGCGGCTCTCTCGCTGGCCGTGTGGCAGTATTCGCGCCGCCGGACCACCCTGATCCGCGTGCTGGCGATGGCGCTGGCTCCGATGGCGCCGTTCCTGACTGTGCCGGCGCTTTCCCTTCGAGCTCACCCGGCCCTCCCCCGCGACGCGCCAAAGTACCGGGGCATAGCGCCGCAGTTCGATCCCGGCCGGGGATACCGGTACGCCAGCCCTTACGAACCGAGCGGCTGGATCTCTATCCCGATCAAGATCGGCGGCTGGCCCGCCGGCTTGGCGACTGCCCGAGGTGAGGGCGTGAGCCTGCTGCAGCATGGCCGGGTGGTGTGGACTCAGGGATACCGGGTCGCAGACACTCACGGCGACGGACTCGCCTGGCTGGTTTTCAACCCTCCAGAGAACTTACGCGCCGCCACGGTGGAACTGTCGGCGCCCATGGACCTCGAACTTTACGAGCAGCCAGGCGGCGTGGCCCTGCCGCCCGATGGCGGCTGGGCCTACATCCCCGGCTTCGGAACGGTTGCCGCGAGGGATGTCGAGGGTGGAAGAGTCCTGCTCGCGCGCACGCCGCTGAAGCCCGCCGGGCCGGAGTGGAGATACCGGCTCAACGGCCAGACCGGTGACGGCGTGTGGGATAGCTACGATCACGCCGCGCCAGTGTCTCCTCTGGCTTTTCGGATCGGCAGCGTTTGCCGGAACGTCGGCGGCCCTGGCGGCACACCGCCTCCGTTCTTCCTCACCGCCAGGCGCCTGGTGGCCGTGCTCCACCGCGAATTGAATATCCCCCAGATCCGGCTGGCCGACTACCAGATCCAAAAGCCTTGAGAACCGCCATGCGACAAGCCCTCCACATTTTCCGCAAGGACGTCCGGCGCTGCTGGCCCTACATCGCCGCGGTCGTGGCGCTTACGGCGGTGAACGCCTGGCTGGGGTGCCGCGAGGTGGAATTCGACTACACTCCGCAGGCCGACCGGGCGCAGAAACTTTTCCCGTTCCTGCTCGCGCTGGGCTGGTGGCTGGCCGTCAGCTCGGCGGTCCACGGGGAAAGCCTGGTTGGCGACCGCCAGTTCTGGGTGACGCGGCCGTATTCGTGGAGGAGCCTGCTGGCCGCCAAGCTGATGTTTTTGGCGGCATTCGTGGGCCTGCCGATGTTCCTCTCCGATGCCGTCATCCTGCTGCACAGCGCCTTCAACCCGCTGCCGCTGATTCCCGGCCTGCTGCTGCGCCAAGGCTGGCTGGCGGCCTTCCTGGTGCTGCCGTTCCTGATCTCCTCGCTGACCCGGACGCTGCGCGACTTCGTGCTCGCCGGCCTGGCGTTCTACATCGGCGGCGTGGCTGCCATGGCGCTGGCGGAGGAACTGTTCGCCCAGTCGGGTTGGGCGTTTCCGCTGCGGCCCTCGTGGGTCTGGGACACCGTGCCATGGCTGCTTCCGGTGGCGGGGCTGTCGCTCGCGACGTGGCAGTTCGCGCGCCGTCAGACCGCCCGGCCCCGCACGCTGGCCGTGGGGCTCGCTATTCTGTTGCCGCTCTGGGCCGCGCCGCTGCTCATCCCCCCACCGAAAACCACGATTGTGCCGGACGATCCCAGGTGCCGGGACATCGGGCTCCGGTTCGACACCGAACGGCGGCCCGATCGCGCCACCATCGAAGGCCGGGATGGCTACACCTTTGTCCCCATGATCCAGAGCGGCTGGCCCGCCGGCCTGTTGGACTTCGGCCTGGTGCACGTGAAGGTGCTGGAGCGCGGACGCGAGATGTTCGCCGCCGATTTCGGCATGGTCCCCAGCACCGATGGACGCGACTGGATTCTGCTCACCCCCGTTCCCGGCTGGTTAACCACCCATAAGGTGGATCTTTGGGTCTCCACCGACATCCGGGTTTACGAACAGCACGGCAGCGCGAACCTGCGGCCCGATGGCGGTTGGACCTACGTCCCGGATTTCGGCAGCGTGGCGCTCAAGAACGGCACTTTCGGGTCGCGTTACCTGATCGTTCGCACCGCGCTGCAACGCCTGCCAAACGGGTGGCACTTCCGGATGAACGGAGGGCCTTCGCGCGTCTTCCTGGACGAACCCCCGCCGCTGGCCGCTTCGCCCTTGACGTTCAACCCCAGCCCGGTCTATTCGAAAGCCGGTTTCGCTCCCGGTCTCGGCGTCCTCCGCGCCCCGCTGGTCTTCAGCCCCGAGCGCCCTCTCGGCAGGGTCCACCGCGAGCTGACCATCCCCCAGATCAAGCTGGCGGATTACCTGTATCATTCCCCGCAGTGAAGCGGCCGGCGCGCCCGCGGCTCACTTCCTGAAGCACCAGAGCCAGTACTCCTGCCCGCCCGCGCCGCGCTGGTGGCGCAATTCGAAACCGCACCGGTCGCAAATGGACTGGGCATCTTCCGGGGTGACCATGACCCCTACCCAGGTATCCGGCGGGTCGAAGCGTGGCTTTGTCCGCACGGACGGCGGCAGCACCAGTTGGCGGATGGGCCGCAGAAACCGCCGCCGGATGGGCAGGGGAATCTTGCCGGCCAGCCTCCAGCGCCACGGCACTTCGCTCAGCGGTACGGCTTCCGGCGGTGGAACCGGCAAGGGCGGCGGCTCTTGCTCCGGGATTTCGGGAAGTCCGTGCACCTGCACCTTGAACAGCGCCCCCGGCCGCAGCAGCCGGGCGGCCTCGCGGAAATAGCTCTCGATCACGGCGAAGCTGGGAATGTGCTGGAACACGATCACCGAAAAGGCGAAGTCGAACGGCGCGTTTGGGACGACTGCCAGGTCCATGCCGTTGTTCTGGTACAGGAACACATTCGGCAGCCCCGCCAGCGCGCTGCGCGCCTGCGCGATCATCTCGCCGCTCACGTCCACGGCATGCACTTCGCCGAACACCCCGGCCAGCGCGCGTGTGACCCGTCCCGCACCGCAGCCGATCTCGAGCACCCGCATCGAAGCCGGATCCCGTCCTTGGCAGATGTTGTCCATATCGTTGAGGACCGTATCGGCAAGTTCCTTTTCGCCGGAGGCGAAGAACTCCTCGTCGGTCCAGTTGGAACGGTCGGTGGCCACGTAATACCGAGCGTTCTCCCGCGCCCGGCGGTCCCAGTCCCGGCGCATGGAGCGCAAGGTGGATTTCAGACTATCCTCACTCATCCCGAGGACTTGATCGTAGCACGGGCCGCGCCAATCCAGCCCCCGCCAATCCAGCCCCCGCCGTGAGCGTCCCGCCCGGTTTTTGGCTACAATAGGAATTCGGCGGAGGTGGGTCTTCTCGAGTAGCAGCCGAGCCGCAATCGCGAATATCGGTCCTTTAGTAGTCCGAACAACCTCCCGCGCCCTTTTTTCCCTCGTTTTCCCCGAGGATTGCCGTGTTTGCGGGCTCCCTCTCGACGCCATCAGCCGCATTCCGGTATGCGCCGGCTGCCTGACCCAGCCCGAGCCCATGAGCGCCGGGTTCTTCTGCGTCGATTGCCGGACTCCCTTTGCCAATCCGTTCCCGCTGGACGCCGAGGGCCGGTGCGCCCTGTGCCGCAGCGGGCTGCGCGGGTTCGACGCGGCCTACTGTTTCGGCGCTTACGAAGGCGTGCTGCGGGAACTGATCCATCTCTATAAGTACGGCGCCGTGAAGACCCTGGCCCGTCCGCTGGGCGATCTGCTGGCGCGCGCCCTGCCGCGCGACGAGCGGTTCGACGGAATTACACCGGTCCCGCTGCACTGGCTCAAGTTCTGGTCCCGGGGCTTCAACCAGTCGGCGTTGCTGGCGCAGGTGCTGGCGCGCCGTTCGGGAATTCCCCTGCTTCCGGCCCTGCGCCGGACGCGCTTCACCGCCGCGCAGGCCAGCCTGAGCAACTCGTCGCGGCGGAGGAACGTGGCCGCGGCGTTTCGCGTGCGGCGCCTCGGCGGCTTCGCGCGGAAGCTGGAGGGCCGGCGCATCCTGCTGATCGACGATGTGATGACCACCGGAGCCACCGCCGCCGCCTGCGCCAATGCGCTCAAACGGGCCGGTGCGGCACGCGTGGCGCTACTGACAATCGCCCGAGTCGACCGGAGAATGAGCGGGGGGCACGCGACCGCCCCCGACACCAGATTAGGAGGACGTGCCCGATGACGGGTGATCGATTGCAGCGGCCGGTGCTGGTGCTCAACGCCAGCTATGAGCCGATCAATATCTGCGCCGCCCGGCGGGCGCTGGTACTGGTACTCAAGGGGGTGGCATCGGCCGAAGAGGAATCGCTGAACGCCATCCACTCGGCGCGGAATGCGATGCGGCTGCCTTCGGTGATCCGGCTGCTGGAATACCGCCGCATCCCGCACCAGACGCGGGCGCTATCGCGCAAGAACATCCTGATGCGGGACCGTTACACCTGTCAGTACTGCCACCGCATCCTGCCGAGCGGGGAATTGACGCTCGACCACGTGATTCCTCGCTCCCGCGCGGGCGAAACCGCCTGGGAGAACCTGGTGGCCTGCTGCCACCCCTGCAACAACCGCAAAGGCAGCCGGACCCCCGAAGAAGCCGGCATGAAACTGGCCCGCCAGCCGCGCCCCTTCAGCCTGCACACCAGCCGCCACCTGATGCGTCTTTTGGGCAAGGGCGAAGCGCAGTGGCAGAAGTACCTGTTCTTTTAGGGCACGGCCCGGTTTAGGGTTTGACCCGACCGGCTGGCGGCGGTCATCCCGCCCCCACCATCTCGCGCATATCCTCCACCAGTTCCTTGAGCGTGGCGGCGTAGCCACTCAACTCGCTTCCCGCGGTGGCTCCGTCTTTGGCGGCGGCGGCGCTATTCTGGGTCACCTGTTCCATCTGGATCACGGCGCGGGAGATGTGCTCCATGCCGCGGGCCTGCTCCTGGCTGCCGAGACTGACTTCATCGACCAGCGCCTTGACCCGCGCGGAGTTGTCGGTCATGGAGCGGACGGCGCCGGCCACCTGGTCGAGTTGGGCGTTGCCGTGGCGGGAGGTGGCGATCGATTCCTCGATCAGCCCGGCCGTATCCCTGGCCGCCTGGGCGCACCGTTGCGCCAGGTTGCGGACTTCGTCGGCGACCACGGCGAAGCCCAGACCGGCCTCTCCGGCGCGGGCGGCTTCCACGGCGGCATTGAGCGCCAGGATGTTGGTCTGGAAGGCAATCTCGTCGATCACTTTGATAATGCGGGCGATCTTGTTGCTGGACGCGTCGATTTCCTTCATCTTGTCGACCATCCCGTCGAGCGTCTGGTTGACCTGCGCCGCCCCTTTGTCGGACTCCTTCACCAGGCCGGCCACCTGCAAGGCGTGGTCGGCGTTCTTGCGGGTGATGGAACTGATTTCCTCGGTGGATGCCGAGGTCTCTTCCAGGGACGCCGCCTGGTGACTGGCGCCGTCGGCCAGTTGATTGCTGGTTTCCGATACCTGGGCGGCGGCGTTGGCCACCTGTTCGGCGCTTTGCGCAATGCGCTGCGCCAACCCGCGCAGTGAGGAGTTGGCCTTGCGCACGATGGCGAAGAGCAGTCCGCCCACGGCCAGCCCCACAATCGCCAGACCCAGCGTGATGGCCCGGCCGCGCGCGGCGGTCCCCGCCGATTCTTCGGCGGCGAGCGCCAGCTCGCGATTCTCCTGCCCCACCAATTCGTTGGCGCGGCGGCCGATCTCCTCCAGCCGCGGCAGCACCTTTTCCGAAAAGATGGTCATGGCCGTATCCATCTGCTGGTTGGCCATGGCCTGGCTCAATTCGGCGTGAGCCTGGTTCACCAGCCCGGCCTGCTGGGTGAGGGTCTGCACCAACCCCGAGGTTTCCGCCGAGTCGGCCAGCTCCCGCAGGTTCCCGAGCGCCTGCTGCAGACCGACGGCGCGCTCCCGAAAGGCGCGCTCGTAGCCGGCGGAATGCTCCTTGTCGCCGAGCATGGCCGCCATCACGTTGCCCCTCTCCAGGCTGGTCAGCGCCGAAGTCGAAGCGTCCACATCGCCGGCCAGGTACTGCTTGCGCGCCGTCACCTTCGCGGCGCGGTCCAGATCCCGGTTCAGGCTCCGCGTCACCAGCAGCGCCCCCGCGCTGAGAATCAGCACCAGAGCCAGCATCAGGCCGAAGGCGCCGAGCAGTTTCTTCGTCAGACTCATCTTTGTCCTCTTACATCTTGAACGCGAAGGTGAAAGGCGCCAGCGCCTTCACCAGCTTGCCGTCTTCGGTGAACGGCGTGAACTTCCACTGCTTCAAGGCATCCGCGCCGGCGCGGGTCAGCATCGCGTTGCCGCTCACGATAGTGACCTTCTCCACCTTCCCGTTTTCCCCGATCAAGGCTTCCAACTCCACTACGCCCTCCACCTTAAGCTGCCTGGCGATGGGCGGATAGTCCGGCTGAACCTTGGTTGTCGCGGCTTGCATGGCTTCGGCGCGGCTGACCTTCTTGACACCCTCCTGACCGGAACCGGGACCAACCGCCAGCACGGCGAGCAGCACCAGCCCACAAACGGTTCTTCCGGTGCGAACCATTTTGCCTCCCAAGAGTGTCCTCTCAAGTTCCTATATCGGACGAATCCCCCAAAGGTTTAGGGTCCGACACCCGGCCGGAAATCGGGTGACGGACCCGCGGGGAGACCGGCTCGCGGCCACGCATCCCGGCGCCAGGCAATTCTGGCGGCGCCGGGCAGCCACGTATAATCAAGAGGTAAGAGCAGCACCATGAGAAAGCGCGTTTTGTACGGCCTGGCAATCGTCCTGCTGGCGGTGTCCGTGCTGCTGGTGGTGTGGCAGGGTTCGTTCCGTCTCGGGCCGTTCAGCCCGGAAGGCGCTCAGCAGGCCCTCATCTACTGGGCCACCCTGGTGCTGATCTTCATCCTCATGGTGGTGCTGGCCTTCAACCTGGCCCGCGAGTTCCTCAAGCTGTACGTGGCCCGCCAGGCCAACGAGGAAGGCTCCCGCATCCGCACCAAGCTGGTGGTGGGCGCCCTCACCCTCAGCGTCGTCCCCGTGTTTTTTCTGGTGTTCTTCAGCTACGAAGTGTTCAGCTTCAACGCCAACAAGTGGTTCACCGAGCCCGCCGAAGTCCGGAAAGGGCTGTTCATCGACCTGGCCACCAGCCTCAAGAAGGAGATGCGCGACCGCGTCGAGGTGCAGGCCACGTTGCTGGCGCTGCAGGCCGAAACCCGCCGGCTCCTCGAGGACGGCGAGCGCACCCCCGGCTTTCTGGAGCGCTTCGCCGGGGAACAGGGGCTGGATGCGGCGGCCATTTTCGCTCCCTCCGGCGGCGCTCCGCTGGATTCCTGGCAGGCCACTCCCGGCAGCCGGCCTCCCGGGCAGGCGTTCGAATCGAAGGCTTCCGTGCCCGGCGCCGCGGGGATGATCGGCGTGGTGGCGGTTCGCGCCAGCATGGCCCTGGACGCGGCCGACGGCGTGGCCCAGATCGAGCGGCAGACCAGAATCTCCAACCAGCTCCGGGAGCGCGGCAAGGACATCCGCACGCAACTGATCCTCCTCATGGCCCTGATCACCCTCTTCGTGATTTTCGTAGCCACCTGGATCGCGCTGTTCCTGGCCAAGCAGATCAGCGTCCCCATCACCGCCCTGCTGGAAGCCGCCCGCGAAGTGCGCAAGGGGAATCTCACGCACCGCGTCGAGGTCCAGGCCGCCGACGAGCTGGGCCTGCTGGTGCGCGGTTTCAACCAGATGACCCAGGAGATGGAGGCCAACCAGCGCGAGCTGGACCGCCGCCGCCGCTTCACCGAAGCCATCCTCGAGAGCATTCCCACGGCCGTCATTTCCATCTCTTCGGACGGACACATCCAGCGCGTCAACCGCCCGTTGCTCAAGATCTTCCCTGCCGGGCTGGTGGAGCGCGCCACGCGCCTGGAAGACCTCTTTTCGCGCGACGACACCGCCGAAATCAAGTACCTTATGAAGCGCGCCCGCCGCACGGGCGTGGCCACCCGGCAGCTCGAACTGCGCGCCGAGGACCGCGTCCACCACGTCGCCGCCACCGTTTCGGCGCTCGACGACAAGCTCACCAGCGGATTCGTCATCGTCCTGGAGGACACCAGCGAACTGCTGCGCGCGCAGAAGGCCGCCGCCTGGCACGAGGTGGCGCGCCGCGTGGCCCACGAGATCAAGAACCCGCTGACGCCCATCGGGCTCTCCGCCGAGCGCATCGCCCTGCAGGTGGACCGCCTGGGCTTGCCGCCGGCCCAGGCCGCCATCCTGCGCGAGTGCTCCGAAACCATTTCCAAGTCCGTGGAATCGGTCAAGACGCTGGTGGACGAGTTCTCCCAGTTCGCCCGCTTCCCGTCGGCTCAGCCCGTGCGCGCGGATCTCAACCGGGTGGTGGAACAGGCCCTGCTGGTTTTCCAGGGACGCCTGGAAGGCATCTCCATCCGAACCAGCCTGGCGCCCAGCCTGCCGCTGGTGAACCTGGACCCCGAACAGTTCCAGCGGGTGGTCGTCAACCTGGTGGACAACGCCGCCGAAGCCATGCAGGATGCCCTGGTGAAGAACCTCTACATCGCCACCCAGGCCGGGGCCGCGGACACCGTCGAGCTGGTGGTGGCCGATTCCGGCTGCGGCGTAAGCTCCGACGACAAGGAGAAACTCTTCCTGCCTTACTTCTCGACCAAGAACCGCGGAACCGGCCTGGGCCTGGCCATCGTCAGCCATATCGTGGCCGAGCACCACGCGCAGATCCGCGTGGAGGACAATCGCCCCGCGGGAGCGCGCTTCACGGTGGAGATCCCCGTGCCGGTGGAGGCCGAAAGCGAAAGCGCCGCGCGCGCGGTGGTGGCCGGATCGTGAAACCGCGGCGCATTCTGGTGGTGGACGACGAGCCCGGCATCCGCCAGTCCCTCAGCGGCGTGCTGGAGGACGAAGGCTATTCCGTGGATGCCGCCGAGAGCGGCGAAGCCTGCCTGGCGCTGCTCCCCGGCGGCGCCTTCGAGCTGGTGCTGCTGGACATCTGGCTGCCCGGCATCGACGGCATGGACGTGCTGTCGCGCATTCAGGAAATGCCCCTGTCCGAGCGCCCCGAGGTGGTGGTCATTTCCGGCCACGGAAGCATCGAGGCCGCCGTCAAGGCCACCAAGCTGGGGGCCTTCGATTTCCTGGAGAAGCCGCTCTCCATCGGGAAGGTGCTGGTGGTGGCCAAGAACGCGCTCGACCACCGCACTCTGACTTTGGAAAACACCCTGCTCAAGGGAGACCCCGGCTCGCGCTACCGCATCATCGGCGAAAGCGCGCCCGTGAAGGCCCTCCGCCAGCAGCTATCCCTCATGGCCGGCACCAACGGCCGCGTCCTGATCTTCGGCGAAAGCGGGGTTGGCAAGGAACTGGTGGCCCACGCGCTGCACGCCATGAGCCCGCGCGCCGCCCTGCCTTTCGTGGAAGTGAACTGCGCGGCCATACCCGAAGAGCTGATCGAGAGCGAGCTGTTCGGGCACCGCAAGGGCAGCTTCGCCGGCGCCATGGACGACAAGACCGGCAAGTTCCAGAAGGCCGACGGCGGCACCGTCTTCCTGGACGAGGTGGGCGACATGAGCCTGCGCACCCAGGCCAAGGTGCTGCGCGCCATCGAGGAGCAGCGCTTCGAGCCGGTGGGCGCCGCCGAATCGCTGCAGGTGGACGTGCGCATGGTGGCCTCCACCAACAAGAACCTGGACGAGGAAATCGAACGCGGCAATTTCCGCGAGGACCTGTTCTACCGCCTGAACGTGATCCCCTTCGTGGTCCCGCCCCTGCGCGAGCGGCTGGAAGACATCCCCCTGCTGGCCGACCATTTCCTCAAGGAGTTCACCACCGCCTACGGCCGCAAGCCCAAGGAGCTGACGCCGGAAGCCTACCAGGCTCTGCGCGAGTACCACTGGCCGGGCAACGTGCGCGAGCTGAAGAACCTGATCGAGCGGATCGTGATTCTGAACCCGCAGGTGCGCGTGGACGCGCGGCACATCCCGCTGCACCCCGCGCGCCGCCAGCCCGACCGGCCGCCCGAGCGTTTCGGCAGCCTGCAGGAAGTACGCGAGGCGGCCGAGCGCGAGTACATACTTAAGAAGCTGGAAGAGACCAACGGCAATGTTACCCGGACCGCCGAGTTACTGGGGCTGGAGCGGAGTAACTTGTATAGGAAGATGAAGACGCTGGGGATCGGGCCGAAGGAGTAAGGGGGCGGGGCTATGTCCGATCTGATGCACAAAAGGGCATAACACCAATAGCCACAGATGAACACAGATCGACACAGATAAGTAGAATGGGTGTGGTATCTGTGTTCATCTGTGTTTATCTGTGGCTCGGAACAGCTTTTGAGAAGTTCGCTCGGCGAAGGCAGGCCGGGCAGGCGAGGCGCTTGAATGCGGGGCTACAAAGAGATAGCCACACAGCCGGAAATGGACGCGTTCCTCGACCACGTGAAAGGGTTTCACGATGGGATGACCAAAGAGATGTACGTCGTGAATCGCGCCCACGTCAGTTTCGACCACTCGATGTCAATGACCCATCGCTTCGACGCACGGTTGTTGGTCCAGACCCAGTGGGATCCTTTCGCGATCGAGATCGTCTTCATCGGCGTCCAGACGCTGCGAATGGGGGACCCCGGGGAGTACTGGGACGCGACCGGCCTGGTGGAACGCACGACCAGGCCGGTGGAGAAACGGACCGTCTCGCTCAAGTTCGATCGCGGACTGGAGATAACCGCGGAACGCTTGCTCGTCCGCGATCGCTCCAATTGGCTCGGTCCAACAGCGAGACTCGGCTCAGAAGTGCCCCATCCCGATTGCGTACCGGCGACGGCAATCCTGGACCGTTGGCGTCAGTGCTCGGCCTGCGCCGATGCTTTCGACACAGAGCCCTCGGCGATCTACGCGGTCTGTCCCACTTGCGGTCGAATGACCGAACTTGCAGTGCGCGAAACCGAGGGCGGCAATCCCGGCTGACGCCCGCCTTTACCGCTCGCCCAACACGTTTGGCAAGCCAGCCGTTGTATACCGGACCACGCCCGCACCCTCGAAACCGCTGTCGTTGGACCAGATCGGAATTCCGCGCTGCATCGCCAGCGCGAGCAACTACACGTCGTCCGGGTCCCTGCGGCCGATTCGCTTCTGCGCCTCCGCCATCGACGACGCATAGCTGCTCCGCGGAATCACCGTGACTGGAAGAGTGACGGCGGCAAGCAGTACCACGTCCACGGCCAGACGCCGCTTCTGCGCCAACTGCCCCGCCTACCCCTGCGCCTCGGCCAAGGTGACCTCGGCGGTCAGAATCTTCTCGACCGCCGGGTGGCGAAGCACCCATGCGGCCTGCCCTCCGATCAGCGCGGACAGCAGGACGTTAGCGCCGGCGGCGAGTTTCACGGCGCGTCTTCCGCCAGGATTCGAAGTCGGACAGAACCTCTTCTTCGGTCCCGCCGCTCTTGGCGATCTGCCGCCCGATCTCGGCGCTCAGCATCTCGAAGAGTTGGCGTTTCAGATCCACCGGCAGCGTGCCCTCCGGCGACGGGAAAAACACTCCCGCCATTCGTCCTCGGCGAGTGATCAAGACGGGCACCTTGGACTTCAGTAGCCCGGTCGCGTTATCGCGGAACTCCCGAACCGTGCTGACTCTCATGTGGTCACCCTGGTGACCATCATAGCCCGCGTTCCCCGCCCTCCGCTTCCGAACACCCCGTCTCGAGATCCGGCCAAGCGCCGAAGACTCCGTGGCCCCTACCCGATGGGCACAACGTCGAGATCCTCTATCGCAGCGTAGTCCCGGAAATCCGTGGTCACCAGCGGACAGCCCCACTGACGGGCGGATGCCGCAATCCAAGCGTCCGCAGTCTGGATCGGGCGCCCGGCGCGCCGGCATTGATCCACCAGGCCAACCCAGATCAGGCATGTACGCTCGTCGGGGTAGAGCGTGAGATACAGCGCGGTGTGTTCTTCGAGAGCGGCGCGGCGGGCCGCTCCCCAGTTGTTGGCAACGGGCCACAGCAGGAGCTCCGCCCGAGTCATGAAGGATATCACCAACTGATGACCTGCAATAGTTTCAATACAGGTTTGGCGAAGCGGATGGTTCCGATTAAACAGGATCGACACCACGTTGGTATCGAGGATCAGGACGTTCATTCGCGGCCGGCGCCGGCTGACTGGCTCTCGCGACGGAGCTTACGGATCATCTCGATGAAAGCATCGACTTCGGAGGGATCGCCGTCATCGGATGGGGCGAACTCCCGCACCGCGGGCTTCAGTCCGGGGATGAGTACGGCCGGGTCCGGCAGGCTTCTCGGATCCACAACCTTCGCCATGACTTCAGTGTATCGGAATTCGCGATGGCCAGTCCACCGAAACCAGATCGGTCGATTGGCCGCGCCCCCGCACTCCCGCCTTCCGCATCCGAACACCCCGTCTCGAAACCGGACACCCGCGCCCGCTCCGCCGCCGCGCCATCCAGCCTCCAGCCGCGCCGCGAACGGCCCCAGGATTGCTCTTCGTCACGGGTACCAACATGAATCCCCTCCACGATCTCCGCTTCGCCCTCCGCGGGTGGAAGAAGAGCCCGGTCACCACCGCCGTCCTCATCCTCGCGCTGGCGCTCGGCATCGGAGTCAATGCAGGCAGCTTCATGACCGTCAACGCCATCATTCTGCATCCGCTTCCCTACCCGAAACTCGACCGCATCGTGACCGTTTGGGAAGCGCCCGCCGGCCAGTCCGCGGACCGCGAGCCCGTAGCCCCGGCCAATTTCTTCGACTGGCGGGAGCAGAGCCGTTCCTTCGAAGCGCTGGCCGCCTACCGCCCCTGGGACGCCAACCTCACCGGCGCCGGCGAACCGGAGCGCGTGGCGGCTTGCCTCGCCACGCCCGAGTTTTTTCAGGTGCTAGGCCTGGCGCCCGCTCTGGGCCGCACGTACAGCGCCGCTGAAAGCGGACAGGAACGCCATGACGTGGTCGTGGTCAGCCAGGGATTCTGGAAGCGCCGCTTGGCGGGCGATCCGGCCGCTCTGGGGAAGACTGTGTCATTGGACGGAGCCGCTTACACCGTCGTCGGCGTCATGCCCGAGGACTTCAACTTCCCGCTCGAAACCGACGTCTGGGCGCCGATCGAGTTTCCGTTGGCCGAACGGCACGACCGCGAATCGCACTCGCTCGCCATCCTCGGACGCCTGAAGCCCGCCGTGCCGCTGCAGCAGGCGCGCGCCGAAATGGCGTCGATCGGGCGCCGCCTGGCCGTCCAGTATCCGGTTAGTAACCGCGACCGCGGCATTCAGGTAATTCCCGTCCGCGAACTTACTAACAATGTTACCGATCGCTTCGTTCTCACGTTACTGGCGACGGCCGGCTTCGTGCTGCTTCTGGCCGCCGCCAATGTCGCCAACCTGCTGCTGGTGCGCCTGGCCAACCGGCAGCGGGAGATCGCCGTCCGCACCGCCATGGGCGCTACCCGCTTCGGCATCGTCCGCCTGCTGGTCTTCGAAAGCGTGCTTCTGGCGCTGGTCTCCGGCGGCATCGGGCTGTATCTCGCGGACTTGAACCGCGTCCTCTCCGCTAAGTTGATTCCTCCCTGGGTGCTGCGGTATGTGGCGGGCATCCGGAACATGCGCATCGATGGCACGGTGGTGCTGTTCACCATCGGCGTGTCGCTCGCCGTGGGCCTTCTCTCGGCCATTCCCGCGGCGGTGCACGTGCTGCGCGGCACATCCGCCGGCGATCTGAACGAGGCGCTGAAAGAAGGCGGACGCGGCGGCTCGGCCGGGCGCGCGCACAGCCGCCTGCGGTCCACGCTGGCCATTTCGGAAGTGGCCCTGGCGCTGATTCTGCTGGTGGGCGCCGGCGTCATGGTGGGCACGTTTCAGCGGATGCTGAACGCCAACCCCGGCTTCGACACCCACAACCTGCTCACCCTGCGGATTGCGCTCGCGCCCTCGAAATACGCGGCCTCCGGCCAGGTCTCCGAGTTCTTCGACCGCCTGCTGCAAGGTCTCGGGGAAGTTCCATCGGCGCGATCGGCGGCTGTCTCCGGCGCCGCCAGTACCGCCCAGGGAGTCTATATCGAAGGGCGCGCCGCTCCCGTTCCCGGCGATCCGCGGCCCTCCGTCTATGCCGTGACCGGCCAGTATCTGCGGACGCTGCGCCTGCCTCTGATTCAGGGACGCCCCATCGGCGATGGGGACGGCCGCGAGTCCCAGCCCGTGGTGGTGGTGAGCCAGAGCGTCGCCCGCCACTATTGGCCGGCTTCCAACCCCATCGGCAGCCGGCTGAAGCTGTCGGCGAACGACCCGCGCTGGCTGACCGTGGTGGGCGTTTGCGGCGACGTGAAGGATTGGTTCGCCTCCCGGCCGGAGCCCCGTGTCTATGTCTCTTTCGAGCAGGCTCCCAGCGCCTGGGCCACGGTTTTCTTGCGAACCTCCGCCGGCTCCATGCAAGTTTCCGAAGCGGTGCGCGCGGAGGTGCGTAAGGTGGACCGCGGCCAGCCGGTCTTCGACCTCAAGACCATGGAACAGGCCATCGCCGAGCAGACCTCCGGCGTGCGCGCCTCGGCCGTCACCATGGAGACTTACGCCGCCATCGCCCTGTTCCTGGCCGTGAGCGGTATCTACGCCGTGATCTCTTACTCGGTCGCGCAGCGCACGCGCGAGATTGGAATCCGCATGGCGCTGGGGGCCGGCCGGGCGGACATACTGGCCATGGCCCTGGCCGGCGCGGTCCGCATGGGCGCGATCGGGCTGGCCATCGGGGTTCCGGTTACGCTCGCCATGCTGCATACCATGTCGAGCGTGCTGTACGGCGTGATGCGAATCGATGCCGCCACGTTCCTCGGTCTGACCCTGCTGCTGGCGTTCTCCGCGGTGGCGGCCGGCTACATCCCCGCTCACCGCGCCGCGCGCGTCGATCCCCTGACCGCCCTGCGCGCCGAGTGACGCGCCCGCCCGCGCGCATCTCCGCGAAAACCCGGGGACTGACGGCCCCGTCCCAAGGCCGCAAACCCTATCGCGCAGACTCCGATGCCTCTGTCTACGCTTCGCCCGCCGCCTCGCGGCGGCCGGCGCAAGACTCGGGGTCGGGATGGAGCCGATTCTTTTTTCCCGTAGGGCTCTTTCATCCCCTGCAACCTGCCGGTTCATCCCGGCGCACTCAGTCCCCGGGGTTTGTCTACCGGAAGGCCATCCCCGCGAAGCTTACCACGCTACGCTCGTCGATATTCCATTGCTCGTATTTCAATAGCTCGCCGCGTGCCCCGGGCGCCGCTTTCAGAAACGTGTAGAACGGCGACGCCCCGCACCATTTCAGGTCGTCCCGGTTGGGCCGCACCAGCTCCCAGAATCCGGCCGCGTCCGACGCGTTGATCCGCGACATGCGCTCCCGGTCCCGCTCGCCCACTTCGCTCATCACGCCCCGGCCGGCCACCGCTGCGAACCGGTCCTGGTACCGCGAGCCCATGTGCGCCATGTCCACGCCGAGGATCCAGAACAGCCGGCTGCCTTCGCGCTCGCGCAACTCCCCGAGCGCCTCCAGGAACCGCTTCACGCCGTCGTCGTCTTCCGGATTCCCTCCGTGAATCAGGCTCTTGGCGTAGGGCCCGCACAACACCGGCAGAATGCGCACATCCGGCCCCAGGACGTGCTGCAGGAAGAGCACCTGCAACTCCACGGTGTGCTCGAAGGAATGGCAGTAGTCTTCCATCTCGACGGCGCTGCCGCCGCGCGCCGCCAGCCAGTCCACCAGGCGCGTGTCGGCGGGCGCATCGCCCAGCGGCGTTCGAAAGGTCTTGCGCGTGAGGCCGAACCGTTCCGGGGCGCCGTAGTGCGAGGTCGCCAGGATCACGAAGGTGCGCTCGCGGTGCTCCGGCCGCAGCATGGCGTAGGCCGCGCGGTACGATTGCCATCCGCCCTCGGGGCTGACGTGCGGCGCCGCAATGGCGAATACATCCCCCTCCGCCGGCGCGCCCGCGCCGCCGCCGTCCATGTATCCCTCCATGGTCTGGCGCAAGGCCGCCGGATCCGCCGGATAGGCCGATCCCGCATGCGAGGCCGCGCGCTCCGGCTGGCCGGCGAACTCGCGCAGCCGCGCCGAGCGCATCCGCTCGAAGGTTTCGTCCTCCAGGAAACCGGTCTGGCTCAGGGTCCCGGCCAGGCTGAGAGCGATCGCGCTCACCTCCAGTTCCCCGGTCGCGCGCACCAGCGCGGCCCGCAGATCCAGCTCGGTGTGGCTTCCGTCGAAGCACCCCAGGCATTCCACCAGCGCCGGCGGGACGATCAGCATGGCGTCGCTGAAATGGTAGGGATCGCGAATCAACAACCCCGGTTGTTCGGGCACCGGGGAAGGCATGAAGTCCAGGTTCAGACGCAGGCGGGCGAGCGGTTGGGACACGATCCATCGTAACCCAGCCGCGCCGCCGCGGGCGCGGTTACACCACGCAGGACATCTGCCGCCGGGCGCCCGAAGCCGAACGGCCCCTGGGACCGAAACTGCGCACGTGCCGCCGGACCGCGGGCATCGCCAGGACCGCGCCCGGGCCGTCGTCGCGCAGCACTTCGCCCGGCGCGGCGCGGCGCGTCAGCCGGATTTTCAAGGTGCGCTCGATGTTGGCGATGTCGCTGCGCTCGATGCGCGCCGCAAAGGTGGAAGCCACGCCGCGCGCGCCCATGCGCCCCGTCCGTCCGACGCGGTGAATGAAGTCTTCGGGAACCTGCGGGAGGTCGTAGTTCACCACGTGCGAGATGCCCTCGACATGAATGCCGCGCGAGGCCACGTCGGTCGCCACCAGCACGCGGTAGGCCCCGTCCTGGAAGCCGCGCAGCGCCTGGTTGCGCTGGCTCTGGCTGCGGTCGCCGTGGATGGCCGCGGCCTTCACGCCGCCCTGCGCCAGCCGCTGGGAGAGCCGCTCGGCGCCGCGCTTGGTGCGAGCGAACACCAGGAACGAGCCGTCGCTCTCGCGCAGCATGTCCTCCAGCAGGCCCTGCTTGCGGTCCGGTTCCACTTCGTAAACGAAGAGGTCCACCTTCTCGGCCGGCCTGGTGATGGGATCCACCTGGATGCGCACCGCATCCCGCACCTGCGTGTCCACCAGGTGCCGCACGGAGCTTTCAATGGTGGCCGAGAACAGCATGGTCTGGCGGTCCTCCGGCGCTCCCGCCAAAATTCTGCGCACGGTGGGCAGGAAGCCCATGTCGAGCATGCGGTCGGCTTCGTCCAGAACCAGCATGCGGACCGTGCCGAGCGAGACCAGCCCGCGGCTCAGGAAATCGTACAGCCGGCCGGGGGTCGCGATCAGCACCTGCGCTCCCTTGCGGATGGACTGCAGTTGGGCGCGCTCGTTCACGCCTCCGACCACCACGGTGGCGCGGATTCCAGTGCCATGCGCCATTTTTCGAAAGGTCTCGTCGATCTGCATGGCGAGTTCGCGGGTGGGGGTCAGGATGACGCCGCCGACGCCCGCCGGCGCCGTGTGTTTTTCGAGCCGTTGAATCATAGGCAGGACAAACGCCAGCGTCTTGCCGGTTCCGGTTTGCGCGGTGGCCACCAGGTCGTTTCCCTCGAGCGCCGGCTCGATGGCCTGCGCTTGTACGGGGGTGAGTTCGGTGAAGCCGTGCTTACCGAGATTGCGCTTCAGCAGCGCGGAAAGGGGGAGTTCGGAAAAAGTTTTCATCTATCGTTTTAAGGAGGAGAACCTGCGTGCCGACTACCGGCTAGGGGAGAAGGGGCTGCGGATCGACTTCCAGTAGACTTCATTGTAGCAGTTCACGCGGCGAATTGTGCGGCGCGCAAGGGCGGCGCGGCAAGGCCTCGCAAATCGTCGCGCCATCGCCCCTCATATCAGCCGGAAGGTCCGCAGGTGGTCCAGCAGCTCGGCAATGTCGATGGGCTTTATCAGGTACGCGTCGCACATCTGCCGGAAAGAACGGGCCACCTCACCCATGTCCGTCACCGCCGTGGTCATGACGATTTTGGCTCCGCCGGAGGCGGCAATGCCGCGGGCCTGCTCGAGGGCGCGGATTTGCCCCACCGCCGCCGGGCCGTCCAGTTCGGGCATCAGGATGTCCATGCAGACCAGGTCGTAGGGCCGTCCGCTGCCGGCTGCCGTTCGAAAGGCGTCCACGGCTTCTTTTCCGTTGACGGCGATGTAGCACCGTCCATACCGGGACAGGACCCGCTGCAGCAGAAGCCTGGCGGTGAAATCGTCTTCCACGATCAGCGTTTTCATGATTCCAGCTCCGCAGCGGGATCGCGGTTCAGCCACCCGGCCGCCTGCCAGGCGGTTCGCAGCCGCGCGAACTCTTCGGTGGCGCCGGGCAAAAGCGCGCCGGCGCATTGCAGATCGCCCGCCGCCGCCGCCTGTTCCACCTCCCACGCACGCGCCCGCAAAGCTTCCGCCGCAACCGCCGCGGCCGCCCCTTTGATCCGGTGGGCCTGGCGCCGCGCGCCCGGCGCATCCGCCTCCGAAACCCGCGCCGACAAAACCGCCAGTTGCAGGGGGCAGTCTTCCAGGAAACCGCGGATCACGGCGCCCGCCAGTTCCCGGTCGTTCATGAGGCGCCGGAGAAGACCGCCTTCGTCGAAGACCGGGGCGGGCGTTTGGCTGGGAGCGATTGCGGCGGGCCGGATGGTAACGCCAGCGGCCGGCGCCGCGAGGTATCTCTGAAACGCTTCCCTGAGCTGCTCCAGCTCCACCGGTTTCGAAAGGAAGCCGTTCATTCCCGCGGCAATGCACCGCTGGCTGTTGCCCGGCATGGCGTCGGCGGTCAGGGCCACGATCGGGATGGTTCTCCCGGTGGCGCGTATGCGGCGCGTAGCTTCGTACCCATCCATGTCGGGCAAACGGCAGTCCATCAATATCAGGCCGTACTCCCTGGCTTCCAGCGCGCGGATGGCCTCCATTCCCGTGCCGGCCACGTCGGCCTGGTATCCCAGCTTGGCGATCTGTGCCCTGGCAACCGCCTGGCCGGTTGGATCGTCTTCGGCCACCAGAATTCTCGGCCTCCGCCCGGGGAGATTTCCCGCGGCCGCCGGCTGGCGCGCGGCGGGGTGTTCGGCGGCCGGCGGCGGCGGCTCCGGCCGCCCGAAAACCGCCGTAAACCAGAAGGTGGATCCCACTCCCTCCCGGCTTTCGACGCCGATCTCGCCGCCCATCAGTTCCGCCAGTTGCCGCGATATCGCCAGGCCCAGCCCGGTGCCGCCGTACTTGCGGGTGGTCGAGGCATCCGCCTGAACGAACGGCGAAAACACCGCCGCCAGCCGCTCGGGCGGGATTCCGATACCGGTGTCCGTGACCGTGAAGCGGACACTCCAGCCGGCGGCGGTTTGCCCATCGAGCGTCACCCGCACCGCGATCCCTCCCCGCGGGGTGAACTTGATGGCGTTGCCGACGAGGTTGGTGAGCACCTGGCGCAGCCTGTGCGGATCGCCCCTGGCCAGCCGCGGAACCTCCGGCGCGGTCTCGCATTCGAGCGTAAGCCCCTTGGCATTGGCGCTCACCACCAGCATCGCCAGGGCGTCGCTCAGCGTGGCGCCAATCTCGAAATCGTGCGCCTCCACGGTCAGCCTGCCGGACTCGACTTTCGACAAGTCCAGGATGGCGTCGATCAGCGACAGCATGGCCCGCCCGCTGCTCTGCACCACCTCGGCATAGTGGCGCTGCTCGGCGGAGAGATTGGTGGTCAGAAGCAACTGGTTCATTCCCACCACCCCGTTCATGGGGGTGCGGATCTCGTGGCTCATGGAGGCCAGGAAGCCGCTCTTGGCGCGAGTGGAGGCCTCGTAGCGATCCCGCTCCGCCTCCAGCAGGTGGTAGCTCCGCGCGTGGCCGATGGCGAGCGCCATCATGCTCCCGATGGCCAGGGCCGTCGAGAGGTAACGGTCCTGCCACTCCGGGAAGGCCGCGCCCTCCAGTTCGAGCACGCCGAAGTCCGCCTCCGGCCGCCTTATGCGAATGCGGAAACCCCGCCCGCCGGGGGTCCAGGACGCGTCCGGCAGGTCTTCCGCCGGCGCTTGCCGGTGGTAAACCGCGGTCTCGGGCGCGTACAGTAGCCGGCAGAGATCCAGCCCCTGCCGGATCACTTCGGTCTCCGAGCGGACATCCGTGAGACGGTTGATCAGGTCCAGGATCATGGCGGCGTGCGCCCGCACCCGCTGCGTCTCCGCCCGCGCCGCCTTTTGCGCCCGCTCGGCCGACTCCAGACGCCACCGCAGCACCGTTTCCGAAGCCCATCTCCGGAACATGTCGAGCCCCATGGGCGCGCTCGACGCCGGCAGCCCCACGTACCCCGCCATGGCTTCGAGACGGGCTTTGGCCTCCGGGTAGAGGCCCGAATCCAGCAGCCGCAGGCCGCTCATCGACTCGCTGAAAAAGCCGCGCGCCGTGTCCCTGTCGAACCCCCAGCGCCCCAGGTGCTCTTCCCAGTGGCACAGCCACCCCGGACTCAGCACGTACATGCCGCGGCTCTGGCACTGGTCCACGTAGGTCTTCCCGGCCAGCAGGTACAGGCACTGGTTGGCGTCGCAGATTTCGATGCGCTCGGGGTCGGGGTTGGAGGCCGCCAGGCGCTGGACGCAGTGTCCTCCCGCCACGCACAACCTTTGGAAGGGCTGCGGGGCTGCGGCGCCGCCCAGAATCGACTCCCAGCCGAGTTCCTGCCCCAGGCACCTGGCGGGGTGCACCCGCACCGCCACGTCCTCGAATCCCGCCGTGCCGGCGATGTATTCGGCTTCCCGCCGGAAACTTTCGCAAACCGTGAGGACGAAGGCCGGGTTACGTTCCATCGCGCCCCGGAAGGGGATATTCCCCCCACTTCCTGGCGGCTTCCGAAATGGCCATCAAGGTGTCGCCGGAAACCTGCCAGGGAATTTCGCCGTGGTTGTCGGCCAGTATGAACCCGCCGCCCGGAGCGGCCCGGGCGATGGCGTCCCTCACCGCCGTCTCCGCCTCCGCCGGCGTCCAGCGCGCCATCTCGATGCCGTTGAGGTTTCCGATCACGCCAACCCGGCCAGCGAAGGCGCGCTTCACCTCCGCCAGATCCTCGAGCGCGCTCACGCCGATGGCGGCCGTCCCGGTCTGCGCCAGCAGATTGGCTATCGCCAGCGAGCGTCCCGAGGCCAGGTGCGTGGCTGTGGGCCCGGCGATGCGCGCCAGGGTGCGTTGGGCGATGCGCCAGCCGGTCGCGCGATACACCTCGGGAGGCGTGATGGTGGGCGACGCCAGCGGGTCGAAGTAGCAGATGGCGGTGGCGCCCGCCTGAAGCTGCGCGTTGGCCCATTCCACGCAGAATTCCTGGTTGATCCGCCACAGCCTCTCGATGGCTTCGGGCGTCTCGATCTGCCAGTCCAGGTAGCGCTCGAAGCCCAGTTGCATCACCGGCAGCGAGTACGGCGACACCACCACGCCGATCACCGGGACCTCGCCCGCGGCTTTCTCGCGCAATCCCGCCACCGCCTCGAGCACCTGCCGCAGGCGCGCGCATTCGGCCACGCGCGGCGGACTGAGCCCGGCGATCTGGCCGGCGCGGCTGACGATGGGCTCGCCCGCGTTGGGCGGTCCGTCCTCGAAGAAGCGCGTCTCGCCGCCCCAGGCTTCCATCTCGATGGCGGCGTAAAAGAACGCGTTGTAGCAGTCGTGGCCGTACCGGGCCTGCAGCCGCGCCTGGCCTTCCACCACGTGGCGCGGCGAGCGGAAGTATTCCCGGATGGGCAGACCCAGTTCCCGGGCGCCGTGCAGGCTGAGCAGCAGGAACAGCGGCACGCGATCGGGTTCCCGGTGCCCCAGGGTGGTCAGAACGCGCTCGATCGAAGTGGCCGCCGGCTTCATCGCCCGTCTCCCAGCAGACGCCGCACGATCTCGACCGCCTGGTGCGCGCTATAGCCCACCGCGTCGGCCCCAACCTTTTCCGCCAGACGCCGGTCGCAGACGAACGGCGCTCCGCCCACCACCACTTTCACCGCCAGGCCCGCCGCGCCCAGTTCGGCCACCAGGAGCTTGATCCGCAGGGCCGAGCGCAGCATCAGGGTCGAGACCAGGAGAACCCGGATGCCGTCGGCGCGCGTTCGCTCCACCAGTTCGCCCACGCTCAACCCGGCGCCGTAGTCTCTCACCGGTATGCCTCCGGCCCGCAGTACGGACAAGACGATGCGCTTGCCCAGGGCGTGCCGGTCCTCGAGGACGCCGATGGCTACACGGGCCTCCGCAGCGGCGCCGTTCCCGGCCCGGAGCGGCATCAGCGTCTCGATGAGTTCCTCGCAGATGCGCCCGCTCATGTAAACCTGCGACAGGGCCAGTTCGCCGGATTCCCACCGCTCGCCGATGCGCTCCAGGGCGGGCATCATCAGGGAATCCAGCGCGCCTTCCGGCCCGGCTGGCCGCGACGCCCATTCCAGCACCTGCCGCGCCCGCAGCCGGTCGGTGTCGAGCAGCGCCTCCAGAAAGGCCTCGGGCGTGGACACTATGGAGTTATCCTCCCGCATTCCAAACCGTCTGCTAGCTTATCGGCAGATTCGGGAGTGAGGAATAGGCCGGATGGGCCGGGAGGCGGCCAGCGGTCAGCGGAAGCCGTTAGAAAAAGCCTGTCACGCAAAGGCGCAAAGACGCAAAGAAGAACCCATATGTTCTGTTGGCGTGTCTGGCGGCTGGGCGGGCGATTCGGTTTACGGCCTGTTCAGTGCCGCGACCAGCACATCCAGGCCCTGGCGGTGGAGTTCGGTCAGCTACGACGCTTCGGCGGGTGGCGGCCAGCGGTCGGCGGAAACCACTAAAAAAGCATGTCACGCAAAGGCGCAAAGACGCAAAGAAAAGCCCAAATGTCTTATTTGCGGCTTGGCGGCTTGGCGGCTTGGCGTGAAATGCAGTTTTGGCTTGGTCAGTGCCGCGACCAGCACATCCAGGCCGTGGCGGTAGAGTTTGGTCAGCTACGACGCTTCGGCGGGAGGCGTTAAAAAAGCATGTCACGCAAAGGCGCCAAGACGCAAAGAAGAACCCATATGTTTTCTTTGCGTCTTGGCGGCTTGGCGTGAAACGCAGTTACGGCTTGTTCAATTCCGCGACCAGCACATCCAGGCCCTTGCGGTAGAGTTCTGTCAATCGCAGGGCTTCGGCGGAAGGCGGCAGGACGTTGCGCAGCGCGGTTTCATCCAGGTTCCGGCTGCTGGGAACCCAGACCTTGCCGTCGGAGAATTCCACCTGGCTCACAAAACCCGTCATGCCGCGGATGTCCAGCGGCTGCCCGTTGCGCGAAAGCTTCATGGAGGCGTCCTGCGCGAAAGCCACCGTCTTTCCGGCCGTCAACTGCAGGTCCGGCTGCGAGGAGGGAACCGACGCCGCCAGGTACTCGCGGCCCGACGGATCCTTCACCAGCCATCCCACTTCCACGTGGCGCACCGCCAGCGTGCCGCGGTTGCGCACCTCGATGCGCGGCGCGCGCACCTGGTTGCCCGCCACCACCGCGGCGCCATCCACCAGTTCCACGGGCGCGTCCGGGAACGACACGAAAGCGAACCGCTCGCTGCGCTCGCCCGCGGCCAAAGCCGCCGAGGAGACCGCCGGGCCGCGCTGCATGGTGGGCCGGTCCAGTTGCGGCCGGTCCATCTCCCGCAGCATGGCCTGCTGCAAGGCGGAGCGGCCGCCATTTGTCAGGATCCGCTTGAAATAATCCCGGTCGCGCTGGGCTTCCATTTCCCAGGCGATCATGTCGCGGCGCGAGTGCAACTGGTCGGGACCGTAGAACGAGAAGTCCTGGAACAGTACGCCGTCCAGGCTCACTTCCACCAGCGGGCCGGAGGCGAAGGCGGTGGGGCGCACCAGGTGCTGCACGATGTGAACCGGAAACACCTCGCCGGGCGCGATGTTCAGCCGCGGAATGCACACCGAGGCCTTGCCGCCCATGGTCACTTCCTGCGAGACCACCCGCAGGGTGATGCCGTGGATGCGGTTGGCGGAGGTGTTGCGCATGGTGAGCAGGGCGTCCAGGTCCACCATGATGGCGCCGCCGCGCGCGGCGAAGCGGGAATCGCGCGGGTCCAGCGTCAGAAACGCCACCGGCGAATCCTTGGGGAGATCGATCTTGATGGCCGTCGAGGGAAGCTGCGTCTCCTGGGCCAGCACGCCGGCCGCGCCCAGCACGCCGATCCCCAACCACATTACGGTTTTACCGCGCATGGTGTTCACCACGAAACCCTCGTCATGGTCACGTCGCCGGTGACCGGGTCCACGTAACTTTCCCCGATCGATCCCTGCGCGCTGGCCGAGTAGCTCACGTTGCCGGTTCCGGCCCCGTGCTTCATGCCCAGGGATTCTCCGCCCCGGCGCACCTGAATACCGTCGGCGGTGGCTTCGAGCACCGTCTGACCGGCGGGCGCCGCGGGATGCCGCAGCATCAGCCCGGCCGCCACCACCACCGTCAGGCTGGCCAGCGCCAGGGCCGCGCGCCAGCCGGTGAATCCGAAAACGCTGTGGCTGGCCGGCAGATTCCCGCCGGCGCATTCGCCCGCCGCCAAGCCCAGCCGGATGTTGGCCTGCATCTCCGCCGCCAGCCGGTTCCATGGAATCTCCGGCTCCGACGGCATTTCCGCCACCACCCGCCGGACTCCCTGAAACGCCGCCAGTTCTTCCCGGCAAACCCGGCATCGCCGCAGGTGGCGCGCCGTGCGCCATTGGGCTATGGGGCCGAGGTCCCCGCCCGCGTGCAACGCCAGCGCGGCTTCACTGGGGTGCTTGATGGCTCTCATCGCTTCCGTCCTTCCACGTACTTCTTCAACTTAGTCCGCGCGTTGGCGATATGCGAACGCACGGTGGCCTTGGAACAACCCAGCCGGCGGGCGACTTCCTCCGCCGGCAAATCCTCCACGTCGCGCAAAATCAGGGCGGCGCGCTCGCGCGGGCTCAACAGGCGCAGGCCATCCGCCAGGTAGTCGCAATGCTCGCCCCGCAACACCAGCGTCTCGGGGGTGTCGGCGTGGCTCTGCGGGTAGTCCGCGATCTCGGTGAACTGCACCCGGCCGCTGCGGCGGATGAAATCGATGGCCGTGTTGGTGGCAATTCTCGATAGCCATTGGACCGCCTTCTGGTCGTCCTTCAGTTGACCCTCGCGTTGCAGGGCCTTGATGAAGGTCTCCTGGGTCAGATCCTGCGCGTCGGCAACATTCCGGACGATGCGATAAATGTGCAGAAAAACTCGCCGTAAGTGCTCTGAAACAAAGCGGTTCTGCCGATCAAGGAGCTCCAGTCCGGGCTCGACGACTTCGCTCATCAGGCTCGCAACTTCTGCCGTTCTCACAAGTTCCTAACTCTATGACGAGGAATCCCGGAAAACGTGCATATAATTCACAGGTGTGGGCCGGACCGCGGCCTTGGACGGTCCGAGCGTCCCTACCGAGACGATTATACTGAAGGCGCCGCGGGGGGCGTCGGGATTGGGGAAGCGCCGGGCGGGGCTGGTTGGCGCTTCGGGAACCCGCGGCCCATGCCGGGGCGCCGCGCCATCGCCCCGGCATGGCTCGCCAGTGGCCAGCCGAGGGTAAGGGGTTCGAGTCCCGACTGGGGAGCCAGATATCATTTCTGGCCGTTTCCGCCGATCCCCCTCCCACCCGCTGCTGCTCCGACGCGACCGCAACTGCCAACACGTCAAAGGGTTGCCGATATTTCGCGGTCAATTCGCCGCCTTTCCAGGTGCAGTTCGAGAGTACAAAATCCAGGAGTTTGCGTTTCTCCCCTGCGGGCTGACTCTCGAACAGGGCGTGCGCGTTGTGCGCCAGTTCAAGGAGTTGGACGCCTTCCTCGATGTAGCTCCGGTTGGCGGTCTGGTGCGCCCCCAGGTCGCGCATGACGGCCGTCTGCGCGGCGCGCATCTCTGCGGCCTTGGCATCGAAGAAGTCGTTGCCGATCCGGCCGTCCAACTTGTCTTCGTACATGGAGTCGATTCGGTCCTGGAGGCGGCGGTGCTCCCGCTGGAGCTTGGCAATGGCGTCGTCGTGGAACTGGCGTTCGTCACGGTGGCTTTCGCGTAGAGCCTGCCGCACCCAGACCAGCGTCTCGTCACTGAACGCGATGCCCTTCAGCAAGCCCGTGAACCTCTCCTCCAGCACCTCCTCGCGCGTATACGGCTCCGGGCACTTTCCCTTGAAGCCGGTGCAGTGGTAGTAGATGTAGCGGCCCTTCTTGATCTCGCCCACCATGGCGCAGCCGCAGTGGCCGCAGGTGATCAGGCCGCTGAACGCAAACTGTTCCTTCACCTTGCGCGTCCTCTTGGCACCACGGCCGTCAAGGATGGCCTGGACCTGATCCCACAATTCGCGGGAGATGATCGGCTCGTAGGCGCCGTGGTACATCGTGCCGTCGAAGTCGAAGTCGCCGGAGTAGATCCGGTTGCGCAGGATCTTGTGCACGGTGGAAGTGGGCACCGTGTCCCCACTCTTCCGGTACGCCAGCCCGTCTGCGCGCGCCGTCCTGGCCATCTGCTTCAGCGAATACTTGCCGGTGGCGTACTGCTCGAACATCCTGGTGATGACCGGCGCAAGATTCGAGTCGGGTACGATGGTCCGTTTCCCGTTGGTGCCGTCCACATTGATGTAGCCCAGCGGCGCGAATGACGGCCAGATGCCCTGCCGCGCCTTTTCCAGCATCCCCTTGCGAGTCTCCTCCGAGAGGTTGTCGATGTAGTTCTTGGCCATCAGCACCTTGATGCCGTGCATGAATTTCTCGGAAGAGCGGGAGTCGGGAGCCAGGATGACGTTCTCCTTCACGAAGTGGATCTCAAGCCCGAGTTCTTCGATGGTCACCCAGTCCTTCAAGTTGCGGTAGAGGCGGTCGGTCTTTTCCACCAGCACGGTGCGGCAGGACTTGGACTTCTGCAACAGCGCGATCATTTCGCCGAAGCTGGTGCGGCCTGCCGCTTTCGCGGTCTCCACGTCCGTGAATTCCTTGAGCACGTCGAAGCCGTGGGCGCCGGCATAGCCGCGGAGCAGTTCCAGTTGGGCCGGAATCGAATAGCCTTCCTTCTCCTGGTCCTTGCTGCTGACGCGGGCGTAAATCACCGAGGGTCGGAGGGCGCCGCCAACCGATTCAGTTTCGCAGACCGTTCTCGCCTTCATCGTCGCTATCCTCTTTTCAGCCACCCTCGGACCACCGAAGCCGTCCTGTCGATCCTGCGCGCGATCTCAGCAACTGGAACACCTTCGGCGGCCAACTTCCGCGCCTCCCTCCGATTCTCCCTATACCGCTTTTCCGCTTCCCGCTGCGGCTTCCTGCCGCTGGCACATTCGGAACAGAAGTTGGCTTGCCCGGCATTCGGTTTTCGCTGATTCGACCGGATGTAGGGCCGGCCGCATCCGTTGCAGGTGAAGAGGCTCTCGGCGTCCGCAACCGCCAGCGCCAACTGGAGCGCAATCGCAGCCAGGACCCGGCCCTGGTAATACATCTCAAGTTGCCAGCGCGGCTCCCATGCCATGCGCATGTAAACGGTGAACTTTTCCAGCCAGTTGCTGACCTCGCCGGCAATGGTCGCCTTCCCATACTCAATCGCGTTGTGAAAACCGCCCTTGCCTGGGCGATCATCGAACTCCCAGCGGAGATGATTCCCAAGTGCGCCAAACAGCTCGTTCGGCGGATGTATCGGGCCCGGTGACGAGTGCGTCCAGTTCGTTGACAACAGCGCCC
>Ga0326727_10005436_pt1 | contig 36440 bp, 32 predicted proteins | sample MB2enrmetagenome_FD_207643 | JGI IMG/M metagenome (GOLD analysis project Ga0326727, IMG submission 207643) | Lab enriched peat soil microbial communities from McLean, Ithaca, NY, United States - MB29MY | ecosystem: Environmental > Terrestrial > Soil > Wetlands > Peat | place: USA: New York...
CCAGCGACCGCTTCGGGGTCCTGGCAAACCGCTCCATGTACGACATGGGGCTGATGCCCAGAAACATCTCCCGCACCTGGTCCTGGGTCAACCCCGCCTCGGCAAACCCGGCGCGCACATGGCGCGTACTCTGTCCCTCCCACACCACATCGCCAAACCAGGTGGACGCGTGGTTGAACGCGCAAACGCGCAGGCGCGGATCGTGCGCGGCCGCGACAAACGCATAGCACGACCCCAGGCTAGTCCCGAGCACGCCAAACTGGGTGTAGCCCTGGGTCTCCAGCCAGTCCATGCAACTGCGTATGTCCACCACTGCTTGCCGGCATGACGCCAAAGTGCGCCCCACATTCGCGCTGACCGCATAGTCGGCCCGCTCCAGCTCCTGCGGGCGGCGAATGTCGTGATAGGGCTGCGATAGCCGCAGCGCCGAAACTCCGAACCGGTTAAACAAGCTGCACAGCGCGTTGTGGCTGATGGCATCGGCGTTCCACTGCGGCATCACGATGATCGCCTGCTTCGGCTTGCCGGACCGCTGCTTCCGCTCCGGCGCCGGATACCAGCGCGCGTTCATTTGGTCGTTCTCTGGATGCTGCGTGCGCACCGCCGAGGTAAACCGCAGAAACGGTGCTGGCTCCGATTCGCCGGCCTCCGCCTGGCGTCGCATCTCGGCCTCCTGGGCCAGCGTCTCGGGCCGTACGTTGGTTGGGAAGAGCAGTTGATGTCTCTGCTCAATGCGAAAATCAGTGGGCGTCTTGTATCCAAAAAAATCATCGGAGCGCCGCACTATCTCATGGTTCAGCGCAATCATCCGATCGAGATCGTCGGGGAAGGCGCCGCCCGCGCCATCGCCGCCGTCTTCCGCGCCCAGCCCCACAATCCCAGGCCAACCCCTGCGCCCCGTGCCGTGAGCTTCAACTGACAACTGAGAACCGGCCACTGACAACTCTTCGCGCCCGTCGCTGAAGTCCTCCAGCCAATCGAACCCCCACTCCAGCGGCCGCACAATCCGATTCGTATCCCGCGTGGTCAGGTCCGTCTCCCACCGCGTCATCCACCTGCCGTACCAACCCCAAAGCATACCTCTAGTCTATCCGCCACGCGTCCGCCACAGCGGTACAATTCGGGTGCTTCCAATCCGGGAGACGCTGCGTCCCCGAAGCTCGAAAACGGAGGGCCTTCCAATGATCGTCAAGTTGATGGTTGTCGCGTTCACCATATCGCTCGTTATCGCCAGTCTGGTCGCCTGGTTCTTTCGCAAACCCATCGGCAACATCATGACTCGCATCGTCGGCGACCCGCTCGGTAGCGCCTGGGTGCGTTATCTCATGGGCGCGATTGTGGTCGTCGGCATCGGCGGCGGCGTGCGTCCCTGGGACTACGAAAAGTACATCGCCCCGGCGAAACCGGCCCAGGCGATTGTCCTGGACTCAGACCGGTGGGTGCTCGAAATCTACAGCACCATCATCGGTACCGCACAAGCCATCACTTGGATGCTCCTGGTCTTCTTCGTCTTCGCGCTCATCGCCTACGTCGTGGTGCGCGCGTCCGAGATGAAACACGCCAAGCCGCTCTAGAACTCCGCGCCTCGTTCCCGAATCCCCTTCATGAGAAAATCACTCCATGAGCGATTTCATCCCCAAACCCGGAACCATCAAGATCGGCGGACTGGGCCGCAAAGCTCAAAAGCTCCAGGCCATGCGCGAGAAGGCCGCGCAGCTGAAGACCGGCGAAAAGCCAAGCTTCGAGGCGTCCAACTCCTCCATCAAAGCCAAGGACTCCTTTGCCAACACCAAGAAGACCAACTTCAACCGCAAAGCCGTGTAGCCGACTGCGCTCACGGGACTCTAATTCCCCGTAGGCCGCTCCACATGATCGATCACCAGCACATCGAGCGACCCGGTCCCCGGTTGCAGCTTTAGTCCGAGTTGTTCCTGCAACGCCGTAAAGATCGAAGGCAGCGAATCGTCCGCGGCAGCAGGGGCCGCGGGAGCAACCGGCGCCGCCCCTCCCGGCGGTCCTGTGGGAGCCCCCTGCATCGCAAAACTCAGCGTGAAGCTGTACTTCCCCGTCAGTCCGGTCTTGTCCTTCACGATGCGGCCCGTGCCTACAAAAGGCTCTCCCAGGAAACCCGCCAGCCCCTCCATCGTGAACCCCTGGGCCTGAAAGTTGCCGGGCCCCCGCGCAGTCATCAGGGTCATTGGCTTTCCGTCTTTATCCTTCGGGCCATTGGGGTCAGCGCCCTCCTTCAACTTCGGCCCACCCTTCGCAATCACCAGCTCGTAGTCCGGCACTTGCTTCAACTCGCGATGCACCTTCAGCTTGAATCGATCCGCCAGCAACGCCTGCAGCATCGCCTCGAGCCGCTGTTGCTTCTCCTCCCTGCCCAGCTTCGCGAACTCTGCCGTCTGCGCCTCGCTCATCTTCGCCTGGACGGCAAAGTACTCGGTCTTGGTCCAGTCCGGCAGCCCGGCCACACTGTCCTCTGTGGGGAGCTTTGTGAATCCGCCATACGCATTCCAGACCAGCGTCGATACCGTCGTCGCATCCGCCTGGATCCCATCCGGCAGAGACCGGAAACCCCGCATCATCCTGCCGTCCTGCGCCAGCGGCTTGATCGAGACCACGTCAAACGCGGTCAGCGCAGCACTTGAATCCATGCCCGCTGTATCCGGCTGCATCGCTGCTCGTTGGCCCAACCCAAACTGCGTCACCACCACCGCGCAAACCGCCGCAAACACAAATCGCCTTCTGCCGGTGCGATACGCACGTCGAACTGCACTTCTTTCAACCAGGGACACCATCCAACCCCAATTCCGCAAACCACCACCCGGCGGAATCTCACCCTTCCGTCGTCGCCTTCAACGCGCCCGGCAACCCGCCCGGCGTCGCTGGCAGCAGCCCTTACTCAGTTCTCAAGACTTGCGTCAAACAGTTCCGTGCGGCACTGTGCGCAGTAGCCGCGCCCGGTCCCGTCGCTATGAACGGCGGCCGCCGGGATGTCGATAAGCCGCCCGCAATTCGGGCAGTTCGCGTGGAACTCATGAATCAGGTGGGGGAATGAGGCTGAGGATTGGGCTGCGGTTTCCGTGTGCAAGGCTGCACCTCCAGAAATGCTGGTGACCCGTTTTATACGCCCGCGACTTTGGCGGCGTCAATGTTACTCCGGTATTAAATTGCAGAAAACTCTCAGGCAGCGCTAGAACTCCGTGATGGCCCGTTTTGAGCCGTTTTGTTAAGGGCATGGCTTTTAGCCATGCCGTAAGCCGCTTACCCGGATCGGGGCTTTAGCCTCTGAGGTCAGGTTTTGTCCAAGCTGACCGCTGCCTAAAACTCCGAGACCGTCAGGCACACCCGCCCAACAATGTAGTCCGCCGCCGTCTCCCCGGCCGCCAGCGCCAGCAGCTCCACCGGATAGTCGTGCGATACCGGCCGCAGAACCAGCCCTCTATCCGCCATTTCCACGGAACGCACCACCAGGCCTTCGCTGCCACGCACCCCAAACAGGTTGCGCTGGTTGGGGGCGACCCGGCCGCAATGCCGGTCCAACACGACGATGGCTCCCTCAACGATGACGGGCTCCATCCCCCCAGCCTGCTGCCCATCCACCCGAATCCCAACGAAGCGCTGCCAGTGCGCGCTCCTCCGCGACGGCCGGGAAATCTTGCCCGGCAACCGCGATCCGGCGACCTGAACGGTTTCTATCACCAGCCCCGGCCGCACCACCGGCTCGTTCATCGCAGCCAGCGCGGAGACCACAGGAATTGCCGCGAGCCCACCACTGGGCGTTGACGAGGCTGCTGCCAGCTCCAGCGGCACGATCTGGTCCAGAGAGATGTTCTGCGCCGCCAGCACCCGATCCAACCCATCCAGAGAAAGCGCGCGCTTTTTGCGGAGGTAGTTGGAAATGTGGGCCTGACGGAATCCTGCCTGCCTTGCCAACCCGCTTCCGGTCAGCATGCCCAATTCAATCCGACGCATCAGTTCGAGACGGAGAAGTTCTTGAAGATCTTGAAAATTCATTTGCAGTCGGTTTCCCGCCGAACTTTGGTCAGAATGAATATTGAGCATAAGAATAACTTCCTGCAATGCACTTTTGCTCTATTTGGCCGCAATTTGTCGGCCTCATGTGCAGTATTGCTCATCGCGTTTGACACGTACATTGTCTAAAGCTATAACTTGGAAACTTTCTGTTCCTGGTTCGGGAGGATTCCTGGCTCCGGATACCTGTGGAACAGAGAAGTGCGAGGGGTGGAGCAGCACTTTCCTGGGTAAATAGTCCGGCTGATCAACGACAAATAGGTATCGACGCTGCGCCGATGGGGCCGGAGAGAGCTCCCGACAAAGTCTCGTCGCCTCACAGCACCTGAGCGAGCCCCTCCGACCGCTGAAAAACTACTGAGGCTCGCCGGGGACCAGTGTGCCTTGGAGAATACATATGAAGTACTTGCGCTTGGAATTGAAAGTGTGTGAAGGATGTGGAATGCTCTGGCTCCGCGGGGGAATCGGGGATGGAGTGTATTGCAGAAGCTGCTCTGTCCGCTTGTCGAACTTTCCCCCTTCGAAGGGAAGGCATCCGGGAGGACGCCCGCGCCTGGCCCGCGCCTCCGCCTGCGGCTCGCGCCGCTACCGGGCAGGAGGCGTCCAATGAGCGCCGCCGCTTCCTTCGTCCTGCCCTGCGTCTGGGCCATCGGCAGAGACCAGGCAGCTCTGCGAGCACCCACCCCCGCCGGGCCGCTCGAACCGCGCATGGCCTTCTACCGCAAGTACACCGAAGCCATGCTCCGGCGCTACGTGCGCCTCTCCACCGAGGCGGGCAAAGTCCCGTCGCTGCTGGGCCAGGAGATGTTTCGCGGCAGGGTCACCAGCTGCAAAGTCGACAACTTCGACGACGCCGTGATCTTCATGCACGATATCGATCGATGCCTGGCGAAACTCGATCTGGAGCAGCAGGAGCTGATCACCAGGATCGCGCTGCAGCAGTACACCCTGGGCGAGACGGCCACGCTCCTGGGTCTCAAACCCAGGACCGTCGTACGCCGCTATGGCCAGTCGCTTGACCGGCTCACCCGGGTCTTCCTCACCGTGAAACTGCTGGACCCGCTGAAATGTTGTCAAGGGGGCAGCGCTTAGAAAAATCCCGCAACCGACCTTGTATCTGCTGCTTACGCTGAAAAAATAGTTGGCATAGTAGTTATGGTCAACCTGCTATTCTGGATTTGTGAGTTAAGAAAACGGGAGTGGCGCCGAGAGGCTGCTGCTCCCGTTTCGCTTTTCCAGGAACTCTTACGGCCACAAGAGCAATCAAGGAGGTGGAATGGAGTATGCTGCGGAGCTTCATCGGCGAACGATCGATCCAGCCAGGGTCAGGCCGGCACGAACCAAGTCCAGAGTCCGTCTTCCCGCTGAGTTGGCCATGCACGCCATGGCGGTGGAGTTCCCCCTGGTCCACGGCCATCCGAATCGGCTGCCATTTGAAGGCGTCCTGACCCTGGTGGACGTAGCCAGCGACAAGGCGCCCAGCGGCGCCCGGGGTCATCGCGTGGTGCTGACCCGCGCTGCCGCCGAGGCCGCTCTGCCCAGCCTGCTGGGCATGGCCGTCGACTACAAGGCCGGGTGGGACGGGCACGATGCGCGCCAGAAGTGCGGCATCATCACCTCGGCCGAGCTGGAGGGCAAGAGGCTCACCGTGGCCGGCTTCCTCTTCTCCCGCGACTTCCCCGAGATCGAGCAGCGGGTGGGGATTGAAGGCTCCATGGGCATGAGCTACGAGCTGGCCGAGGCGCATGTCGCGGACATGGGAGCGCAGGTGTGGACGCTGACCCGGGCCACCTTCACCGGCGCCGCCATCCTGCTGCGCGAGAAGGCCGCCTACCGCGGGACCAGCTTCCGGGTGGGTCGGTCGAGCAAACAATCGGGTGCCCCATGTCAGACGCGGATCCATCGCGACTGACGTGGGTTCACGCCTCGCAATCACCAACACGAAAGGACACACATGACATTCATCGGCGTTTTGGAATCGATTGGCAAGGGATTTGAAAAGGGACTGCAGTGGGCGGTTGCCTATGCCGTCCCGGTGGAGAAGCTGGTGGGAACTCTGTTTCCCGCCGCCGCTCCCATTACCACCGGCATCGCGGATGCGACCTCGCTGGTGCAGACCGCGGTCCTGCTGGTGGAGCAGAAGTTCACAGCCGCCGGCGCGCAGAGCGGCACCGGGGCGCAGAAGCTGGCGGAGGTCATTCTGTTGGTAGACCCGGTGGTGACTCAGCTGTTGACTGAGGCCGGGATCGCCGCCAGCTCAACCTACGTTCAAAGCCTGGTCTCCGCCGTGGTGGCCATCCTGAACGTGCAGACCATGCCTGCCACCGCACCCGCCGCCGCAACCGCTTGAGCAATATTCAAGACAAAGGAGAACGTATGGACATGGAAATGAAGCACGATGAACTGGGCATCACCTTGGACCGGCTGGCAGCAGCCGCCAGTTTGCTGGAGCAGGCCGCGGAGCGGCTGGCGCAGCGGCAATCTGCATTCGCCGAGGACGCCGAGGCCTATATTGGCCGGATCGTCGCAACCGTCGAGACGCACCGCGAGGCGGAGCTAGAGCAGAAACTCGCCGCCGCCGAACAGAAGATCGCCGAGCTCGAAGCCCGCGCCGAATCCGCCGGGTGCCCCACATCTCGCAGAGATGTGGGTTCACGCAAAACACTGCCCTCGGCGATGACCAATCTGCTGGCCAGGCAAGGCGTCACGGTCGACTCTCTCGAAGCGGGGGCGCTCGATGCTGCGCTGGTCAGCCTCAGCATCGAGCAGAGAATCGCCGTCAAGGCGCAACTGATGCGCGCCGGACTGCTGGCGTAAAAAAGCCGTGTCCTGCCGGACGGGCGCCCTGCGCGGACCGCGGTCACTTCGTGACGCGTATTGAGCTTTGCGTGGGTGTCTCCCGATGGTCGCAAACAGAGCTTCGCCCCGACTAACGGGAGGACCACGCGAAGCTGTAGAAGGGCGTGTGAACGCCCGTTTCGCATTTAAAGGAGCAAGGATGAACGCAAAGTTTACGCAGATTCATGCAGCAGCGGATTACATCGGGCCAGGAGCTATCGAAGTCCCGTTGTACCAGACCGAGATCCTCGACATCGTCCGCCGGCGCGGCATCTTCGGCCAGCGCATCAAGCAGGTTCCCGCGACCGGTCATCCTTCCCGCTACTTTGAGGAGACCGCGATTCCGTCTCCCTCCGCGGTCTCGGGCTTCGTCAATCCGCGCGCGATCGTCGCGCCCATCGTCAGCCCGACCCGCATCGAGAACAGCGTTCCCTTGAAGGCGCTGGTCGCGCAGATCAACTACAACCTGTTCGACATGGAGCTGGGCCAGCAGCAATCCCAGTTCGCGTATCTGCAGGCCAAGGACCTTGCCGACACAGTCGACGGCGTGCTGCGCACGCATGATGTTGCGCTGTGGAATGGCACCGACACCAGCATGAGCTCGCCCACCACCGCGGAGTACTTCGGCGCGACCGCGCAGATCGCCGGCGGCGGCAACACCGTGTCGATCGCCACCACGGCCAGCATTGTGGACGGCCTCAAGTCCACCATCGCGCAGATGGTCTCCAACTCCTCCTTCGGCGTTCGTCCCACCGCGATCTACGCCAATCCGGTCCTGCTCGACCTGATCGACCGCGAGATGAAGACCGAGTTCAACGTCGTCCTGAACACCAAGGACATCGGGGCCGGCTTCACCGTCAAGACGCTCTCCACCCAGGCCGGCGATCTGCCGCTCATCCCGGAGTGGACGTTGCCGTATACCGGCACACCCGGCAGTGGCTCGGCCGTCCTGCCGGCCTACATCGTCACCGAGGACCTGATCGAGTATCACTGGCTCAGCGATCCCAACCCGCGCATCTTCCAGCTCGGCGTACCCGGCTCCCTGGCCTCGCAGTATGTGGTCGTGAAGTTCGGCGCCGTCGTGGTCAAGGGCGCGAGCTACGCCCACTACCAGGTGCTGGTCGACCGCTAGAGGCCGGACATAAGCTTGCGGTTGGCCGCTGGGGCAATGGTCCAGCCGCAATGACGCGCGACGAACATCGACATGCCCGTGGATGGCTGCGCTTGCGCCATAACCACGCGAGGGAGCGCAAGGGTCAGGGGTGACCGCTGCGTCTGCGATGCTTCGTCGTGCCTTTGGAGCGGGATCGGCAGCAGTGCCGGTCCCCTCCTTTTCTTTAGAACCTTGGGGGCGAAGTGCGATGGGTTATTTGGATCCAACAGAGTATGTGGCCTACGGCTTGGCTGCGGAGACGACCGACGACTGGGTGCTGATGGCATCCACGCTGATCGAAGCGCACTGCCGCCGGCAGAGCCTGCTGGTCACGCAGTATGTCGAACGCATGCGCCTGACCGCCGGCTCGCAGGCAGTCCGGTTGAGCTATCTTCCGCTCACTCCGCTGGGCTCGGCGGCTTCGCCGCTGGTCGGCGTGCAGGTGCGCTATGGCCGGCCGCGCCGCGGAGAACTGCAGGACCCGATGCTGGACCAGGTGGCATGGGCGTTCAGCATCCCGGGCAGTTGGAGCGCGCTCGACCCAACCAGCGTGGACCTCAACCCGGTCACCGGAGACCTGACCTTCCCCATGAACCTGCTGGGGCTGAACTACAACGAGGTCGAGGTCACCTATACCGCCGGGGTCGCGGTGGTGCCGCCGGCGATCAAGGTCGCCTGCGCCCAGATCGTCAAGAACGCCCAGGCAACGCCCGCGATGAATGTGAAGGGCAGCAAGATGGACACCCTCCAGATGCAGTACTTCGCCGGGTCGCTGATCGACGCCAACGTCCAGATGATGCTGGCGCCGTATGTGGCGCAAAGGATCGGGTGACGCCATGGGAAATCTGAGCGTAGCCGCAGCGCGCACCGCGGACGTCCTGCTGCGCGCGATGGGTGGCCGCACCGTAATGTTGCGTACGCCCGCGCCGGCCGTCCCCGCGGACGTCACCGAGCAGTTGGGTATCGCAACGCCCTTGTTCCAGGACCTGCCGCTGGCTCCGGTTGTCTATCGCAAGGCGCGGGCCACGGTGACGGAGAGCAAGGCGGCGAAGTGGGAGATGTTGGTCTCCGCGACCACGGTCGAGGACGTGGTGGGATCGCTGGCGTACGCCTCGGCCAGTGTGCTGTTTGCCGCAGCCTTCGGCGTTCTGTGCGACGGCGAACTGCTGGAAATTGTCTCCGCCACGCAGGAGCAGGTCTTCGGCCGCCCCTACGTCTACCGCCTCGTCCTCCGCGCGCCTCTGGCCCAGGTAGTCTAGCTCACGTTCGAAAGAACGTCTTGCTTAAGGGCACGTGTTTCGCAGGCTGCGGAGAGACGCACTTCTGAGATAGGCCGGGACTTTAGCCCCGGCACAACGGGCTGAAAAAGCCAGCCTCGTTAAGGGCACGGATTTATCCGTGCCATAAATGGCCCAATCGCACTGCGCATTGCCGGAGTGGGAGCGGGCTTTAGCCCGCGGTAAGCCTCACATGAACTCGATGGGCTTTAGCCCCGGGCCTCAATCAGAAAGGAAAAAATGCAGAACGCAAAAGATACGTTTTACACCACCCTGCAAGCACGGCTCGCGGCAATCAATCCATCGCGCACCCTGGTGCTGCGTGGCCTGGTGCGCCCGGCAATGTTGGTAGATGAGAACGAGCTGCCCACCGCCTGGATTCCCATGGATGCGTTCCGCCTCCAGTGGACCAAGCTGCACGTCACCAGCGCCTCGCCGCTGCCTTTGGTCGAGATGGAATGCACCATCCAGTACGCCACCGATGGAAGCTCCGGCAATGGTGGCATGGACCGCGGACGCCTTCTGGCCGCGATGGATGCGGAGTTGGCCTCGGCGCTTGCAGCCGAACCGCACACCGTCGCGAAGCTGAACTATGCGGCCGCGGGCGCAGGCGTGGCCCCAATCGCAACGGGAACGAACGTATTCTGGGCCGACCCCGTCTTCGGCGCAGCCTCCGCGGTCGGCGAGCGGCTGGAGCGCACCGCAACCGTCCAGGTATTCGCCAATCAGGAAGCGGGTGAGCTGTGAGCACAACCGCGACACCGCTAGCATCCGTCGCCCTCATCGCGCGCCGCGTGCGCGCCTACTTCGCTCCGGTCAATCGCGCGGCTGGCCTGCCCACGCTCTTCGACCCGGCGCAGCTCGGCAGATTCGTACTGGATACTCCGCCCGCGCCCTGGATCGATCTTGGCTGGGTCTCCACCTTCACCCGAAAGTGCGCGACCAAGGTCGATCCGCTTCGGGCCGGTGCTCCCGCTGCAACCGTGGGCCAGGTTCGCAGTGAGATCGAAGCGACAGTATCGCTGGAGTTCGAGGTGTGGGGCAGGCTGCAAGCGACCCTTGCCTCGGGATCGCAGCAGACCAATCTGCTGACGACGGCCGCGGGCGCAGCGCCCAACGGCAGCGGAGGCGTGGCTGCGGCGCCGGTCCCCTTGCTAACCGGCACGGGATCGGCGTCGACCGCGACCAGCTTGAATGTGGGCACAACGGCAGCGGCGGGGTTCGCCGTTGGCAGCCTGGTCGCCGTCGATGTCGATTACACCGGCCAGCTTGGATACATCGGCACCGGCGTCAGCACCGCCTATGTGCAATCCGCAAGCGCAGTGGGCAGCGACATTAACTACGTCCGCCGCGTGACGCTGAACGTAGGCGTCGTCATCGCCATCTCCGCAGGCGCGCTGCAGCTTTCCGGCCCGCTGCCTGCGGGTGTGCCTGCAACCGGCATGCGGGTCAGCCAGCTTGCCGGCTTCTGCGATCGCGAGGGTGCGAGCTTCTTTCAGGAGTGGTCTGCACTCTTCGTCCTCGCAGGCGCTCAGGGCGATCGCATCCTCTACCACTACCCGCGCCTGCAGGCGATGCAGGGCTCGTCGGAAGCCACGGAGATCCTCGCAGCCCCACTCGAACGCGTCCGCCTGGCTGCGGCCTTTCGCGCGCTCCCCGTCAAGGACGCCAACGATGGCGAATCCGTCCTGTGCTTCCGCAGTTATCTTCCCGCAGCATTGCGAAACCCATAGACCCTGGCAGGATGAAGGGCATAGCCACCCATAAAAGGTGAGGGAGCGCTGACATCCAGGTCAGATGCCTTGTAGGGCCGAAGGCCCGACATATACCAGCCTAGGCCGAAGGCCTAGGTTTGGGCGGAGAGAGAACCAGAGGGCTGTAGGCCCGATACATAGATCAACGAATCTGTGACCCAGAATCTAGAAGCCCTGAAACAGTTTCAGTCCCTTTGATCGCGACGGCCTTCAGCCCGTCCGAGAGCTTGCGTTTTTTTTCTAGGAGATTGCGATGCATTGGAAATCTGGAAGTTGGATCTTGATCGGTGTCCTGCTGACCGTACTCACAGCCACCGCCGCCGCGCAGGTCACAACCACTCAAATCGCCGACACCATCTACCATGCGGACGGCACCCCAGCCACGGGCACCATCGTCGTGAGCTGGCCCGCCTTCACCACCGCTAGCGGCGAGTCGATCCCCACTGGGACCACCTCCGCGACCATTGCCACCGGCGGCGCGCTCAGCATTCAGCTCATCCCCAACGCCGGCTCCACGCCCATCGGCAGCTACTACACGGTTGTCTATCATCTCGACGACGGCAGCGGCAGCCGCCAGTACTGGGTGGTCCCGGTGAGCCTTACCCCGGTCAAGGTGAGCGCGATAGAGAGCGCCGTACTGCCCACCTCCGTCGCCATGCAGACGGTCAGCAAGAGCTACGTGGATACCGCCATCGCCGCGGCCGTCACTGGCCATCCGCTGGACTCCACGCCCTATGTGCTCAAGGCCGGCGACACCATGACCGGGCCGCTCATCTTGCCTGCCGACCCCGTCTCCGCAACCCAGGCGGCGGACAAAAACTACGTCGACGAGAGCGTCGCTGCGTTGAGCGGCGGCATTGGGCAGAAGGTCTCTACGTTGCCGTCTACCTCCCAGATTGTCGCCCAGCCCGCGGGAACCCAGCTCGACGTCAACCAACTCAATGGCGTGGAGTACGCCAGCCAATATGTGGACGGGCGCGGAAACAATGGCATCGCCAACGTCACCACCGGCCCGGAATGCGCGAATGGCTGTGAGGTCAAGGCGGAACAGGACTACACCAACGAAACCTACTCCACCGCTTCCTTGAACAGCCAGATCCACATCAAAGATGCGCGCGGCGGCCGTCAGGTCGATAGTTACATCAATCCGCTCGACGTGGTCAATCACGGCCTCTCCACCGCCCAGGCGATCGATGACGTATCCACCCAGGCCGAAGCCAGCATCGCCCAAGAGACCAGTAACTCAGTTCCTGGCGCGTTCGGCCTCTCCATCACCCAGGAGGGCCTCGCCGGTGGCTCCAACCTGTTCCCCGAGCAGATCGAGAACCCCGTCCCTTACTTCAAGATGGGCTATAGCGCCCTGTCCGTGAAGGGCACCTACAACACTCAGGGACAGCATGGTCTGGTTCCCGAAGAGATCGACTGCTACGGCGTCGGGGATTGCCTCATGGGGGCCCAATTCATCTTCGCGTCCGGTGGGGTCCGCGACTCCGCGGACGAGGGCGCGCACCCCTTTGACCTGGGGATACACGAAGACCCTAAAGTCTTCGCTGGGACCTGTGGCAGCGGTTGCACGGCCGGCTCGAACACACTCATGATCTCGCCAACCTCTGCAGGCGGCACCCAGGGCGATGGCCGCTTCCTCATCGACATCAATCCAGCCGGCGCCATCACCAGCGCAGGCACCGGCGGCGCGCTCATCGGCGGCACTGCCGGACAGCCTCATGCTTCCGCTCAATTCACCGGGACCAGCTTTCCCGTCAGCGTCTTCCTCAGCGCCGGCCAGGTCATCCCATCGCAGACCACCAATATGTCCCCCGGGACAGTCACCTTCCCCATCGCCACCACCGGCATACCCACAGGCTACGCCGCCACCACTGCGGCCATTGGCGCGCCCAGCGGCCTGGCCTGCGTCGTCGATCAGACCGCCGATTACGCCCCGGACAACTATGAGGTGGCGCCCTACACCATCGTCGACGCGACCCACCTGCAGATGACCCTGAACAAGCCCCACCAGATTCTGGCCACCATCGCCATCGGCGGTCTGTGCGGCTACGGCCTGGAGCAGACCGTCGATACCGCCAACGGGATCCGCCAGCTCTTTCCCGTGGTCGGGACCATCTCCCCGACCAGTTTGTACTATGCGGGCGCCAACACCCCGGTCGTCGGCATCATGAACCAGACCTCCGGCTACCTCAATCTCAGCGCAGCCATCGCGTCCGCAACCCGCGCTGGAAACCTGGTCACCGTCACCACCACCGCCAACCTCGCCGCCGATGTGAATGGTCTTACCGTCACCGTCTCCGGGGTCGCCGACAGCAGCTACAACGGCAGCTTTGCCGTCACCACCACGGGCGCGAACTCGTTCACCTATGCGCAAACCGGCGCGAACACCTCCAGCACTGGAGGGACCGCCTCGGTGCTCACCGGCGGGTTCGCGTTCTATCCCATGGCCGAGGTTCTCAGCGTCTTCGACCCGGCAGCCAGGAGCGTCGACGGGCAGATGACCCTTGCGCCGAACAATGTTGCGTGGGCAACCGGCGATCCAGTGGAGGAACCCCACTTCTACCAGGAGCAGGTCCACGCGGACACGGAGTACGTAGGACAATCCGTGCCGCGGCCCACCGGCGCCTCTCGGGCCGGCCTGCAGTATCAGCAGAACAATGGCCCCGGCCTGATCGGCTGGTCGATCGCAAATGCCGCGCCGGCCACCAACTACCTCGGCTATGGGGGCACCCATCGCCTGCCCGACGGCGCCTACGAGGCCACCGGGATCTGGCAGCGCACCATGAACCTGGCCGCGGGCGAACAAGCCGCCTTCGCCATCCATTGCAACGGACATGGCTGCGGCAACTGGAACTCCGGCTATAACCTCTTCGAGCTGGACAGCAGCACCGGCACGGATACGGTCGCGTACTCCCCAACCGCCAGTTCGCTATCGCTGAATCTGCGGGGAACTCCCTACAGCTTCACTCCTCAGGCGCTCACCGCCGGCACCATCGATGCCGGCACCTTAAACGCGACCACCCTCAACGGTTCCCTCAGCGGGGCCAGCATAACCTCGGGGACCATCGCGGCCGCGCGTCTGCCGCTCTTCGGACCATCGGGCACCGCGCACGCGCCCGGCGTCGTGCCCGATCCCGGAGCGACCGCCGGAACAGCCCGGTACCTGCGAGAAGATGGTACCTGGACCGCCCCGAGTGGCAGCAGCGGCGTTGGTTTGGACGCCAGCAACCGCATCACCTACACCGGGGGCGCATACGGCGGTGTTTTGGGAAACGACAGCTCCGGCTACGGCTTGGGACCGGCCATCTTCAGCAATGGCAATCAGGTCGCGGCCTTCTTCGATGGCGGCGGCGATTTCCCCCTGCTCATGTTGGGCAACTGGCTCAATCCAGGGTCCCAGGGAGCCGGGATCAAACTCAACGGCTATGGCAACTGTCTTTGGGGAGAATGGTTCGCGGACACCGGAGACGGTGGGGTCAACAAGAACTCCGGCGGCTGCAACAACCCCTATGCGGCCCTCATGATGCAGGAAAACAACAGCACCATCGTGGACTTCGAGCCCGACTACCACCCCAAGGTCCACGACAATGGGGGCACCCCGACCGTCTCTCCAACCTTCACCGGGGGGGCCGGTTCAACCAACTGCGGGACCGGCGCGAGCTTCGACAAAGGCAGTAACGATGGCGCGGGCAGGATCGTCGTGGGTTCTTCTCCGCCCAGCGCCTGCCGGGTCACCTGGACCTTCCAATATGCCAATGCGGTCCCAACGTGGGAGAACGCAGCTCCCCACTGCTCCGTGGAGAATGAAGGTCAACGCGCGACCGGGACCATCACCATCGCGACCAATCCAAACAGCGGCGACACCGTCACCATCCAGGGGACGACGGTCACCTTCGGAAGCTATCCTGCGATCGGCTCGACCGCGGCCCTCACTGCGGCCAACCTGCTCGCGTACCTGCAAAGCTATCCCACGGGGGCCGTTATTCCAGGGACTGCTCCGGGGACCAATCCCGCCCTGGCCCAGTTCGACTACTCGCTCAGCGGATCGACCGTCGCCCTTACCTACACCTACCTGGACGGCGTGACCGGCAACAGCGCAACCCTGGCCACCTCGTCCGGCGGACGCATTACCCTCTCTGGCCCCACCCTCAGCGGCGGCGCTTTGCCTTCGTCGCGGTACGTGGTGGCCCAGGCCGGCACCGGCGGCATGGCCGTCTCGGCCCCCGGCGGCGCGTTGAATGCCGGAGACGTGCTCGCCTACACGTGCGTCGCATATTGGTAGATGCGAAGAAAGTGGGGTCGGCCCCAGACCTCGAGAACCCGGACGTCAACCCTGAGGCTGGCTCGGCCGGCTACGATCTTCCCGACCTGCTGAGGGATGGCAAGCTGCTCGACGGCCAGCCCGATCCGGAAGCAAACGGCATCCGGCTGGCACGCAAGCTCCTGTTCATTCGCGACCGGGCGGGGCACGAAAGTCCATTGGACGCAAACCCGGTCCAGGCCAGGTTTGAGCGCGATCGGGGCCGAAGCAACATCGTGGTCAAGGCGCGCCAGATGGGCATGACCACCTGGGTGGCAGGCCGCTTCTTCCTCAAGACCATCACCGCCCGCGGCGTCCTGACCATCCAGGTTGCGCAGACCCGTGAGGCGGCCGAGGGGATCTTCCGCATGGTGCAGCGCTTCTGGGAGTGTCTCCCCGAACCCCTGCGCAAGGGATGCCTGCGCCGCAGCCGCGCCAACATCCGCCAGATGGTCTTTCCCATCCTGGACAGCGAGTTCCGCGTCCTCAGCGCCTCGGACCAGAACGCCGGCCGCAGCCTCACCGTGCAGAATATGCACCTCAGCGAGGTATCGCGCTGGCCAGGCGACGCCGCCGCCACTCTGGCCGGCTTGCGCGCCGCGCTGGTCACCGGCGGAGAACTGGTGCTCGAGAGCACCCCCAACGGGGCCTGCGGATGCTTCTACGAAGAGTGGCAGCAGGCCCAGGAGAATGGCGCCGTCCGCCACTTCTTTCCCTGGTGGATGGAGAGCACCTACGTCTCGGCGGAGGCCACCGAATTGAGCGAAGAGGAGATTGCCTTGATGCGCGAACACGGCTTGACCTTGTCCCAGATCGGCTTCCGCCGCGGCCTGGAGGCCGGCTATCGCGGCCTGCGCAGCCAGGAGTTCGCCGAGGACCCGGAGCTCTGCTTCCGCTCCACCGGCGAGTGCTGCTTCGATATGGATGCGCTGGAGGACCGCCTCAAGCAGGTCCAAGCCCCCACCAGCACCCGCCGCGGCAAAAAGCTGCATACCTTTCTTCCCGCGCAGCCGGACAAGGACTACCTCGTGGCCGTCGATCCGGCCGGCGGCGGCTCCGCCGGCGACTACGCCGCCGTGCAGGTGATCGACCTGGAGACCGGGGCCCAGTGCCTGGAGTTGCAGCAGCGGCTTGGCCCCCTGGAGCTGACCCGCGTGGCCTGCGAACTGGCCCGCGAGTACAGCACCCCCGGCCAGCCCGCGCTGATGGTGGTGGAGCGCAACAACCACGGCCACGCCGTCATCGCCCACATGCAGCAGGGGGAGCAATATGAACGCGTCTACGACCACAAGGGCGTCCCCGGATGGCTCACCACCGGCTCCTCCAAGCCGGAGATCGTCGGCGACCTGGGCGCGCTGCTGGTCAGCCACCCCGAGCTGTTTCGCAGCCGCCGCCTGCTGGAGGAGTGCCGCGGCTTCGTCACCCACGCCAACGGACGCACCGGCGCGGTGAGCGGCGGACACGACGACTTGGTGATGGCCTTTGCCATCGCCCAGGCCGTGCGCAAGGAACTGCGCGGCAAGCCGCGAAAAGCGTAACCCCGATTCAACCGATTCAAGGCAGAGACATTGCCGGGACAGAAATTTGCTTTTCATCGGGTATATCCGTGGGTTGGATTCGTTTCGTTAAGGGCACGGCTTTAGCCGTGCCGAAAGTTGGTCACCTCAATGAGGGGCTTTAGCCCCTGAGGTCAGGTGAGTTCATACCGGCCCGCTCACCAAACCGGGTTGGTCCCTCGCCCGTGAAGTATCCTTTGGTACGGGGACGCTTTCTTGGCAGTGCTTGCAGTGCAGGCCATTCGCAGAATGCGGGGAGGAGCGCAGAGCCAGCTGATGCTGGGCGCGGATGGCAAGCTGTGGGTGGTCAAGTTTCAGAACAATCCGCAGCACCTGCGGGTGCTCGCCAATGAGCTGATCGCCACCCGCCTGGCCGAGGCCGCCGGCCTGACCGTGCCCGCCAGCGACGTGATGGAGGTAACCGGGTGGTTGATCGCGAACACCCCCGGCATGCACATCGAGCTGGCCCACGGGCAGACCGAGAAGTACCTCCCCGGCTTGCAGTTCGGCTGCCAGTTCGTCGGCGGCCTGATGCCCGGCCAGGTGGTCGACTACCTTCCCGAGCAGCAGCTCGACGAGGTCCGCAATGTGCATGAGTTCGCCGGAATCCTCGCGCTCGACAAGTGGACCGGCAACTGCAACGGCCGTCAGGCAGTCTTCGATCGCAAGCCGCGCGAGCGCAGGTATCGCGCCACCTTCATCGACCAGGGCTTCTGCTTCAACGCCGGCGAGTGGACCTTCCCCGACAGCCCTCTGCGCGGCATCTACGTCCGCAACCGGGTCTACGCCGGCGTCACCGGATGGGCCAGCTTTGAGCCCTGGCTCAGCCGCATCGAGACCATGCCGGCGGAGACCCTGTGGAGTATCGCCGAGACCGTTCCGCCGCAGTGGTATGGCGGCGATATCGCCGCGATCGAGCGCCTGATGGAGCAGTTGCTGGCCCGCCGCCAGCGGCTCCGCGAACTGATCGCCTCGTTTCAGGACTCGAACCGGGACCCCTTCCCGCTTTGGGCCAAAAAGGTGAGCGTCGCGGTACCCATGCAGTTCGCCGCCAACGCCGCCGGCAAGTTTGTGATGTAGCTTTTGGGGAGGAGGAAGAAAGGCTTGACACCGATTCACACCGATCTTAAGTGCGATTGAAATACGAAAGACCGACCACGGATTTCACGGATAAGAACGGATTGCAGGCTTGCTGATCTCGCGTCTTGTTTTTCTTGAAATTTGCTTTTGATCCGTCTTGATCCGTGTCTTTTTCGCCTTGATCCGCGTTCGTCTTGTCTTTCGCATTCCTTGTCTTTGATCGGTTCAATCGGTGTTCATCGGTGTTAAGCATTTTGGGAATATCCGGTAGGCACAACCGTTCATCTTCTCTTTGGCCTTTGTATTGCTCTCATTCCCCTTCAGGAGGTCAGCCATGTCCGAACGCGTTCCCTGCGAGTTCTTCCTCATCCGCTACGTCCCGGATGCGGTGAAGGGCGAGTTCACCAACATCGGCGTCCTGCTGCGCGAGGCCGCGCCGCCGCAACCGGCGCGGGTCCGCTTCACCCGCGACTGGAGCCGCGTCCGCTGCCTGGACGCCGACGCCGACATCGGCCTGCTCGAAGCCCTGGAGGCCGAGATCGACGCCCGCCTGCGCTCCGAATCCGGTTCTGGTTCTGCAATCGTCAAACCCGTGATCGCGACCATTGAAGACGCCTTCTCGAACTCGATTCAGATGACCGGGGCCCGCGCCTGCCTGGCCGAGAACCCGGCCGCGGAGCTGGACCTGCTGATGCGCCTTTACGTCGAGCCGCTGCGCGTCAAACACGAACGCAAGCCCACCGGCCGCGCGGCCATCGCCGGCGCCATGCGCACCCAGTTCGAGCGCGCCGGCGTGTGGGCGCTGATGCGCAAGCGCATCGCCGTCTCCATGTACACCCAGCCCGGCGACCCCATGAAGATCGACTGCGGCTATCGTCCGAACGCCGGGGTCCCCGGCGAACTTGTTCGCGGGGGTGGTAACGGAGTGGTCAAGATGTTCCATGCCGTCTCGCTCGAAGCCGATGTCGAGGCCGCCAAAGTGCTCGCCTACTCGGCCCCGCGCCTCTACGCAGGCGTCGCCCGGGTGGAGGGCGCCAAACTGGAGCTGACCGCCGTGATCGAGCCGCTGCGTTCTGTCTCGAACGAGGATGCGATTGTGGGGATGGATTCAGACGAAGCCGTCCAGCGCTACCGCTTCGGCGTCGAGTCCATGGAAGCCGCGGACATTCGCGTGCTGACCATCCACGACCTCGCCCGCGCCGCCGAGACCGCCCGCCTCGACCTCCGGCTATAGGCAGAGAAACTTAACCCCGATGAACACCGATTGAACCGATTAAGAACGAAGTAGGTTTAGAACGACACCCCTCCCAACGGAGTGCGGTCCTATCCTCCTAAGCCTTAATCTGTATCCGTCTTGGATCGGTTCAATCGGTGTAGATCGGTGTTAAGCATTTTATGCACTTCAGATGGCACAGCTAACCGCTGTGCCTTTTCATTTGCCACACAGAGTTTCGAAAGGGGTGAGTCACGTGGATCTTCGCACAACAATCTCGCACGCATGGCAGAGGCTAACCGGAGCAGTCCCACTCAACGCGGCCGCCGGGAGCGCCGAAATGGGCGACCGCAAGACCGTCATGCTCCCATCTATCCTAACGCCTTACAACCAGGCCCGCGCCGGCCAGAACGCAACCCCCAAGCCCACTCCCGTCAACCTGCGCAAGTTTGCCGAGACCCCCGTGGCCCGCCGCGCCATCAACGTGGTCAAGGACAAGATCGCCAGCATGGACTGGAAGATCAAGCTGCGCCGCGGCTACTCCGGCGCCGACGTCCCCGACGCCAACGCCCGCATCGCCGCTCTGCGCCATGCATTGGAAGAGCCCAACGTCAGCGACTCCTTCCGCACCCTCTTCGAGCAGACCCTCGAAGACCTCCTCGTCGGCGGCTTCGGCGCCATCGAGATGGAAGCCACCGGCGACGATCTCCGCCCCTTCCACCTCTGGGCCGTCGACGGCGCCACCATCCAGATCGACGTCACCTGGGACGGCGACCCCGCCAAGCCCCGCTACGCGCAGGCCACCGGAGGCCTCGGCCGCAACGGCCTCATCCCTCTGCTCGACGACGAGCTGATGTACCTCCGCCTCAACCCGCGCACCCACACTCCCTTCGGCCTCGGCCGCCTCGAGGTCGCCTTCGAGACCGTCAATCAATTCCTCTCCGCCAACCGTTACGCCGGCCGGCTCGCCTCCAACTCCGTCGTCCAGTACGCGCTCTGGCTCAACGAGGCCACCCCCGAACAGCACGACCGCCTCATCCGCTGGTGGCAGGACGAGATCGAGGGCACCGGCCGCGTCCCTCTGCTCTCCTGCGAGCAGAAGCCCGAGGTGCTGCGCTTCGCCGGCGGCACCGACGCCGACCTGCGCATCCAGTGGCAGCAGTTCCTGCTGATGATGATCGCCAACGCCTTCGAGCTGCCGCCCATGCTGCTCGGCCTGCAGGCCGACGTCAACCGCTCCACCGCCGGCGAGATGGCCGACGAGGCCTTCCAGAGCGCCGTCGTGCCCGTCGCTAAACTGCTGGCCGAACACATCACCCGCGATCTCTTCGCCAAAAAACTCGGCTGGCGCGAGTTCGAGTTCAGCTTCAACGACCTCGAAACCCGCAACGAGATGGAGGAGGTCCAGATCCAGACCGAGCTGCTCAAGGCCGGCGTCCTCACCATCGACGAAGTCCGCGAGCTGCGCGGACTTTCCCCCCTCACTCCCACCCAGGCCTAATACAAGACGACCACGGATACACACGGAGTAACACGGACTCGAGAACGTCTTGTCTTCCTCGTTCTTGTTGGCAATTGGCTTTCGTCTTTATCCGCTCGTATCCGTGCAATCCGTGGTTGTTCTTGTTGTTCAGAAGGGAACTGCATGATCTTGACTATCGACAATCTCAACGGGCTGGGCGCGGTCGACTACTCGTCCGTACTTTGTGCAGACTTGCCGCTTACCATCGAACGCACCCTCAACGCGCCCTCGCGCTGCACCGGCTCGCTGGCCATCGGCTCGCCTGTCAATCCCGGTGAATCATCCACGCTACTCGTGCCGGTTCGCCGCGCGCGCATCGTGGTCACGGCCGCCAACGGCGCCATCCTCTTCACCGGATACCTCGCCACCGAACCCGTGCCCGTCTACGTCGGCGTCGGCCTGGCCGGCCCGGTCTATCGCGTCGCCTTCGCCGCCGTCAGCGACGAGTGGCTGCTCGACAAGCAGACCCTCCTGCTCACCGCGAACGGCTTTACCCAGCCCGTGGGCGCGCTGCTCTCCACCCTCACCAATCAGGTCGCCGCCGGCCTGCTCACCACCACCGGAGTCGTCAGCATCAATCCCATCGGCGTCTTCACCCCTCAGCCAACCCAGCCCTGGTCGATCAACGCGGGCAGCCTCGCCGGCTCCGCCTACACCGCCTACCGCGCGCTCAACGGCGCTCTCGTCCTGCAGACCGTCGGCTCCGTCACTCACACTCTCGACTTCGACACCAACTTCGGCACCACCAGCCTCCAGGTCGCCGCGCTCCAGACCTCCATGGTCAAGGAGCTGGCCAACGACGTCACCCTCAGCGGCGCGATCGAACCCACCGCCTACGTCTCCGAGCTCTTCGCCGGCGATGGCGCCACCACCGTCTTCCAACTCTCCGACGGGCCCTTCCGCGCCTCCACTCCCACCTTGCTCTCCGACAGCTTCAATCAACCCACCTTCAACACCCAGACCTGGAACCTCACCGATCCCGGCTCGCACCTCAGCTTAGGTCCCGATGGGCTCGCGTTATCCGGCGGCACCGGCTCCGACGGCCAGACCACCCTCACCGCCATCGACCGGATCGAGCTTGGCGGCTCGCTCGTCATCGAGGCCGGCAGCGTCCAGCTCACCTCGCCCTCCGACGGCGTCCTCTGCGGCCTCTACTCCGGCCCGGTCAGCCGCGCCAACTGCTTCGCCGGATACAACGTCCGCCAAAGCGGCGGCGCAACCCTGGTCACGCCCTTCATCAACGGCACAGAGGTCGGAACCAGTTACACATTGCTCTCCGGCCATACTTACACGCTCCGCATCCGGTTACATTCTCCGGAGATGCAGCGCGCTCTCCAGACCTACTACGCCCGTGTCGATGGCGTGATCCAGTCCTTCGGCGGTGGCGCGGTCACATCACCCATCTCGCTGGTCTTCGATCTGCAGGACCTCGGCAACGCCTCCAACACGCCTGCCACCCTGCTCTACGATGGCGTGGTCGCAAGTTCCCCCGCCACCTGCGCCTTCGCCGCGGTCGACAGCCTCGCCCTCACCGGCTCCATGGGCTTCTGCAGCGTCACTCAGACCGGCTCTGCCTGGGTCGTCAGCACCCCTCCCGGTGCCCCAACTGCGACCCGCCTGATCGGCATCGCCGGCCAGGGCGTCGACTGCCGCGTCTCCGATACCGGAAAGGTTACATTCTTCACCGGCCGCGTCCCCGTCGCCGGCGAAATTGTAACCATCTCGTATCGCCTTCGCTCCCGCGCCGTCGCCCGCCTCCAAAACGCGGCCAGCATCGCCGCCGAAGCCGCCGGTGGAATCCCCGGCACCGCACGCTGGCTGGGCAAGGTCCTCCGCCCGCTCGCCCGCGGTTCCGCCGACTGTGAATCAGCCGCAATGGCCGTCCTCAGCTTCGCCTGCAGCCGCGCCGCCGCCCTCGCCGGCAGCTATGTCGCCATCAATCCCGCCACCGCCTCCAATCCGGACACCTGGCCCGGCGACGTCCTCTCCATCACCGCCAACGGCCAGACCCTGAGCGTGGTCGTCCGCCAGGTCACGATCCTCGATGGCAACGCCGTCCCCGAGCTGCTCACCTACCGCGTCGCCTTCGCCAACGACTGGGCCGACTCGCTCGGCATCGCCCTCTCCGAAGCCATCGCTCCCGACGCCTTCCTTCCGCCCACCTCGCTCACCGCACCCTCCCAGTGCCTCGCCAACCTCCAGCAACTTACCGTCGTCAGCGCCACCACCACCACCCTGCAACTCGACGCCGGCGTCAACCCTCCCACCGGGGGAGGCTTCGAGGTCCGCCTGCGCGACTGGGACTTTGGCCCCGCCGTCGATCAGAACTTCGTCCTGCGCAGTCCCGCGCGCGGCTTCTCCATCCCACGCTCGGCTCAAGCGGAGCGCTACTACGTCCGCATGTTCGACGCGTCGACTCCGCCACTCTATTCGCGGCTCTCCAGCGCCGTCTTCACCAACCTTCCAGTCGCTTAGGGGCCACACAAAGGAGCAATTTGATGACTGATTTTGAAGCTCAGGTACTCGCCGCGCTCAGCACCCTGAAGAGCCAGATGAAGGAGATCGTCGGCAACGGCCAACCCGGCCGGCTCGCGCAGCTCGAAACCCGCATGCAGCTGCACGAGAGCGCCGTCCAGCGCATGAAGGGCATGGCCGCCGCCTTCGGTGGCCTGCTCACAATCGCCCACTTCGCCATCGATTACCTGGTCGGCCGCCACTAAACATCGCGCGCCGCTGCGCTACGGCTCACACCATCTTTGTCATCCCGAGCGAGCCGAAGAGCCTGTCCTGAGCCTGTCGAAGGAACCTGCGGTTCGCTCGGCGCGAATCGTATAATCTTCCTCATGCCCGCCGAAACCCACACCACGCCCCTCGTCGGCATCATCATGGGAAGCAAGAACGACTTCGCCGTCATGCGCGCCGCCGTGGACATCCTGCGCGAGTTCGGCGTCCCCCACGAGGCCCGCATCGTCTCCGCCCACCGCACCCCGGAGCGCATGTTCAGCTACGCCGACACCGCCGCCGCCCGCGGCCTGCGCGTCATCATCGCCGGGGCCGGAGGCGCGGCCCATCTTCCCGGCATGGTCGCCGCCAAAACCATCCTCCCCGTCCTCGGCGTCCCCATCCCGGCCACCGCGCTCCAGGGCATGGACGCGCTGCTCTCCATCGTGCAGATGCCGCGCGGCGTTCCCGTCGCCACGCTCGCCATCGGCTCCGCCGGCGCCGCCAACGCAGGCCTGCTCGCCGTGCAGATCCTCGCCACCACCGACCCCGAGCTGCAAGCCAGGCTCATCGCTTGGCGCACCGCCCGCCGCGACGAAGTCCTCATGCAGTCCCTCGAAGATCTCAACCCCGAGGTCCCCGCGTGAGCGACGCCTCCCCGGTCCTGCTGCCGGGTGCAACCATTGGCATCTTCGGCGGCGGGCAGCTTGGACGCCTTACCGCCATGGCCGCGCGCAGCATGGGCTATCGCATCCTGGTGCTCGACCCCGACCCCGCCTGCCCCGCCCGCTTCGTCGTCGACGGCTGCATCGAGGCCGCCTGGAACGACTCCCGCGAGGCCGCCAACCTCGCCCGCGGCTGCGACGTCGTCACCCTCGAAATCGAGCAGATCTCGCTCGCCAGCATGGACGCCGCCGCCAGCTTCGCCCCTGTCCGCCCCGGCCGCGACATGCTCGCCATCATTCAGGACCGCATCGAGCAGAAGGACTGGCTCCGTCGCAACGGCTTCCCCATCGGCGACTACCGCGCCGTCCGCTCCCTCGACCAGCTCCGCGAGGCCGTCGCCGCGCTCGGCGGCAAATGTTTTTGCAAGTCCGCCACCGGGGGCTACGATGGCCGCGGCCAGGGCAAGGTCGGCTTCCGGGAACCTGAGGCAACCGGCGCGACCCAGCCCACCGTCATCCCGAGCGAGCGCGCAGCGGGAGTCGAGGGACCCCCGCATTTGTCCTTAGCTGAAGCCGAAATCCGCGGCGCCTGGGAGGCCCTCGGCGAAGCCCCGGGCGTCGTCGAGCAGGCCATCGACCTCGACCGCGAGATCTCCATCCTGGTCGCGCGCTCGCCCAACGGCGAGGTCAAAGTCTATCCCGCCGCCTGGAACCACCACGAGCACCAGATCCTCGCCTGGAGCGTCCTGCCCGCGCCCCTGCCCCCGGCGCTCGCCGCCGAGGCCAGCCAACTCGCCCAGGCCATCGCCGACACCTTCCAGCTCGAAGGCATCCTCGCCGTCGAGCTATTTGTAACCAAATCCGGCCGCCTCCTGGTCAACGAGCTCGCCCCCCGCCCCCACAACAGCTACCACGCCAGCGAGCGCGCCTGCGTCACCAGCCAGTTCGAGCAGCTCGTCCGCGCCGTCTGCAACCTCCCCCTCGGCGACACCGCCATCGTCCAGCCCTGCGCCATCGCCAACCTCCTCGGCGACCTCTGGCTCACCCCCGCCCCAGACGACGTCACCCCCAGCGAGGGTGCAAGAGAAGCTGTCATCCTGAGCGACGGTGCAGCCCCCAGCGAAGGTGGAAAAGAAGCTGTCATCCTGAGCGGAGGTGCAAGAGACGCCGTCATCCTGAGCGCAGGTGCAGCCCCCAGCGACGGTGGAAAAGAAGCCGTCACCCCCAGCGAAGGTGGAAAAGAAGCTGTCATCCTGAGCGCAGGTGGAAAAGAAGCTGTCATCCTGAGCGGAGGTGTCGCAGACACCGTAGTCGAAGGACCTGCGGTTGTTTCAGGGCCTGCCACGTCCGCACCGAACCATCAACCAACAACGTCCAACCAACAACTAACAACCAACAACCAACTACCTGTGACTCCTCGCGTCCCCCACTTCGACCGCGCCCTCGCCGTCCCCGGAGTCCGCCTCCACCTCTACGAGAAGCTCCGCCCCCGCAAGGGCCGCAAAATGGGACACCTCTCCGCCGTTGCCCCCACCCCCGACGAAGCTGTCGCCCTCGTCCTCTACGCCAAGTCGCTGCTCTAGCCGGCGCCGCCCGCTCCGCCCTCCCCCTCCCCGCCAAATCCCTCCTGTAACCCCGCGAGACGCTCGACGATTCAGCCCCCGCACTCTACTGCCCTACCTATGAAGCGTCATTCTGGCTCGCAGAGTCAGAATCTAGGTATTTGTAAAACCGACACCTGGTATCCTGGCCGGCAGCGCCCTAACCGATGGCCTCCTTCTATCACTCCACCGTCGCAGAGTTCCTTGCTCACTCGGACGAGTTCATACTCACCCGCTTATCAACTGAGTACGCCCTGCGTGGGTATACCCGACAGTACAGCGATCAGACCCTGACCTGGGAACGAGACCTCCGCTCCCTTCGGGCCACGCTCGAGCAATGCATCGCGGCATCAGCCGATGCCAGCCGCTGGGGTTTAATCCTGGAGTTCTACATTCCGAAGAAAGAACTTCGCATCGACATCGTTCTGCTTGTCCAGGAAACGATCGTCATTATCGAAGCTAAGACTGGAGCAGTTGGCGCACAGGCGAGGCAGCAAGTCGAGGAGTACGCCCTGCTGCTGCATTATTTTCACAAGGCATCCGACCGACGCAGAATTATTCCAGTGCTTGTGAGCCCCGAGCCGGCGATACCGAACCAACTCGACCTAAACCAGCAGGAACTCTTTCCGCAACTCTCGAAATACTGGATTACGCCAGTCTTGCGAAGTTCATGGGATGGGTTACCGTCCCTGCTTCTTGAGATCGGCGGACATGCGAACGGACAACTTGTGGCGAGCCAGTGGGAGTCCAGCCCATACTTCCCAGTTCCGAGCATCATTGACGCAGCGATCGCGCTGCGAAGCGGCCTGTCGATTCGGGAAATCGCCCACTCCGAGGCATCCGAGCATGAAATCCAGGAGGTATGCGCCGTTCTGCAGAGCTATGTCGATCTCGCCCGCACGGATAACCACCACGCAATCTGCTTCATCACTGGCGTACCGGGTTCCGGCAAGACGTTGGTCGGATTGAGCCTCGCTCATTCTGCCGAAAATAGGGCTGCTGAGATTCACTTCATGAGCGGCAATGGACCACTGGTCGCGGTGTTGCAACACCTATTCACGCAGGAGAGCCGACGTGCCGGCGCTTCGACACCGCAGGCCAGAACCGAAGCGAGGACGCTCATCGAAAACGTGCACCGCTTCGCCAAATACCATACCGAGGACAATCTCGGAATTCCCTTCAACCACGCAATTATTTTCGACGAGGCTCAACGCGCCTGGAATCGCGCGCAGAATTTCAGGAAGTTCAAGCGCGACTACTCCGAGCCGGAGATGTTGCTGAAGATCCTGGAACGCCACCCCGATTGGGCAGTCGTGGTCGCCTTGGTCGGTGGTGGTCAGGAGATCAACGACGGAGAGGCTGGCCTGGAAGAATGGGGCAGAGCGTTGACGAGCAGTGAAAGAACGAAAGAATGGTTCGTTCATGCTTCGCCGGAGGTGTTGGAAGGCGGACAATCCACCGCAGGCCATCGCCTGTTTGATGGCTCAGCTCCACCGAGAGACATCCAAACAAACTCATCGCTTCACCTGCGAACTTCGAACCGAAGCCTAAGGGCGGAGCAACTCGCAACCTGGGTGAACCACGTTATCGAAGGCGAACCCGAGGCAGCAGCCGCGCTCAATGTCACCCAGCGCTTCCCAATCTTCCTCTCGCGGAATCTACGGGAGACACGCCGGACGTTACGCGAGCAGCGAAAGGGAGTAAGTCGTTGTGGATTGGTTGGCTCATCGGGCGCGGCACGTCTTCGTGCCGAAGGTCTCGAGCCCAGTTCGACCTTTCACGCGGACTATCCATGGGAGCACTGGTATCTTGCGGGAGACTCTGACATTCGGTCCAGTTGTCAGCTAGAGGTATTCGCCACCGAGTTCGAGATCCAGGGTCTTGAGCTGGACTGGATCGGCCTTTGCTGGGGCGGTGACTTTGTGTGGAACGAACGCAAGGGATGGGAGCTCCGCAAACTACACCCGAGCGCAGTATCGAAGTGGAACACCATCAAGAACCCCGAGAAGCAGAGCTTTCGCCGTAACGCCTATCGGGTCTTGCTCACACGTGCCCGCCAGGGAATGATCCTCTTCGTCCCTCGCGGCGACCCTGAAGATCCAACCAACTCGCCCGAAGAGTTCGAAGCCACCGCGAACTATCTCCTCCGTTGCGGAGTCACACCTCTGCCCAGCAGCGTGAAAGCTCCGGTAACCGCAGAATTCCTATTTAATTAATCCGCTCTCTTGATCGGTGTCATCGGTGCAAATCGGTGTTAAGCCTTTCGCGCCGAAGGCGCCCTCTCGCCGTACGCGAAGTACCGCCCTACGCGAAGTAGCTCACCCAATATCCTCGCTCCACCCCTCCAGATACGCCTTGAAGTCACTCATGAATTTCCCCGCATCCGCGCCGTCCACAATCCGGTGGTCAAAGCCCAGCGAGAAGCGCTGAATCGAGCGGATCGCAATCGAGTCGTTGCCGTCCTTGTCGGTCACCACCTCGGCCTCCTTGTTCAGTCCGCCGATCCCCAGGATCGCCGCCTGCGGCTGGTTGATAATGGGCAGCCCAAACTGCTCGCCGAAGATGCCCGAGTTGGTCAGCGTAAACGTCCCTCCCGAAATCTCGTCCGCCGCCAGCTTCTTGTTCCGCGCCCGCTCCGCCACGTCGACGATCGCCCGCGCAATGCCCAGGAAATTCTTCTCCTCCGCCTGCTTGATCACCGGCACGATCAGCCCCCAGTCCAGCGCCACCGCAATCCCAATATTGATGTTCTTGTTGTAGCGGATCGCCTCGCCCTCGACGGAACCGTTCACGATCGGATGCTTCCGCAGCGTCACAATCGCCGCCCGTGTGATGAACGGCATGTAGGTCAGCTTCACCCCGTTGCGCTGCTCGTACTTCGCCTTCTCCTTCTCCCGCAGCCGCACAATCCGCGTCATGTCCACCTTGAACACGGTGTGCACATGCGGACTGGTCTGCTTCGACTCCACCATGCGCCGCGCGATGATCGAGCGCATCTTCGTCATCGGCACCAGCTCGCCCGGCGCCGGAACTGCCTTCGCCGCAGCGGCAGCCACGGAAGTGGGTGCCTGCGCACCTCCTGTTCCCTGTTCCCTGTTCCATGTTCCCTGCGCAGCAGGCTTCTCCAGATGACTCAGTATGTCCGCCTTGGTAATCCGCCCCGATGCGCCCGTGCCCGCAACCTGGCTCAGATCGACATTGTTGTCCTTGGCAATCTTCCTCACCAGCGGCGACGACCGCAGCCGCTCCCCCGCACTCGCCGCCGAACCTTCCACCACAGATGCAGCCGCGGCACTGGTCTTCGTTAAGGGCGCGGCTTCAGCCGTGCCGTAACCCGCCGCCTTTGATGCGGGCTTTAGCCCCTGAGGTGGTGCCGTCGGAGCCGCAGCGCCACCACCCCCAATCACCGCCACGATCGTATTGATCGCCACCGTCGAACCCTCTTGCACCTTGATCTCGGTCAGCAAGCCCGCCACCGGCGAAGGAATCTCCGCATCCACCTTGTCCGTCGATATCTCGAACAGCGGCTCGTCCCGCTCCACCGTCTCGCCCACCTTCTTCAGCCACTTGGTCAGCGTGCCCTCGGTAATCGATTCGCCCATCTGCGGCATCGGCACTTCGGTCCCACCCCCCGAACCCGCCGCAGCAGCACTTCCCGGTTCATCGTCCGTCGCCGGCGAATCGATCGCCGCCGGAGTCACCGAATCGTCCGCCGGCGCGCCCGCCGTCTCCGGCGCATCCGCCACAGCCGCTCCGCCCACACCATCCCCAATTCCGGGGTCCCCGGCGAGCGGTCCTTGCTCGCTGGGGTGGGCAATCACCGCGACCACGGTGTTGATCTGCACCGTCGCGCCCTCGGCGATCTTGATCTCCTCGAGCGTCCCCGCCGCCGGCGAAGGGATCTCCGCGTCCACCTTGTCGGTCGATATCTCGAACAGCGGCTCGTCCCGCTGCACTGTGTCGCCAACCTTCTTCAGCCACTTCGTCAACGTACCTTCGGTGATCGATTCGCCCATCTGGGGCATCACTACATCAGTCGGCATCGCATTCCTTCCACAGGCTTTTTGGGCGCTCGTCACGCATCGTCCGCACAGTGATTATAAGTCTTTGCCGCCGCCCTCCGCTGGTTCGGATAGGCCAGGACTTTAGCCCCGCATCGCACGCCACGATGGATGGAGGCTTTAGCCTCCAGGACTCTTTCCGCAAGCGATTAGCCCCCGTCGTTTGCGCCCTCCAGCAGTTGGTCCAGCGACTCACACGCCACCATCTGCCGCCCAAACACCCGCCCAAAGTTCCGCGCCACAGCATTCGCCGCCTGCTCCATCGACACCTCACCCACCGCCTCCAACTCCAGGCTGGTCACTCCGCGGTCCGTAATGCCGCACGGAATAATCCACTCAAAGTCGCGCAGGTCCGGCGTCACGTTCAGCGCAAAGCCATGCGACGTCACCCCTTGCGATACATGCACCCCAATCGCCGCCAACTTCCGCTCCTTTAACCCGCCGTCATCCTGAGCGGAGCCGCGTTTCTCCAGGGAACCGTCATCCTGAGCGGAGGCTCGCGCGATCTCATCGCGAGAGACGGAGTCGAAGGACCCCCGCATTTGTTCCTGCTTTTGCGGTCGCTCTTCACCTTCAACCTCGAACCTTGAACCTTGAACCTGTCCCCCAAACGTCCACACTCCCGTACATCCCTTCACCCGCTTCGCCATCGCGCCAAACTCCCCGCAGGTCCTTATCAGCACCTCTTCCAGCATGCGCACAAAGTCCACCGGCCCCAGATGCGGCCCACGCTTCCCCGGCCACTCCCCGCGCAAGTCGACGATCGGGTAGCCCACCAGCTGCCCCGGCCCATGGTAGGTCACATCGCCGCCGCGATTGACCTCATGCAACTCGATGCCGCGCGCCGCCAGCCACTCATCGCTCACCAGCACATTCTTGCGCAACGCATTCCGCCCCAGCGTTATCACCGGAGGATGCTCCAGCAGCAGCAGCGTGTCGCCAATCGCGCCCGCCTTCCGCGCAGCAACCACTCGGGCCTGGATCTCCAGCCCCTCCGTATACCCCACCCGCCCGAGTTGAAGAAGATGAATGTGCAAGATCCTAGGGAACCTCTGATCAAGTCAACCAGATAGGGCCGGACTTTAGTCCGGGCCATAAAGCCAAGTCAACCAGATAGGGTCGGACTTTAGTCCGGCCATAAAGCTCAAGTCAATCAGATAGGGCCGGACTTTAGTCCGGCCATAAAGCCGATTTTCGCGGTGCGGCTTTAGCCGCTGGGATAAGCTTGGGAACTTATTCAGAGATTCCCTGGTGGGTCTCGAAATCGTTGAACTCAGTTTTCAATAAGGTCGCGGCATAGATTTCGAGTAGTGCTTGGCGTAGCGGGTCCGGCTCCTCGACGTATCGCAGCTTCATGTCTCTAACTCGAGCTTTTGGGTCGAGGAATGCCTTTTCCGCGTAGAGAAAGCATAGCCCTCCTAATTCGCCGATGGCCGCTCGATCGCATCCACCACAATCGCATCCACCGGCCCCTGCGTCGCCTTCAGCTTCAACCCCATCTGCTCTTCCATTGCGGTAAAGATCGATGGCCGCTGGTCCGTCGCGTCCGCACCCTCCGGCGCCCACTCCAACGTAAAGTCGTACGTGCCTGCGAGGCCGGTCTGGTTCACCACCACCCGGCCCAGTGTGCCCGCAAGGTTCATCGCCAGGCTGTCGATCGACATCGCATGCGCCTTAATACTTCCCGGGTAAAAGGATGCATTGCCGCCCGAATCCGTCGCCGACCTCTTCAGCTTTCCCGCATCCACCACCGTCAGCACGTAGACCGGCAGCTCCTTGGTGGTGCGGCGGACCTTCAGCCCAAACCGCTCCGCCAGCAGCGCCTGCAGCATCTTCTGTCTCTGCTGCCACTGCTCTTGGGGTTGTAGTTTGGCCAGCGCCGCGACGGTATCCCCATCCATCTTCGCCTCAATCGCCAGTGGCTCGCTGCTCGCCCAACCTGGCAGGCCCACCACCTGTTGCGGCATCACCTCGTACGCGCTCGTCACCAGTGCGACCACCGGCGTGATCGCCGAGAAGCCGTCGGGCGTATTCCGCCAATAGGACTGCACCCCCTCGGTCTTGTCAGGCTTGATGGTGGCCACGGCGAATTCGTAATGCGGCGTGGCAGCCTGGACCGTCGGCGCAGCCGCCGCGGGAGCCTGCGAATGGATGGCCGGACATCCCAGCACGGCGAGCACCAAGACGGACCCGGCAAGTCGAACGTGTATTCCCATGCAAGAAGAGTACGCGCCACAGGGCGCTTCAGTTCACTGGCCTTCCCACCCCACCCGCTTCATCCCCCGCACGCCATCGAAGTGCCCCCAATTTCTTCTCAACGGCTTCGGTCACAAACACGCGCAGCGCAATGCCGCGTTGGGCCGCAACCGACTTGGCCCGGCGGAAGATGGCATCCGGAATTTCCAGCGTGGTCTTCATATTGCAAGCCCCCTGTATTTATGGGATGGGCGTCAATTGGGCTAATACCACGTCACACGTTTACGGATTTGAATTCGACCGAGGAGAAGCCGTCGAGCAGGGCTTCGGCCAGGGGACGTGGCCGAGTGGGAGGAGGTGGATGTGCATACCTAGCCGGATTCCAAATTGAAAACCCTCCAACTGGAGGGTCTCCTTGTTCTCGCAGTGGGCCGGAATCGATACCGGCTGGTGGGGCTTTGTCGCCAGTTTTTGGGAATTAGTCACCTGCGTATCGAAGAGCTCTTCTTCGCAGGATCGGCGAGTGTGACCTCTAATCCGATGTCTGGTAATCCAGTCACGGTCTCTTACCCGCTTGCCCTCACTGTCACTCTAGCCTTTCGGCCACCGTCACGGTTGCGTGTCCTTCCACGCCGCCACTGCACCTTCATCATACCGCCTACGCCTTGGCCAGCGGATTCTTCCATCGCAGGCCCGGGTACCGTGCGAAGCCTCGATCATAGGTTTGCAACTCGCCGCCATATTCGATTGTCACCGCCGCTATCTCCGCATCGGTGACGGATCTTCCCGTCACTTGGCTTTCCGCCAGCAGACTGCTGAAGATGGCCCAATACCGGTCGCCAGCAACTAACAACCTGACGTGCGGATAGTCAAGCCAATCCTCCACGATCTGGAGAGCCTCCTTCATGGAAAACGGAAGGCGCAAAGCGCCTTTCTGAGTAGAGATTCGCAGGAAAGCAGAGACGCTCTGCACTGGCAACCCCACTAACTCGTTACCGCCCAGGACCTTCAGGAGATAGGCGTGAGCGTTTCGGTGTTGAGCAGTATCCGGGTCGGTCGCGTAGAGCAGAATGTTCGCGTCGAGGACGATCATCGATACCCAGGACCCTCAAGCATCTCGATCAGTTCCGAGACGCTGCCCGAGGTCCATTCCTTCGGCAGTCCGAGTCGCCGCGTCTTGATCCGGACTGGCTTGGACTTCACGGGCGCAGCAGCCTGTTGCAGGCCGGAACGCAGCAAATGATTCACCGTCGTCTTTAACGGCTGGCCTGTGCGGCGCATCTCCTTCTCGAGAAGGCTTGCTACGTCATCGTCGATCGTCAGTGTCGTTCGCACATCATGATGCTTTCAGTTAAGACATCATGATGTCAAGAAGGTACCATCCGATTCGTTTCAGGCCTTGGATGGCCAGTCGTCGGGGTCAGTCTGACCGAATTCGCCCTGCATGATTCCGTTGATGCGCGCCGTCTCTTTGTGAAGATGCTTCAGACCACCCGCCAGCCGCACCCACGGCTTCTGCTGCTTTCCGGTGGCCGCGCGCCCAATTTCTCCTCAACGGCTTCGGTCACAAACACGCGCAGCGCAATGCCGCGTTGGGCCGCAACCGACTTGGCCCGGCGGAAGATGGCATCCGAAATCTCCAGCGTGGTCTTCATATTGCAAGCCCCCCATATTTATGGGAGGGGCGTCAACTAGCCGCTGAATCCCATCGCGACCATCTGGAGCACCACGCGAAGCGGTATACGCGTCACGAAGTGACCTCACACATTCACCGCCAGGCCTTCCACGCTGCTAAATCCGTCCAGCAGCGCCTCGGCCACCGTCGGATGCGCGTGGACGGTGAACATCATCTCCTCCACCGTCGCCTCCAGCTCCAGCGCCGTCACCGCCTCCGCAATAATCTCCGTCGCGTAGGGCCCGATAATATGCACGCCCAGAATCTCACCGTACTTCGCATCGCTGACCACCTTGATAAAGCCGTCATGCGCATCCAGAATGGTCGCCTTGGAGTTGCCCACGAACGGGAACTTGCCCACCTTCACCGCATAGCCCTTCTCCTTCGCCTGCGCCTCCGTCAGCCCCACGCTGGCAATCTGCGGATCGGTATAGGTGCATCCCGGGATTCGCGCGCGGTTCACCGGCTTGGCGTACTTGCCCGCCAGCCGCGCCGCCACCACCAAGCCGGCCATGCTGCCCACATGCGCCAGTTGCGGCAGCCCGCCCACAACGTCGCCAATGGCGTAGATCCCCGGCTCGGTCGTCTCCATCCACTCATTGGTCATCACAAAGCCGCGGTCCAGCTTGATGTTGGTCTTATCTAACCCCACATCCGCCGTGCGCGGCGAGCGCCCCACCGCCACCAGCACCTTCTCTGCCTGCTTCGTCTGCGGCTTGCCATTCGCGTCGGTCCAGCTCACCAGCGCGCCGTCCTTATTCTTCTCAATCTTGGTGTCCTTGATGCTGAGGTTCACGTCAATCCCGCGCTTCTTATACAGCCGCAGCAGCTCCTTGCTGATCTCCTCGTCCTCCACCGGCACCACCCGCGGCAGCATCTCCAGCACCGTCACCTCGGCGCCAAAGCTCTTGAAGATCGACGCAAACTCCACGCCCACCGCGCCCGATCCAATCACCACCAGCGACTTCGGCATCTCCGCAATCTTCAGAATCTCGTAGTTGGTCAGAATCGTCTCGTCGGCCGCGTACCCCGGCAGCATCCGCGCATCCGATCCCGTCGCCAATACCACCTTCTTCGCCTTCACTGTCTGCGTGTTCCCATCCGCCAGCTTCACGTCGACGGTATGCACGCCGTCCTTCGCCGCGCCCGTCAGCCGGCCAAATCCTTTGAACGTCGTAATCTTGTTCTTCTTCATCAGGAAGTCGAGACCCTTGGTGTGCCGCGTAATCACATCGTCCTTGCGCGCCAGCACATTCTTCCAGTTCAGCGCGGGCGCCGCCACGTCGATCCCATACTTATCCGCATGCTTCAGGTGGTCCCAAATCTCCGCCGTAAACAGCATCGCCTTTGTCGGAATGCATCCCCACAGCAGGCAAGTCCCACCCAGCCGGTCATTCGCATCGACCAGCGCTGCCTTCAACCCATACTGCGATGCGCGAATCGCGCAGGTGTATCCCGCCGGCCCGCCGCCCACCACCACCACGTCAAAGATCGTCTCAGCCACGCCCACTCCCATCGACCGCAAATTTACCGCAACCCTTCAATTTTACGCCGTGCTTTGGGGAGAGACTTACGCGTTGGGAAGTCTCACTTGAAAGGCGACCTGAAGTGCGTGTGATGTGGCGCGCCTGCGATGCTGCAAACCCATGGCACTCCGAATCGTCTTTTGATCGGTGCTTGTCGGTGTCAATCGGTGTTAAGCCTCTTTCACCCTCACCACGCCACATAAACCCCCTTCCCCACCCACTCCCGCCCCTCGATCTGCTGCATCATAAAGTCCGCCACATCCTCCCGCGCAATCCGCATCCCATGCCGCGGCAGCGCCTCCCCGTCCACGCGGAACCTGCCCCGCCCCTTGCCATTCGTCAGCATAGGCGGCATCACCATGGTCCAGTCCAGTCCCGATCCCGACAGCACCTTCCACTGCGCGACCTGCGACGCCACCGGCCACTTCAGCAACGTGTTGTAGACAATCTTCTGCACCAACCACCGCCGCCATGCCGGCTGCTTGTCCAGCGAATCCTCCAGCGCTCCCGCCGACCCCAGCGCAACAATCCTCCTCACCCCCGCCTGCTTCATCGCCTCCACAATCAGTGGCACCGCGCGCTCCAGCACGTCCTCCTTGCCCAGTGACCGCGCCCCCAGCGCCGACAGCACCACGTCCGCTCCCTCCACCGTCCGCCTCACCGCCTCCGCGTCGAACGCCGTCCCCTCCACCACTCGCACCCGTTCCCGGAACGCGAACTTCTCCGGCGTCCGCACCAGCGCCGTCACCTCGTATCCGGCAGCCAGGCAGCGCTCCGTCAGCAGCGTCCCCGTCGCCCCGCTCGCTCCAAAGATCGCAACTCTCATCAGCGCCTCCACTCTGGTAGATGCCTCATTATCCTCACCGATGCGGCGCGTCTGTTCAAAAAGGGAGGTTGCTATGCATCTGATGCAAAAGTATTTGTCCCCAATTCCAGCACACGGTACAAGTGCTGGCGAGCGGTCCGCGCAGACCCCTGTGAACAACGGGAATAATCCCGGCCCCCTCGACCCAAATCCTCCCCGCATTACTGCTTGTTCGTAAATCGACAGGGCACTTTCCTAAATCGGGACAGAACCGCAACCCCCGTAACCTCCGCCACATCCCCTCAAATTCCACATTTCCCACCCCAACGACTACTGCTACTAGTATTTCTCTTTCTTAATTACTTGTTTCTAGCAGCAGTAGCCCTTGGGATGAGCAGCGGGCTTTCTAGGCTGCCGAGAAACTCGTTTCCGAGATAGGCCTGGACTTCAGTC
>Ga0326727_10005437_pt1 | contig 36436 bp, 30 predicted proteins | sample MB2enrmetagenome_FD_207643 | JGI IMG/M metagenome (GOLD analysis project Ga0326727, IMG submission 207643) | Lab enriched peat soil microbial communities from McLean, Ithaca, NY, United States - MB29MY | ecosystem: Environmental > Terrestrial > Soil > Wetlands > Peat | place: USA: New York...
CTTTACCCAGTGAAGTGGAAGAAGCCGAAAAGGACGGCGTCAAAATAGAAATTCTAGTCGCACCCAAACAGATCATCGGGCAAAACGGCAAAGTCGCATCCATAGAATGTTTGCGAATGAAGCTGGGCGAACCCGACGAAACCGGCAGAAGACGCCCAGTACCAATAACCGATTCTGAACACAAATATGAAGTGGACATGGTTATTCCAGCCTTGGGACAGCTGGCAGAAGCCTCATGCATCCCAAAGTCCTTGCTGGATGAGAAAGCAAGGGTTCCAACTGTGACCACGGATCCATTAACGCTTGAGACCAAGGTTCAGGGAGTCTTCGCCGGCGGCGACATAGCCACTGGACCGGCAAGCATAATCGAAGCGGTAGGACAGGGAAAACTAGCAGCCGCGTCGATTCACCTCTACTTAAGCGGAGAAGATGTGCACAAGGACCGAGAAGAAAACATTGAAAAGACAACATGGGCTAAAAACCCGAAGCAGATAAAGAAGAAAGAACGCCGTTACCACCCTCTCCCAGAGAAATCCCAAACCACTTTTGAAGAGGTACAAGATTACTTGGAAAAACTGGAGAGAGACGCCAAGTTTGAGGCTTATCGTTGCCTGTGTTGCGGTCCCTGCGCGGAATGCCTCGGAACCACAGAATTGTGCGAAGGCGACAAAGCTGTTGTCGACGAAACTCTCTGCATAGGCTGCAACGTGTGCGCTGTCGTCTGTCCATTTGAAGCAGTTGCAAAGGACGAGAGCAACATTGCACGAATAGCCGACGACCTTTGCAAGGGATGTGGACTCTGTGCCGCAAGATGCCCAGTAAGAGCGATAACCATGAAGAAAGTGACCAACGAACGCATACTGAGCGTTGCCATGCCAACTTCCAAGGAGTAGATGAAAATGGCCGTTAAAGAACCCAGAATTGCTTGTCTAATGTGCAATTTCGCCTTCTGCAAAAGCGAAAACCAAGTACCTTCCAACATTAACGTAGCTCGCGTGAACTGCATCGGAGAAATAGACCCGACAGTCGTTCTTGAAATGTTCAGGAGAGGGGCAGATGCCGTGATGATGGCAGGCTGCAAACCGCCAGACTGTCACTTCGTTGAGGGTAACCTACAAGCAGAACGCGCCGTCAAAATGCTGAAGAAACTCCTATCCTTGATAGGTCTAGAACCTGAACGCCTAAACCTGCTCTGGTACTCACCCTTTGAAGAAACGAATTTCACCCGTTCAGCGGAGGAGTTCTCCACGGAAATAGGGAAACTGGGGGCTTCACCACTGAAAAACGCAGAACGCCAATCCATGCCTATGGTGAAACTCTTGGCTGCCAAGAACGCCGCCGCTGGGTTTCGCCTAAGAGTCTTGCTTGGCAGAGAGAAAGAACTCACTGAAGGCGTGAACGTCTACGGCGACAGACTCACATCTGAAGAATTCGAAACGCTGATGGACGATGTTGTGGAAGACGAATTTATCCGATACCAGATTCACCTTCTCACAAGAACTAAACCGCTCTCAGTTAAAGACTTGGCAGAAGTGACTGAGATGAAGCCAGCGGCGGTTCTCAAGCAGATTGTTAACATGCGCAGAAAAAACATGATAGCTTTAGACAGCATTGAAGGAACTACACCACTCTACAAAGCCTTGGAGGTCGAATAGAATGAAAAACCAGAAAGTTGGAGCAGTAATGGTTGTCGGCGGAGGAGTTGCCGGCATACAAGCATCCTTGGATTTAGCCGACTCCGGTTTCAAAGTGTACCTTGTGGACAAGGGACCGAGCATAGGTGGAGTGATGGCGCAACTCGACAAGACATTTCCAACAAACGACTGTTCAATGTGCATACTTTCACCCAAACTCGTCGCAACTGGAAGGCACCCGAACATCACAATATTGACGAACACGGACATAACGGGGTTAAACGGCGAAGCTGGGAACTTCGAAGTAAAAATTCGAAGAAACATTCGCTATATAATCGAAGACAAGTGCAACGGTTGCGGTATCTGCGCGCAGAAATGCCCAATCGAAGCCGTTGACGCCTTCAACGAAGGCCTCGCAAACAGAGGCGCAGTCTACGTGGAGTATCCACAGGCAGTACCGCTGAAGTACAAGATTGACCGCGAAAAATGCATAGGCTGCGGAACGTGCTACGAAATCTGCAAAGCAAGAGCAATCGAGTACGACCAGAAAGAAAGCGAAACAACCTTGAACGTCGGCTCAATAGTCCTCGCTCCAGGGTTTGAACCCTTTGATGCAAAGCTCAAGAGTGAGTATGGTTATGGACGTTTCCAAAACGTCGTCACAAGCATCGAATTCGAACGTATTCTGAGCGCTTCGGGCCCCTACGGCGGACTTGTTCTAAGACCTTCAGATGGTGACATACCGAAAAGGGTAGCGTTCATCCAATGTGTCGGCTCAAGAGATTACCAACTTGGAAATACATACTGCTCTGCAGCTTGCTGCATGTACGGCATGAAAGAGGCCGTTATAGCAAAGGAGCACACCCCGATAAAGATGGACGCATCAATTTTCTACATGGACATGCGTTCGTACGGAAAAGAGTTTGATGCTTATCGAAACCGTGCTGAAGAAGAGTACGGCATAAGATTCACGCGGTCACGAGTAGCTGGGGTAACTGAAGATCCGTTGACGAGGAACCTGTTCGTCCATTACGTACAGGACGAAACACCCAAGACGGAAGAATTCGACATGGTTGTGCTGTCAATCGGAATGCGGCCGCCGAAAGACGCTCAAGAACTGGCCAAGAACCTGGGAATTAAGCTTAACAAATACAATTTCTGCGAAACACAAACCTTCTCTCCGATGGACACTTCCAAGGCAGGCGTCTTCGTCTGCGGGGCGTTCTCAGCACCCAAAGACATACCTGAAAGCGTAGCTCAGGCAAGCGGCGCAGCGGCAAGAGCAATGGGCATAATCGCAGATGCTAGAGGAACACAGGTTGTCGCGAAAGAGTACCCGCCCGAAAGAGACGTGAGCAAAGAAGAGCCTCGCATCGGCGTCTTTGTCTGCCACTGCGGAATCAACATCGGCGGAGTCGTGAACGTACCAGCGGTCGTGAATTACGCAAAAACGTTGCCGCATGTGGTTTACGCAGAAGCGAACGTCTACACTTGCTCACAGGACACACAGAAGCTTATTCGAGAGAAAATTCAGCAGAACAATCTAAACCGTGTCATCGTTGCTTCGTGCACTCCGAGGACTCATGAACCGCTCTTCAAGGAAACAGTCCAAGAAGCCGGATTGAACCCGTACCTGTTCGAGATGACAAACATTCGGGACCAGTGCAGCTGGGTGCACATGCACGAACCGAAAGAGGCCACGGAAAAAGCAAAAGACCTCGTCAGGTCGGTAGTCGCCAAAGCCGTATTGTTGAAGCCTCTGAAGAAACCGGTGATAAACGTAACGCAGGTCGGTCTCGTTATAGGAGGCGGCGTTTCTGGCATGACCGCAGCTCTGGAGCTTGCAAAACAAGGGTTCGAAGTGCACTTGGTTGAAAAAGAGAAAGACCTAGGCGGCCATCTTCGCAACATCTACTATTTACTAGGCGAAAAAGACGACCCGAAAGAAAAACTGAACGCACTCGTAAACGAAGTCATGAAGAACGACAAGATACACATCTACCCTGGGGCAGAAGTCGCTGACGTCTACGGCTTCGTGGGCAACTACAAGTCAAAGATACGCCAACAAAACGGTGACGTTAAAGAAGTTGAACACGGCATAGTAATCGTTGCCACCGGTGCGGTCGAGTACAGACCCACAGAATACTTCTACGACAAGGACCCGAGAGTGGTGACGCAGCATGAGCTTGAAGAAGACCTCGCCAAAGGAGACTTCACCGCTAACCGCGTCGTCATGGTCCAATGCATCGGCGCGAGGACAAAGGAACGGCCGAACTGCTCAAGGATATGCTGCGGACAAGCCATCAAGAACGCGTTGAAAATCAAGGAAGTAAGCCCAGACACCGAAGTCTACGTGCTTTTTAAAGACATCAGGTCCTACGGGTTCAAGGAAGACTACTACCGCGACGCCGCAATGAAAGGAGTCATATTCGTAAATTATGAAGATGAACGCAAACCAGAACTCACTAAAGAAGAAAACAAGCTCAGAATGGCTTTCTGGGAGCCCGTGCTGAAACAGCAACTCGAAATCGAACCTGACCTCGTAGTTTTGAGCGCAGCAACGATTCCGAACCCTGAGAACAAGCATATAGCCGAATTACTCAAGGTGCCTCTAACAAAGGACGGCTCGTTCTTGGAAGCACACATGAAACTTCGACCAGTGGACTTCGCAACAGAAGGCGTCTTTTTATGTGGAATGGCTCACTCGCCAAAATACATAGAAGAAAGCATCGCGCAGGCATGTGCAGCTGCTTCGAGGGCCGCAACGATACTCTCCAAAAACACGCTTGAGATGGAAGGAATTGTCGCAATTGTTGACGAAGAGTTATGCAGTAACTGTAGAGTCTGTGAATATCTGTGTCCGTACGGTGCAGTCGAAATGACGGATAAGGATGGAAAATCAAGTGCGCATGTGATTGAAGCACTGTGCAAGGGTTGCGGCACGTGCGGTTCAGCATGTCCGACCAAAGCTATCACCATGGGACACTTTACTACGCAGGAAATACTTGCCCAGGTCAAGGCAGCCTTGATGGAGGCGGAATGATGAGCAAGAACGACGGGTTTGAACCGAAAATAATAGGTTTTCTGTGCAATTGGTGCAGTTATGCAGGCGCAGACCTTGCTGGTGTGAGCCGAATTCAGTACCCCCCGAACATCAGGATCATACGCGTGATGTGTAGCGGCAGAATAGACCCCGCGTTCGTGCTAGAAGCGTTTAAAGACGGTGCGGACGGGGTGCTAGTCGCTGGCTGCCACTTGCCATCAGACTGTCACTACATCAGCGGAAACGCCAAGGCCAATAGAAGAATAAACCTGCTGAAGAGAGTCTTGAAAGACTACGGAATAGAACCCGAACGTTTGCGGCTAGAATGGGTTTCGGCAAGTGAAGGGGACAGGTGGGCCGCTGTGGTCAGAAGCATGGTGGAAGATTTGAAGAAACTCGGTCCAAGCCAAGTAAAAGCCAAGGAAGCTGGTGTCCAATGACGGAAACGGTTGAGAAGCCCATAAAAGCTTCAGAAATGGATCCTAAATTCAGGCAGGAAATTTCAAAGATGCACGGCGGAGAAAAAGTGATGCGTTGCTTCCAGTGTGGAACATGCACGTCAGACTGTCCAATTGCAAGGTTCAGCGAAACTTACAGACCTAGACAGATAATCCGCATGACGCAGCTTGGACTAAGAGACAGAGTGCTGAACAGCGACACACTGTGGCTTTGTGCAGCATGTTTCACATGCACAGACAGGTGTCCACAAGATGTTGAAATTGCCAGCGTCATACGCGTCCTCAGAAACATGGCGGCTGAGAAGGGCATCGTTCCCCAAGTATTCAAAGAAGAAGCATCAAGCATACTCGAATCAGGCTACGCCTACCGGATTCCCGAGCTGAGGCTAAAGAAAAGAGAAGTCTTGGGTCTACCGCCGCTACCGAAAGGCAACCCTGAAAGCATAGGCAAAACACTGCGCACGATAAGTTTCCTGAAGTGCGTTGAAAAGAAGGGAAACTAGAATGACCGAATGCAAGTACCTCCTATTTCTGGGATGCGCAATTCCTTACCGCGTTTCCGCATATGAGATTTCGGCGCGCAAAGTGCTCGCGAGGCTCGGAGTGGAAATATGTGAGATGCCCGAGTTTAACTGTTGCGGGCTTCCGTTGGATCCTGTGAGCCACGAAACGATGCTAATTTTGGCGGCCAGAAACCTTGCCATGGCGGAGCAGAAGGGTCTAGACATCGTGGCTTTATGCCCAGGTTGTGCAGGGACGTTGAAGAAAGTCAGTAAAATGCTGAAAGAGGACAACCACCTGCGTGAAGAGATAAACGGGTATTTGAAAGAAGCTGGACTGGAGTATAAGGGAACGGTCACGACAAAACACCTGTTGCAGCTGCTGGTTGAAGACGTAGGGCTAGAGAAGATAAAAGAAACCGTTGTGAAACCGCTTACAAACTTGAAAGTTGCTGAACATAATGGTTGCCACATTCTGAGGCCTAAAGAGTACATAGGTTTTGATGATCCTGAGGCTCCGAAAACGCTGAAAACCCTGATTGAAGCGACTGGGGCAACATGTCTGGACTACTTAGATGAGATAGAATGCTGCGGTGCTCCAAGCGTTGGCGTGAACGACAAGATCGCCCTGCAGCTTGCAAGAGACAAGCTTAGCCACATCAAAACCGTGGATGCACAGGCGATGATAACCATCTGTCCGTTCTGTCACATCATGTACGACACGAACCAGCTGCGCATCGAAAAAATGTTCAACGAGGTTTACGGTATTCCAATCATTCATTACCCCCAACTGCTGGGTTTAGCAATGGGGATGTCGCCTGAAGAATTGGCTTTCAATGAACTTCGTGTTAGCTGTTCAAAAATATTGGGACAAGTGTGTGAAGGTGGAAAGTAAATGGCAGAAAAATTGAAACTGGGGTTCTACTGGGCTGCAAGCTGCGGCGGATGCGAAATCGCAGTGTTGGACTTGAACGAGAAAATACTTGACGTAGCTAAAATCGCGGACATAGTGTTCTGGCCCGTCGCCATCGACGTCAAGTACAAAGATGTTGAAGCTATGCCCGACAAGTACATAGACATATGCTTTTTCAACGGGTCAATCAGAAGCGAGGAACAGGAACACATGGCCAAGCTCATGAGACAAAAATCCAAGACACTTGTGGCGTTCGGCTCGTGCGCCCAAGAAGGATGCATACCGGGCCTCGCGAATCTTCATGACCGTAAAGAAATCTTTGACCAAGTATATCTTGAAAGCAAGTCCACCGATAACCCGAAAAGAATCGTTCCCAAAACATCAACCGAAGTAAAAGAAGGTACCTTGAAACTTCCAAAGCTCTACGACACAGTGAAAACGCTGGATCAGACCGTTGATGTAGACTACTATCTGCCTGGCTGCCCACCTCCTGTCAAACTCATAGCAGCCGCCGTGGAAGCCATCGCTAACAACAAGCTACCGCCCAAGGGTTCAGTGCTTGCACCGTTGAAATCTGTCTGCGACGAATGCCCGAGAAAGAAGGATAACAAGAAAATCTCGAAGATATACCGTGTCTACGAGAAGATGCCTGAACCAGAGAAGTGCCTGCTCGAACAGGGCATAATATGCATGGGACCAGCGACTCGCAGCGGCTGCGGGGCTCAATGCCTCACGGTTGATATGCCTTGCACAGGATGCGGCGGGCCCTGTCCAAACTCGCCGGAGCAAGGAGCAGCAATGATTAGTGCGTTAGCTTCGATAATGGGGCTGGAGGGAGAGACGGAGCATCACAGTCAGGAAGATGTTGACAACTTAATGAACCAAATCAAAGATCCTATTGGAACGTTCTACATGTACTCTTTGCCATCATCAATTCTCAAGAGGAAAGTAATACAAAAGTGATGTACTGGAAACCTTGATTTTCACCATTTTTTAGTGTGAAAAAAATAGCTTCATTTTGGTACTTTTTTTTGTAGGTTACGCTGTTTATATATCGGTGAATCTTTCTTTTTAAGCAAAATTTAGGTGTGTTTTATGGAAATAGTTGAAGGTATTCATCGGGTTGATGAAGCAAGCGCCAACATGGCCCACGCTAACGTGTATCTAGTAATCAATGGCCAAGAACTTGCAGTCATCGACACGGGGACGTCAGGGAACGCCCAGAAAACCGTTGCCTACATTCAAAAACTAGGCTACCAACCCAACGACGTCAAAACTATAATCCTCACTCACTTCCACATGGACCACATGGGAAGCGCCAAAGAACTCAAAGACCTTACAAACGCAAAAGTCGCTGTACATGCGGAAGACGCCGACTACGTCTCAGGAAAAAAACCCTTGCCAAAACCCAAAAACATTCTGTTCAGAGCCGTTTCATCCTTCGTCAAACCTACGGCTGTCCAAGTTGACGTGATCCTCAACGAAGGCGACAAAATCGCGGGCCTGACCGTCTTCCATACGCCTGGGCACACGCCAGGAAGCATCGCGCTGCTGGATGAAGAAAGAAAAGTTCTGTTCGCAGGCGACACTCTCAGATACGACGGCAAAAAACTCAGCGGTGCACCCGAACAATTCACCGCAGACCCAAATCAAGCAAGAGAGTCCATCGCCAAATTATCCACGCTAACCTTTGACGTCATGTTACCTGGACACGGAGAAGCCCTTAAACCAAACGCATCCGAAGAAATCAAAAAATTCAATGCAACCTTAAAGCAAAAATAATTCGGGAAAAGAAGAAAAAGTTCGGTGGTTGAATTCATTCTCTCGAAGGGTGTTAACCCCCGAATTAGCCCCAGAATTGTCGTGATGTTGAAGTACACCCATGATTTTGAGTCCTTCTATTATCGTAGCGTTGCCTTACAAAACGTTGATTTTCTGGAACGGCACAACTATCCGAAGCAGTTCTACGCCCTAGTCGTGCCCTACTTTATCTTTTTGAGAACAGTTTCTGAGAACGTACGAAAACCGCTGGCGAAGCTTCTAAAGATATCTTAAGTCAAGCAAATAGTCTATAGAAGCTTAGCTGATTGGTTTTATTTGCTATATTTCGGACGTTTTGATTCTCTTAACCAAAATTGAGGGTCATCAACCAATATTACCTGAACTTCAACAACATTTCTTGGATTTGTTATTGCAGCGCGGAATTTCGGGGATAAATCAGGGTTGCTCAGAAAAGCCATTCGGGACCTTTCCAACTCATCTGCAATGCGTTCACTTTTTTTGTTAGCGTAGCCACGGTACTTTACGCTTTTTCCTTCAACGATAGCTTTATCGAAATCCTCTTTACTGCACTGTACCAGTTTGGCGCCGTCTCGGATGAACCAGCAGGCAAGAGTTTGAGAAGTGTGGGTCATAATAATCTGTCAGCAATATCGTTTAGGTGACTCTTAATTAACATTTTCATTGCAAACAGAAAATAGCGCGCCTCAGAAATCAAATTTAAAGCAAATCATCACGAGAACTAATCCCGCTTCAGACTGACGTGTTTATCATCATAGGCACTTCAAAATGATAAATAAATCGGACAAAAAGAGATTCAGCTTTGTGAAATGGTTCATCGCTTTTCAATTAGAGTAATAATCCTGAGGTATTAACGCTTGATGATGAGCATGTGGCCCTTATGGTTAACGATCCTGTGAACTCTTAACTCTTCAGGATTACAAAATTTCGCTGAACAAATTCTACACTTATACGTTTCTCCAAACACAATTTTGTTATTCAACATCAAACTTCGCCTTCTCCAATTGGCTTTGCAAAAATCGCTTCTTACAAGCCATATTAAACAGCAACTAAGCCGCTTATAAACAAACAATTAATTCCTGAATAAATCGCCATACTTTTCGTTGATTTTTATTAAAAAGCTTCGTCTCGGATTTTTTTTGATACTCGACGGGTCTCCGAAAACGCCTTTTCCAACCCCTTCATCTCAGCTATTGGATTGAAAGGTGCCCCTGCCAGCAGGTAGAAACCACAAACGTATGTTTCGGTCCTGTTGAAACCACAGCAATAGAAGACCTAAATGCCAAAGACACGGAGCGCCTCAGAACGCATTTTGATTTCAAGTCATCTCTTGGGAGACAGCAGTAAACTGAAACCCTTATCCAAACGTGCAATTATCTTCATAGGCGCCATTAATACTTTCGCAGTCTTGTTAAAATCAGTAGCTAACGTAAATACCTGCGTATGTCAATGAAATCTTCCTGCCTAAACATGGGTGCTGCTCTTCAATTACCAGCTTTCAGCAATAAGTAAAGGGGTACTCTTTTTGCTCGAAAAATAAGTTAGCAAAAAGACAAGGAGGGCGTAGGAGGTCTATTTAGCTAGGAAACTTGTCTATTTGTTGGCGAATTTCTTAGTCGAAAATGAGGTTACCGACAGGGCAGGCACACTATTGATGAAGATTCCTCGACAAATTTGCAGGTATCTCTATCGAGGTGTAATCAGCTTTTTAGGGAAAAAAAGAAATTTTTAAAGCATTGATTATTATCATTAGGCCTAATGGATAAATTAACCCTTTCTCACTCAGCAATTAGTAAACTGCAAGCAATCATTCTCATCAGTGTAGTATTATTTGGCGGATTGATAGTGGGTAACTATTTCTATCAAAGTCAGCTTATGTCGGCGCAGTCTTCTTCTCCGTCGCCTTCTCCTTCACCTACGCCTTCTCCGTCGCCCACGCCCTCTGCTGCGCCAGCTGCACTAAAATATTCCAATTTAAACGTTGAGCCAACTGAGAATTGGCCTGGGCATCTGGTAAACGCTTCCCTGGATGTAAGTAACACAGGAAGCGAAAACATAAGTTTTTTGTTACCCTTCTCAGTGAACGGTGTAGTTAACCAAACTGTTGAGGTGCAACTTGCAGCAGGAGCTTCCGAAACCGTAACGGCTACATTCAATGAGAGCAGCATTGGAACTTACCAGTTAACTGTCGGAGGGCAAAGCAATCAAATCATCATCGTTCCAACAGGCGAATACACATTGTACTATATTTCCACCGCCGCTGGGTTTCCCTTCACTTTGGACGGTGTGCCTGAAGTCTCCCCATTCTCTGCACTGGTGACTGCTGGATCGCATACAATTTCTGTCCCGGCTGTAGCCCAAATTGAAGTTGCCGGTTGGGGTCTTGTTTCATACGATTTTTCGAGTTGGAACAGCGGAAGTACTAGCCTTACTCAAACGTTTAACGTGCAGGGTGTGACTTACGAGGCGACAAATTACATTAGGCAAGGTTCATGTCCCTCCTTGGAAGTCTGGAACGGAACAGGCTACAGTTACGTTGCAGAAGTCAATGATGGTACAGGTTGGCTAGGCTACTTGGAGCATTTTCAACCTGACGGCTCAATGGTTTTCTCTTACAACTACCCATATGACTACATAAAATTGGATTCAACTCAACTGCAGCCACTCAACGGATTTTACAACTTTAAAATCGCTGAACTGTCTGACGAAATCTTCTACCTCGACTCAGTCAAAATGATCGCTGTAGATCACCCAGCAAACGTAAATGTGTTCTCTACCGCGAGCACATTCATATACAATCTTACAGGTCAAGGAACAATTTACACGGTAAGCGACAACTTAGCTACACCAGTCTCCGCGGTAAACGGAACAGGACAAAATGTTCTGCCATTAATCTCCAAGCTCGACCAAAACTTCACAACAGCAACCAGATGGCAATGGCAAAGCCTAACGCTAAATCTAGGCAACCTATCCGGCGCAAAACAAATCAACATGGTAGTCGCAGCCAAAATTACTTGGCCAACCACCTCTGCCGGAGGGGAAAACTTCATGTCGTACGCCAACGAACCTGGAGTAACGCCTTCTCCGCCGCCCTACATGCAAGTAATGACGCCAAACGGAAGTTGGGTTAATGTCCCTGAGGACCGAGAGTTTCCGATACCTCATGTAACGGACAGTGAATTTGTAGTCAACTTAACAGGTCTCTTTCCAACTAACAATTACGAATTGAAAATCAATTACTACCAAGACATACGGTTCGATTACATAGGCATCAGCACGACACCCCAGCAAAACGTAATCGTTCACACCCTAACGCTATCATCCGCTGATTTGGAGCAAGCATTCGCCGTAAACTCAAACTCAAGCGGAGCCTTCACAAAGTACGGCGACGTCACAGCACTACTACAGTCCGCCGACAACAAGTTCGTCATCGGACGAGAAGGAGACGAGGTTTCACTGCAATTTTCCGCAAACCTGCCGCCTGTTCCAAAAGGCTGGGTAAGAGACTACTTCATCATCGCCAGCTGCTGGTTCAAAGGCGAAGGCTTACCATACGCCCCGTTCACAGTCGATCCGCTTCCATTCCAAGCAATGACAAGCTTTCCATACCCATCAAACGAAAGTTACCCCTATGACGCCGATCACTTAGCTTATCTGCAGGAATACAACACAAGAATAATTAATCCACCTTAAACTGCCTTTTTCAGTTGCTTCAACAACCCATAGTCGGAAAAGCACCCAAGGCTTTTCTTCTGACGCAGGGTCCAGAATAACGTTACAGTTTCTACATTCAAATTTTTTCTGCTTTCATTAATTATGCTCTAAAAATATTACAATAAGCAAAGATAAAATGGACTAAAAAAACAATAAATGGGAAAGCAGAAGCTTTTAGGCTAAAACTTCTATTTCTGCGTTTTGCTTTCCTTTTCTTTACGTGCTTTTCTTTTCGCGTCTCTTTCTTTTTTAGTTAATGGTTTATCTTTTTTCGGCATTTAATATTCTCCGACGATACTTTATGCGAACTACTGCTTTAATAACTTTCTAAAGCAAGCTAGCTTAACTGTACTCTCTGAAGGTGTGACCGCATTTTGTGCAGCGCATGAATTGGGTTGATGCTTCGTCGCCCCCGCGAGTCTGCACTTGCCAAACATAAACCATGTTGTTACCGCATTTCTCGCATTTCATGTGAATCGTTGGCATGGTCTTTATTTTTTGTTCTTCTTCGCTTATAACCGTCATAAAAGGCTGAGATGTAGGATGAATAACCTTAACCACTTTAGCCTGAGCCCTATTGTTCGCAGCCTGCTTGACGTAGCTGCATTTTGTGCACGCGAGCACCACTATGGAGCCTTCAGTTTTTTTAGGTTCAAGCCGACAACCGCATTCTGGACAAAATTCCATAAATTAAAGAGCCTTCACAATTATTTCCTCATACTAAGAAGATAATCCGATATAAGCATTGTTTTTATTAAAGGAAATTCTAGCATTATGATGTAATTTGCAGCAAAATGATTTGAAAATAAAGCGCAAACTGAAACATCCTGCTTAAATAATCTGCAAGACCACAACCAAAAAGAGAAAGGCAAACCAATGAGCGAACAGCAAACAACTTTTTAGCGCTTAGTTGCCTGATAGAAAACGATAATAACACCTACAACAACAAATTAATTAAGGGTTTTATCAAAATGACAACTCAAAGTAGCGGAATTGACTTTATGCAATGGCTTATCCGACTAGTCGCTTTCATCATTGACAGCATAATATGCTCTATTCCATATGCAATAATCTACCTAATAATTGCGGCAGCCGCTCCACATTTTTTCATATTTGGAGGCTTTTTGCTGGGTCCATTAATCTTCGGCATCATTGAGGTACTCTACTTTGTTATCCTTGAGGTTTATTGGGCCGGCAAAACAGTTGGCAAATATGTCCTGGGATTAAAAGTGCAGATGGTAAACGGCAGCAATGTTACCTTTGAGAAATCATTTATCCGCAACGTAAGCAAGATTTATTGGATTTTCCTGGTGCTGGACTGGTTGATAGCCGTTGTAACGCCTGGAGCTGACAGACGCCAAAAATACTCTGATCGCATAGCGGGAACTACGGTTATTCAAGTAAAGCAAGTATTCGCCCAATCAACCGCGCCGTCTACTGCTCCACCGACACCTGCGTCAACACCGCCTGCTTAAAATTAAAAATCCCCCTTCTTTTTTCTTTTTTAAAAAAATAGTTTTCAAGTAGCCATGCAGCTTTTGCACATAAAGCTTGATGAATTGCACACGCTGTCGCTTAAGTTATTGAGCCTTAAACTCTTCTAGCCAAGCCTTGAGTTTTTTTTCATTTAAGCCGACGCCAAATGTTCCGTCAAGCCGACTGCGTACTTTGCCTTTGTCAAAAAATAAGACGGTTGGGACTGCTTCTATCGAATATTCATCCCATAAAGGATTGTCATAGTCGTCTAAAAGAACATGGATGACGCTTCCACCGGTGAAGTTAAACACTTTTTTATCAAAAACGGGGACAAAACTTTTACAGTAAGGGCACCATGAAGCGTAAAATAAAGCAAGAACTTTTCCATTCGTCTTTAACTGGATATTTAGATCTTGTTCGTTGTCAACTTCAATCATGCTTTTCATAGTTAAATCGGTTTTATGCTGTTCATAAACATGCCGTTCCTTATCTAGAAACTGCGATGTAAAGTAAGCCTAAATAACACAAATGTCAAATGAAATAAAGGAAAGAACGATGTCGCCTAAAGCTTATAGACGCGGGTATATTGTTGCGGTTTTAGTAGGAATAGAAAATGATAATGCTGTTTTATGGCAGATTTTCACCCAAATTGCTAAACACCAACAAACTATACCCTTAAACGGGGACAGAAGCGAACCTAAGGCAGTATACAGCTTTCATGAGTCCATCGTAAACGCGTTAAGGCCAACGTTGAAAGAAGGGGTAAGAAGCATAATAATAGCTTCTCCAGCAAAAACCAATTACGCACAAGAATTCCAAAACCACATCAAAGCGCATCATTCGTGGCTTCTTCAAGGAGAAAACAGAGCAACATTCTCGACGATAACAGGCTCAGCGAGTACGCCACCGCAAGTAGCAGCCTTAACAAAAACGTCATTATTCAAAAAGTTAATTCAAGAAACCGCTTCTGAAGAAACAGAAAACCTGCTTGAAATCTTGGAGAAACGCCTCAATAAAACGGATAACCTTGTGCTTTTTTCAGTGGAAGAAGCAGAAAACCTCATTCTTGGCAAACAAGCAGCAGGAAAACCAAAACCTGAATACCTACTGCTCACAGATAATTATCTTTCAAGCAGCCGCCAAAAAAACAGAGTCCACAGGCTATTACAGATTGCCAAAAACAGAAGCGTTAAAACAAGAATAATAAACGCTGAATCAACCGCGGGCATACGCCTCACACAACTTGGCGGTCTCGTATGCTTAGCAAAAATAGATTAAAAATATTAAGCAGCGTCTAAAGCAAATCAGCCTGCTTTAACTCTTCAATAGAAATTTTACTCGAATGCAAAGCGGTAGCCACCAGCACGCCTGAAACACCCAATTCTTTCAGCTCAACTAAATCCGTTATGCCCCGCACTCCTCCGCCAACATAAATATCCATAGGTACTGCCTCAAGCACTTTCTTCAAAAAATCAACGTTAACTCCTTCACCGCTACCAACACGCATCAAATCCAAGATAATGACTTCTGAAACACCCATTTCCTTAAGCTCATGCAGAAGACACATAGGGCTCTTGTAGCCGTCAAACCCCCGTTTCACAAGGACTTTGTCACCCTTCAAGTCCAAGCTGACAATGACGCGCTCGCTTCCCAAAAGTCTCACCGCTTCACCCACAAAACTCTTATTTTGCAACGTTTCGGTCCCAATAACAACTTTGGAAACTCCGCAATCCAGCAATTCCTCCGCCGTTTCAAGGTCAGACACTCCAGCATCAACCATCAAATTAAGCCCAGTTTCCTTTATGATGCGCTTGAAAACCTGAAAATTCACGGAGCCGCTGGCGATTGCGTCTAAATCTGCAAGGTAGAGCTCACTGAATCCAAGCGTTTTAAACCCTTTAGCAACTTCTAACGGTTCAACCGACTTGCAAAGGATGCTCTGGATCGGTTGATATTCGCTTCTTTTTCCTCTGACAGCATGAACCACTATGCCGTTTAAAACATCAATTACCGGTATAACCTTCAAGCTCCCGCCTTCCCCGTGAATTGATTCTCCACGAATAGAAAAACCTAACCGTTGTTATAGCAAAACTTTTAAAGGCATTATCAATCCGCATCAATAAGGATGCTAATTGAAACTACTGATAAGTCCTCTGAACGAGAAAGAAGCCTCTGAAGCCATAGCTGGAGGCGCAGATATAATAGATGTCAAGAATCCTCAGGAAGGAGCGTTAGGCGCAAATTTCCCGTGGGTTATTAAGCGGATAAAAGAAATCACGCCGAAAAACATCAAAGTAAGCTGCACGCTCGGAGAGATCCCGAATCTTCCAGGCTCCATATCCTTGGCTGCATTAGGCGCTGCATCGCTGGGTGTTGATTATATTAAAGTGGGGCTTTACGGGTTCAAAACGCTTGAAGAAGCAGTTTTTTTGCTGCAGAACGTTAACAAAGCCGCCAAAGAGTGCAACTCTAAAATCAAAGTGGTTGCCACTGGCTACGCTGATGCAGAAAGAATAGGCGCGTTGGACCCGATGCTCATTCCCGAAATAGCTTCTAAGGCTCAAGTAGACTTAGCTATGATTGACACAGCCGTTAAAGACGGCAAAAACCTCTTCAATTTCTTAACTGTTAAGCAACTTGAAAAATTCGTCGATGAGGCGCATAAGCTAGGGTTGGAAGCAGCGTTGGCAGGTTCCTTGAGAAAACAAGACTTGCCTCTTCTGTATGGTTTAGGTGCTGATGTGGCAGGTTTACGCGGGGCAGCCTGCACGAACAGCGACAGAGTTAGCGGTCAAATCACTAGAAAACTTGTACAGGAACTGGTTGAAACAATTAAGCAAGCGGAAAATCAAGCCAAAACAAAGAGGGCTTAACCATTGCATGCTAAGGGGTTAAGTAAAAAAAAGGCGCTGGCTGAACTCAAAAGAATCCATGAACAAGACCAGCAGTATGATGACGGGAAAATTTTGTGTTCAATGTGCACAAAACCCCATCCGATAGCAGAAAAGGCTTATCAACTTTTTTTAAGCTCCAACCTGGGTGATCCGCGGCTCTTTCCTGGAAGCGCCCAACTTGAAAAAGAAGTCATAAACCAGCTGGCAACACTTCTTCATGGTGAAAACTGCGTTGGCTCTCTTGTCTCGGGTGGAACAGAAGCGAATTTGATGGCGCTCTTAGCAGCAAGAAACATGGCGCAAATCAGTCGACCTGAAGTGGTTTTGCCAGAATCTGCTCATTTCTCTTTCACTAAAATCTGCAACCTGTTGAATCTGAAGCCAGTCTATGCAGGTTTAGACAGCTCTTTTAGAGCTAATTCTTCGCTGGTTGAAAAATGCGTCAACAAGAACACAGTAGCCATAGTCGGCACGGCTGGAACAGCTGAATTGGGCGCTGTCGACCCCATCGAGGAGTTGTCTCATATTGCTTTGAAACATAATGTTTGGTTGCATGTTGATGCAGCCTTCGGCGGCTTAGTTATCCCGTTCCTCAAAAACATCAAATACAAATTTGATTTCACTTTAGACGCCGTGAAGTCCATGACGATTGACCCGCACAAAATGGGTATGGCGGCAATCCCCGCTGGAGGAATCATTTTTAAGGATAGCAAAGCCCCCGATTTCATCAAAACTGAAACGCCTTACTTAACCGACCAGTACCAGTACACCTTTGTTGGAACAAGAACAGGTGCCGCCGCAGCTTCGGCATGGGCAGTATTCAGATTTCTCGGCATGGAGGGATTCAAAAAAGTGGTGGGCAAATGCATGAAAACTACCCAACTGTTCGCTGATGGGCTAAGCGAGGCCGGTTTTAAACTTGTTGTGGAGCCAACGCTGAACATAGTGGCTTTCCGCAGCGACAAGGGCACGAAGCATCTGGCAGAAAAACTTTGGGAAAGCGGTTGGTTTGTCTCTTATGTTCCGCGTTATGACTGCATCAGAATTGTTGTGATGCCTCACGTCAAGAAGCAGCATGCAATGGCTTTTCTGAAAGATGCAATTAAGAACGACAAAGATAGCTAAAATGATTTGGTTTTTTGATCTTTGCTATATTTTATAAGTTTGAAGTAACCTTTTATTGGATTTGAAGGTTAAGACAAAATGAAAACTGAAGATGATCTCTTGGCGCGGATAGTGGTAAATCCTAAGGTTATGGCGGGAAAACCTGTTCTAAAAGGTACGCGAATCACGGTAGAGCTTGTGTTGAGGTTGCTAGCCCAGGGACTGTCTGCTAAAGAAATCCTTAAAGATTATCCTCATCTTGCAAAAGACGATATTACAGCAGTTTTGCTTTATGCCGCCAAAATGGCGAGCGAAGAAGAAGTTTATCCAATAACAGTTAAGTGAGTTCGATACTCTCGTGAAATTCCTAGTCGATGAAAGCACCGGAATCTGGGTTTCAAAAAAGCTTAAGCAGATGGGTTTAGACTCGGTCTCTGTCATCGACTGTATGAAAGGCGCAGAAGATGAAGAGATAATGAAAAGAGCCGTTGAAGAAGATCGTGTGATAATTACTAATGACAAAGACTTTGGTAGACTTGCCGGATTCTATAAGCCGCCGGGCATAATTCTGTTAAGATTAAGGGACGAAAGCGTTGAAAACAAGATAAAAATGATTTCTTTCGTAATAGCTTCTTATAGCAAAGCTATTCTTGGAAACATTTTGATAGTTTCTGAGAGAAAAATAAGGGTAAGACGAATCGAAAAAAGATAATTTTTACGATTACGAAAAATTTATGGATTTGCCAATCGAAAAGCTTTAAGGCTACTGTGGGTTTCCATCGACTCTGAAGGAGCTTTACTTTGAGGCTTTTGGTTTACGAGCACATTTCAGGCGGTGGATACGCAGAACAGCCTATTCCACTAAGCGTTTTATCTGAAGGCTTTGGAATGCTGCGCTCAATTGTTTCTGATTTTAAATCTGCAGGCCACGAAGTAACCGTTTTACTTGATGCTAGACTTTCAAAACTGAATCCGCCCATAGTTGCCGACTGCACAATACCCGTTTTTTACCCCAAGGAAGCCGAAAAACTCCTCATTAATGCCGCTAAAATTAACGATGCCGTCTACCTAATTGCACCTGAAACAGGGCAAACGCTGCAGTCGCTTGTAGAGCTTGTGGAGAGCATAGGCAAGGTTTCGCTTAATTGCGATGCCAGAGCTATCCAGAAGGTTGCGGATAAAGCTGCTCTCTATGAGACGTTGAAAAAGAATGATTTACCGACGCCTAACACAGCAGTGCTTAATGTTGATGGGGGTTTAGCGGAAGTTAAGCAGATCATCAGAAGCAGGTTTAGTTATCCTGTGGTGTTCAAGCCTGTGGATGGTGTCAGCTGCGGCGGTTTAAGCATAGTTAAAGAAGATGCACAAGTTGCGAAAGCTGTTGCAAAAATAAAGACTGAATCGGGAGTGAAGCATTTTATAGTTCAAGAATTTACTGATGGCGAAGCTGCAAGCGTCAGTGTTCTTTGCACAAGCGGCAAAGCGTTGGCAATCAGCTTGAATAAGCAAAATGTCAAGGTTGCCGGGCCGGAGGCTGTTTCAAGTTATGAAGGCGGCACTGTTCCCTTTGATCATCCGCTTAAGCAAGAAGCATTCAGCGTGGGGGAGATGGCTGTTGAGTCTTTTTCTGGTTTAAAGGGTTATGTGGGTGTTGACTTGGTTTTGGCTAAGGATAAGCCGTTTGTTGTAGATGTTAATCCACGGTTGACAACTTCTTATGTTGGCTTATGCAGAGTTGCCGCCTTTAACGTTGCCGAGGCTTTAGTTAACGCTGTTTTGAAAGGTAAGCTTCCGACTAAACAGGAAATTGGCGGTTTTGTCTACTTCTCAAAAGTGGAGACTCCCAAGCCGACTATCAGCGCTTTTGAAAAAGTGGCTCAAATAAGGGAAGTTGTTTCGCCTCCTTTTCCACTGGATGATAATGATAAGGCTTGCGCGTTGGTCGCTGGTCAAGGTGAATCCTTGGACAATTCACGGGTAAGGTTCGAAGAAGCTAAAAAGCGCTTACTTAACATTATCAGCGGAGGAGAATAGCTTGGTAAACGTGTTAGGCTACGATATCGGAGGCGCTAATACTAAAGCTGCCTTCATACGTACCCAAAAAGGCAGGCTTCATGATGTTCAGGTGGCATTGGAGTACTTTCCAGTGTGGAGAGATCCAGAAAAACTCGCAAGCGTCCTTCTAACGCTTAAGAAACGGTTAGGCGTCAACAGCCTTGACGGTTTAGGCGTTACAATGACCGCTGAATTATCCGATGCTTACACAACCAAGCGCGAAGGTGTCCACCATATTTTAGCGTGCGTTAAGAAAGCTTTTCCTGACGTGCCAATTTACGTTTTGAACACCGATGGAAAATTAGAGCCATTTAGCGTTGCTGAAGAGGAACCGCTTGGGGTTGCCGCGGCTAATTGGGCTGCAACAGGCTGGTTAGTAGCTCAACAGGTTAAAGATTGCGTGGTTGTCGACGTTGGAAGCACAACTGCAAGCATAATTCCCATAGTCAGCGGACATGTTGTAGCGAAAGGTAAAACGGATTTGGATAAGCTTATTTGCGGAGAGCTTGTTTACACTGGAAGCTTAAGGACGAATGTTGCTTCAATCGTGCATTCTGTTCCAGTTAAGGATGGGGTTGCAGGGGTCTCTTCAGAACTTTTCGCGTTATCTGGCGATGTACACTTAGTCTTAGGCAACATCACCGCAAAGGAATACACCTGTGAAACGGCTGATGGGCGAGGAAAAAGTTTGCCTGAAGCTTTGGCGAGGTTAGCTAGAGTAGTCTGCGCTGACACAGAAATGTTGACTCAACAAGAAATCATTAACATGGCAAAATACATCTATGATAAACAGGTTCTACAGGTTGCCGAAGGCTTAAACAAAGTCTACTCTTACACAAAAAAATTGACATCAAACGAAGTTTCAGTAGTGGTTACGGGGCTTGGCAAAGATTTCATCGCAAAAAAAGCCGCAGAAAATATCGGCGTCAAAGCCATAGTTGATTTGGAAACTTTAATGCAAACTGATGCTGTGGTCGCTACTCCTGCGTTCGGTGTTGCCCTGATGACTGCCATTAAACTTGAAGGAGAAATCGTCAAATGGACATGGCAGTAGTCAAAGTAGGCGGCAGCTTAGCATTATACCCTGAAAAACTAAGAACTCTATGTGCAAAGTTAAGCGAAGTCTCCGAGAAACATAAGCTAATCGTGGTGCCGGGAGGCGGCGAATTCGCTGATGCAGTAAGGAATTTAGATAAGCGGTTTAACTTGTCAAGCGCAGTCTCTCATCGTATGGCGATTTTGGGAATGGATCAATATGGATTTCTGCTGTCTGATTTGCTGCCGCATTCTTCCTTAATAGACAAACTTGAAGATGCGCAAGGAATTTTGGATCAGAGCAAGTTGCCCGTTTTTTTGCCTTCAAATTTTCTGTTTAGCAAGGACCCGTTGGAGAACTCGTGGGATGTAACTTCTGACTCCATCGCTGTTTATATTGCGGGTCAATTGCACGCAAGCAGAGTTGTTTTGGTGACTGATGTCAACGGGGTTTACACATGTGACCCGAAAAAGTTTTCAGATGCTAAACTGATCAACAAGTTAACCGCTAATGACCTTTTAAAGATGAATAAGCGGACAAGTGTTGACAAATTTTTACCTAAATTGCTTTTACAGTTGCAGATTGAATGTTTTGTTGTTAATGGGTTTTATCCTGACCGGGTTGAGTCTATCTTAGATGGGCGAGATACAGTTTGCACAATAATCAACTAGCAAACCCTTTTTCGGTTTCATGATCTTTGCTTTTAGGGAGCAGTCATTATTGACATTTGCTTATTTTTTGTTCCCATGATATTTTGAAGCTCCCAATACTTTTCCAAAAATACTAACCCTTTTTCAGTTGTTTTGAATTTTTTTTGACCACAATCATCTGCCATACCCACTAACCAACGGTTTTGAAGCATTTGCATAATGCAAGTTTGAAGCATAGCGTAAGAAATACCTGTTTGACGCCTAATGCAGCTTTTAGTCTGAGGACTTTTGCTTAAACTAAGTATTTCCGCGAAGACTTGAATGCGGTCTCGTCTCTTGTAAAAAGCCGTGGGGCCTTCCCCTTATGGATTGGCTACCATTCAAACAATTAAACGTTTGTTGTAGTGAATTATCAATCACAAATAAACTAAACGAGCAAATGCAGAAAAATAGAAAAAGGAAAATTGGAAGTAGTGTTTTAGATTTTTTTCTTGTCTTGGACTTCGCGGAAAGTCTTACCGCAGCACTCGTAAAGTGCAATGGTAAGTTGGGTTCTTTTTCCTTTCTTGTCTGGTTTGCCTGCCATCTTCCAAGTTTTCTTTGCGTTTTTTACTTCTTTTCCACAAGTTGGGCATTTTGCCATAATTATCCCTATGGCTCATTGTTATCATATGAATCAGCATAAAACACTTGCGGTTAATATACGTAAAATGGTTAAAAAAAGTCCTTTTTCCAATTAAAAAAATGGGAAAACCAATCGTTTTATTAATGAATCAAGCGCTAAGAAGCTTAATTTGGCGTGGGCTAATAGGTAATTCCATGTGTACTATGTTGAGAAATGTTGAGAACTGTAATCTTAAGAATTATTAACTTAGATCGATGTAGCTTACGTTGAAGGCACATGTCGATTGTTGGTTTAGATTTAGCAGGTGTTGAAAGCAGATCCACCGGCTTCTGTATACTTGGAGACATGAAGGCCGAGACATCCTTGGTTTATACAGACAACGAAATCATAGCGAAAATCAGGGAAAGCAAACCCCGAGTAGTTGCCATTGATGCCCCTTTAAGCCTGCCGCCTGGAAGAAAATCCATCGAGGAAAGAACAGATGTACACCTAAGAGATTGCGACAGGGAACTACTAAAAAGAGGCATAAAGTTCTTCCCTGTCACGTTGGGTCCAATGAGAAAACTAACCGTGCGCGGCATAAGCTTGAAAAGAATCTTGGAAGCCGAACACTTCGTTGTCATAGAGGCTTACCCTGGAGGCGCCCAAGATGTTTTGGGGATTCCTCGAAAGCAGAAAGGGCTCGGCAATCTAAAAGCAGGCTTGGAAAATTTAGGCATTGAAGGGCTGAACAGCCAGATGAGTGACCATGAACTTGATGCTGTCACATGTGCGTATGTTGGTAAACTGTTTTTGGAAGGACAAGCTGTCACTTATGGAGATCCTAACTATGGAATAGTTATGCCAAAAGGCGAAATTAATCGTCGGAAGCAAAGTTAACAAAGCTTGTTTATTCAACTTGTAACATTTCGATTTCTTTTTGCATCAGATACTTGAGAAAAGATACTCTTTGGTTCTTTCCTCTTTATTTGGTATGTAGATGCTTACTTTATAGTTTCAATTGTGTTGTTTTCTTGTTTTTTGTTTCTAGAGATTTTGGAGGGCCACCAGTTAAGTTTTTGCGCCAGCCCCATGAGTGAGGGTACGAAGAGAAGGATGACGATGGTGATATCTATCAGGATGGCTGAGGCGACTGCGAGGCTAATCTCTTGTAGAATAGCGATGTTAGTTATGATTAACGATGCGAACACGGTGGCGAGTACGAGCCCTAAGCCGAGGATTGTTACCCAGACTTTTTCGATGGCGGTTGTTATTGCTTCGTTGTCGGTTTTGCCGTTGAGGACTTCTTCACGGATGCGGGTGAGGAAGAATATGTCATAGTCTATTCCGACACCCAACATGGTTACAACTACGAATAGTGGCGCAAAGTCTAAGATGGGCAGGTTAAGGGCATAGTAGAATATGAAAGAAATGATGGCTAACGAGAACACGACGCTGCAAAGTATTGTGATTATGAGGCGGATTGGTGTGAAGGCTGAACGGAGCTGGAAAAACAAAATTACGTAAACCGCTGCTGCAAGAATCATTACGACTTCTGGAATTAGGTTGGTCATGAACGCTTGGCTGTCGTAGGTTGACTGAGTTTCCCCTCCAAAGTAAACGGCGATGCCGCTTATGAGAGGCAACTGGCTTATGTTCTTCTCCATCCCACGTAGGGCGTTGATGGCAGCTAAACTATCAGCTGAATTTGAAAGATCGACAGTAATCACCGCGGTCTTGTTATCTTTTCCAATCGTTGAAAGCATCTGACTCTCATATTGAATTTTGATTGGTGCAGACATGTTTTCCACGGAAGAGTAATCAAACAAGCTTCCGAAGGGTCTAGTTGTACCTGAAACGCTGGCGATTCCTTTAGAGTCTGCGGCGGAAGCTGTGATTTGCTCAATCTGGTTCAGCAAGGTCTGGTTAAACTGGTTGTCTCCATAGATTATCTGTGTGGGAGTTGTGACGACGATGGAAGTTGGCTCCATTATTCCGCTTCCAAAGCTGTTAGCTAAGGCGGTGAGTCCTTGATTGCTTTGGAAGTTTGGAATAAGCTTCAAAAAGTCCTCGCTGGTAGGCGTATAATAAACAACGGCGAAGGCGCTTAAGGCTACTATGCTGATGATGATTACGATGGGTACCTTACGTTTAAGTGTAGTATGTGCCAAACGCCTTAATCTGTTCTGTTTAGGATCAGACTTTGCTTTGCCTTGCCTATTCAGTCCTGGCCAGAAAATTCTGTCACCTAAAGAAATCTCAAGGGCAGGCAATAATGTAAGCGAAGCTAAAAGCAAGATTGCGACTCCAAGTGCTATGGCGGTTCCGACGTCACTAAAGATGGGCACGTTGGCAACTGCCATGACAATGTAAGCGACGATGACGGTTATGCCCGCGGTTAGGACTGCTTGTCCCGCCCACTTAATGGAGATGCCCACGCTTTCCTCGATGGATTTGCCTTTTTGCCTTTCTTCTCTTGTGCGTCTAAGCTGCAACACTGCGTAGTCTACGGCTAGACCTAGCATCAGCAGTATGGTTAACGTTGGGGTTAGGAAAGTCAAGTTTCCATGACCAATATCGACGACACCAGCGTAGATGGAGGCAAGTGCAACCGAAATTGAAGTGCCGCCGATCAGGACTGGAATCAAAGCAGCGACAGGTGATAAAAACAGTAGTCCAACGATTAAAAGGGAAATCGCGATGCCAGGCCCCACGGTCAATTCCAGAGCAGGCACAAATGCTTTTGCAACATCCTTAGTTAAAACTGCGGCGCCAGTCACATAAACTGAACCAAAGTTTTGAAGCCCAGAATTTTTTACATCTGATTCCACATGAGCGATTGTTGTGTCGTCTGGATTAGACGAGAAGCCGAGAACAATCAGCATCGAATCATTTTGGGAATTAACGAAATTACCCGACAACGCGCTTGTGGGTGCATATGGATAATCAGTGAAAGGCTGAGTTGCAATCTCATTGTCGATGGCAAGGTTCACATCGGCGGTTGTTGCGTTCGGTGAAAGCCCTGATAGAAGACTGCTGAGAGACGCATTGTTTATGGTGAAGAGCGGGGAGTCTGCGAAGGTGCTTTGGGTAGCATTTGAAATAAGATCGCAAGCTAGATTCCACGTCTGAGTATCGTTGGGTGATGAGCCAAGCTGATAGGAGGAATCCATCAGGTCAGAAACTGAAAAACCCGCTTCTCCAGTTGTGATGTTAGTGTAGCTGTTTTCTAAGAGTGAAATGGCATAGTTCCCGAGCGTTGCATTCGAAGGTGATGAACCAAAGCTGTATAGTCGGTTGAGAAGGCTAGTTGGTGAGGCTCCTAAGGCAGATGAGAGTTCCGCAGGGATGCTTGATGCCATGGTTGAAATTGTCAAGTTCGCTACTGCGTCAGGTTGATTCCAATTTGTAACGGTTAAGCCTGAAGCAACAGCGTCAATCATTTGGCTTGTCTGTGCATTAAGCTGTTGGCTGCTTATCATCGCCGTTACTGCTTGATTTACGGCAAAGGCTTCACGATCAAGCACCGATGTATCGTTTGAGAGGGCTTGGAAGCTTGTCACCCAAGCACCATAGAATGCGGAGTAGTAGCCGATTGTTTGGGTGCTGCCTCCGAAATTAGAGGTTAAATTGTACACAGTTGCGTTAGCGTTAGTATTTGCATCAGCATACGAGATTGACGGATCCTGTGCGATTATTCCTTGCCAAGTACCGACAAATGCCGCTGGTACGCCATAAACTAGTTGGGCTGTTTGGTTGATGCCATTCAGCAGTTGAAACAGGTTTGTGCTCAATTCAGATAGGTTATCCTGCAAAGAATATAACGCAGAGTTAATCGTGATTATGTTGGATTGTAAACTTGCCGTCTGATTAAGTATATCAGGCACTGAAGAGTTAAGCAGGCTAGCCTCCAGCGAGTAAAGGCTTGATTCACCAGTATAATTGCCAATATCCGCATCCTTAGATATTGTGTCATTGAGTCCAAGCACATCCTGCTTTAACGCGTCAGAATATACTGGAGCACCCTGAATTACCACAAGGATGCTGCTGTCGCTACTATTAGAATCTGGAAACTGAGCTTTTATTATATTGGCTGCTTTAAACGACATCGTGTTTGAAGGTGCCCCAAACCCGCCAGTCAGGTTATAGGAAACGGATGAAAAGAAGCTTGGGATAAGAACAAGCGAAAGCAGCACCGCAATCGTCCAAGCTATGATGACCCATCGGGACCGTCTGCGAATGAAATGGTTTAGAGAATCGAACAACGACTTTGACAATTGACATTAAGCTCCCTGGTAAACGAGTCACATAGTTATTAAATAACTGCTAATCATAGCATTGCCGTTTACATCGCCTTTTTTAAGGATTTGCCAAAATCCAACCATAAACCAACATGAAATCAGTTCATCAGACCAGGTACGGAGAAGAATAAGAGTTCCTGCTCAATTTTGCGCAGTTTGAAATTGGGTGACATAGAGAAGGCTGTATCTTCGGTCTACCATCAAGATGCGCAGGCAGAACTCCGGGAAAACCAATCGGGCATTTTCCACTATTCGACCTATTCGCAAGGTTTTATAAGTAAGTTGGTGACACAAGGGCTCTGTTGTGCGAGAGCATTTACGCTTCTTGCTCAATAAAAATAAAACTTTAAGGAGAAAAGAAAAATGCAAAAGCTAAAAAATAAAACCATTGCGATTGCGATTGCTATATTCTTGATGTTTTCAATGTCAGCTTCAGTGATGCTTATACCAAATGCTAGTGCACATACACCTGCATGGCAGATTCCAACATACGCTTACATCACTGTGACTCCTAACCCGGTCGGCCTTAGTCAGTCAGTATTCATAGATATGTGGCTTGACAAGGTGTTACCCGGAGCAGAACTAGGCGATAACGTTCGATACGCGAACTACGAACTCACCATTACTGCGCCTGACGGCACAAAAACAACAACGACCTGGGCTGTTGTCTCAGACCCAACAGCAAATCAGGACTATTCCTACACTCCTACTCAAGTCGGCACATACACTCTTAACTTTACTTTCCCCGGACAAGTATACTCATGGACTCAACCCGTCCCGAGTCTCTTCGGTCCTCCTGCAGTAAGTCCATACGTAGGCGACACTTTTCTGTCCAGCTCTGCATCAACAACTCTCACTGTTCAGTCATCACCAATCGCCACACTTCCAACCACTCCGCTTCCGACCGCTTACTGGACGCGACCAATATACGGTGAGAACTCTAACTGGTATACGATTTCGTCAAACTGGCTAGGTAGAAATGCGCCAGGCTACTCGAATGGATATGGTATCTCATCGGGTATCGGTTCTCCAAGTGGAACCGTAGGGTCTCAAACTGGCCATATCATGTGGACTAAGCCGCTTCAAAGTGGAGGAGTCGTTGGAGGAAACAGCTTTGTCATTGCGGGGGACACTTACACCGACGGATCTGCATACGCATTAAGATACACTAATCCAATAATAATGGACGGAATGCTCTACTACACGGAACCAATATCAGAGGATGGTCCTAGTAGTGGTCCAACCGTCTGCGTTAACCTGCAAACAGGACAGCAAATCTGGAGTAGCAGTACTATGCCTGCGCCATCATTCGGCTACATATATGACGTTCAAGACCCCAACCAACACGGAGTTTATCCGCCAATTCTAATTGCGACTTCAGGAGGAATGAGTCCATTTGGATACATGGGCCCAGAGCTTTGGCAGGCGTTTGATGCAGACACAGGAGACGCACTGTTCAACATAACTAACATCCCACAAGGCACAGCAGCCGTAGGTGTAAATGGGGAATACTTGATATTATCCTTGACTAATGATGCCGCCCCCGGGAGTGCACCACAGTATTATTTGAGCGAGTGGAACTCGTCTAGACTGTGGGATAATTTATACTCAGGGGCATCAACAACGCCAACCAATGTTCCACCTATAACTGACGGAAGCTGGGCAGGGGGCTATATGATGACCGCGTTCGGACCGACTTATGAACCAAGCTTGTATGACTGGAACGTTTCGATATCATCGCTAAACACGTGGGCCTCATCACCCATCATACTTGCTGCTTACACCAATAATATGTTGATTTGCATGAACGGTACTTTCCCGAATTTTCCAGGTGCATTTAATTCAGTAAACAGCTGGGCTCCCTACACATATTTCGCTCTCAACCTCAATGCAACTAATGGTGCAGTCGGTACAGTACTATGGAAGAATACTCTTAACGCGCCAGCAGGCAACATGTCTGTCTCATTTGCAGGAGCCGATCCAACAGCTGACGGCGGCAAAGGCGTCTTCGTTGAATCATACTATCAAACTATGCAATTCGTAGGATACAGCATGGCAACAGGCCAGAAACTCTGGGGTCCAATCGGCGGCAATCAAGTAGCTCTTAACTTCTTCGAAGAAGGCGTACCGATGGCTTACGGTAACCTCTACTCCATTGGATATGGAGGAGTACTTTACTGCTATGATTTGACAAATGGAAACCTATTGTGGACCTACGGTAACGGCGGCGAAGGCAACACCACTAACACAGACTTAGCCGCGCCTTTCCCCAATTATCCAGCTGTTATAGGCGCTATTGGCAACGGAATAGTATATATGGTTACCAGTGAGCATGATACCGAAACACCGATTTTCAAGGGCGCATTAGCACGTGCTGTTAACGCTACAACTGGAAAAGAAATCTGGACTCTTTCAAATGAGGACAACGGCCTAGGTGTCGGCAACCCCGGATATGCTATCGCAGACGGCTATTCAACATTCTTTAACGCCTATGACAACCAAATCTACGTTGTCGGCAGAGGACCCAGCGATACCAAAGTAATGGCGCCACTGACTGCTATCACAGAAGGCACCAACGTAGTTATACAGGGCACAGTGACGGATGTTTCCGCTGGCACAACACAAACCGAGCAGGCAGCTGACTTTCCAAATGGCGTTCCGTGCGCATCTGACGCAAGCATGACGGCTTGGATGGGCTACGTTTACCAGCAGCAACCACTACCAACCAATTTCACAGGTGTAACAGTACAATTAAGCGCTATTGATCCGAACGGCAATCACATCATCATCGGCGATGCTACAACCAATGTAGATGGCGTATTCGACTACACTTGGACTACTCCAAATGTCCCAGGTAGCTACTCTATCTTCGCTACATTCGCTGGCACCAACGGTTACTATGGATCAAACGCAAATACTGGTGTTGACGTAGTATCAGCTGCACCAACTCCAGCGCCAACCGCTACACCCGTAACAGGCCTAGCAACAATGTCAGCCCTAACGTATGGAATCGTCGCTGTAATAATCGTAATAATCGTCGCAATCGCCATAGTCGCATTACTCTTGCTAAGAAAAAAGCCATAAAAACAACACAATAAAACCACAACCCCTCTTTCTTTTTCTTTTTTATTTTAAAATTAGAAAGCAATGGAGAAGAGATAAGGGCTAAGGAGACTCTGGTCAAATTCACGAAAGGGTATGCATGAAAAAGACGTGACCTTAGCGGAAAAGAAGCCTTTAGATTTGGGTCTAGAAACGGGGGATCTTGTTTAGGTCTGTTGAATTTTCGGTTAAATCTAAAATAACGTTCAATAAAGAAATAATGTTCAATAAGACCTGCCGCTTATTATTTTTAAAGGTGAATCATTGAAAGCTACTTGTGAACAGATGCTTAAGAACCTCAAGCAGACGCGACGATTCAATGGTGCATCACTATTTCCTTCGTGTATTTTTCTATTAGTGATGCTGATGAAAATGACTGTTCGGAGAGTTGCAACTAAAAAAATATTTGGGTCCTCAATTGTAGGGCTGCTTCTTTTCTCAACGTTTTTTGCCTTTTCAGGCACGGTTGTTCATGCTGCTTCGGTTTACACGATTACTGCTTCTGCTGATTCTAACTCTACTATTTCTCCATCTGGCATCGTAAATGTAGACTTTGGAAACAGCCAAGAGTTTAGGTTTAGTGCAAACTCAGGTTATTACGTCAGTAACGTTATTGTTGACAATTCGTTTGTCAGCACGTCTTCGCCCTACATTTTTACTGACATGCAATCAGATCATACCATATCGGTTTTAAGCGCTTCAACGTCAGGAAGCTCGGGCATTGCAAAGCAAAACACTTATCCTGATGACACGGGAAATTATACGTCAGTCATCTCTTTTCTCTACCAAATGACATCATTAAATACCAATGCAACATTTGCAGTAAGCATTGATGGCGCATCACACATTTCCATGACTTTCGTGGGCGCAATAAATGAATTGGTTGCAGGAGATTCTCAGAATCGCACTTGGTACACTTGGGAAGCCACTGTCACGCCTATCACAACTTTAGGAATTCACACCTTTCAGTTTTTCAGCAATTACTGGGTTTGGTCTGTTCAGAATCCAGTTAAGGACTCGTATTGGGCTGAATTAAATAGTAAAACCCCTGTTTACTCATTTAATATTGTAGACTCAACACCGGCATCAAGCCCGACACCGCTCCCTACTTCGACACCGACATCACCTCCAGGCGATGTTGGCTCTCTCCAGACTTCAAGCCCGACTCCTACGCCTCCCGGTCTGGACGACGCCCAGTCCATTGTTCCTATCTGGTTCTGGGTTGTGCTTGGTATAATTGTAGCAGTATCGGTTGCTGCCGTTTTGACGGTTACTTTGTCCAGAAAAGCCTCGTTCTCGGCGCAGGAGTAAAAGCAAATTCTATTTCTCTATTGTGTTATTATGGTGTACAGAAAGAAGGCTAATCCTAAGCTCTGGATCCTAAACTTCACAAAACCATATCTCTCCTAAGCGAGCCCCAATCAAACTAAACCCAAAAGAACCGCGCGGCGCGTCAGCTATTAGAATTGCAGTTGTAGCGTGGGTTAAATATTTAATTTGGACAAAACAATTGAAGTTCTTAAGAGTGTGCTGCAGATTTGGGGGGGCTATCTAAAAACCAAAAAAGAATTTTGGAAATGTTAAATATAAAACCTGATATGACAACCAAGGAAATTGCTGAGATGGTTTTTGGTAAAATCGTAGAGTACAAATCACAGGAGTATGCTTCAGTTCACCGCAGCCTAATTTCCTTGGAAAAGCAGGGTTACATCAGGCGAGTACAGGTTCAACTTCGCTGGCGAAGGGAGAGCCAAATAGAAGGGCGTGTGCGATGACTACGTCTGCAAACCAGCGGCACGGCCCTTATCCTTTCCCTCTGCAATTAACTTAAGAGCATGCGCGCTTCTATATTCTTCAACGCAGTCTTTTTGAAGGATTCTCATTGAGTCTAAAAGATTATTCAGGATACATTCGGGAAAGCTTCCGTGAGCATAATTTGAAAGACTTAGTTAAAAGAGCATGCTCTTCATCGGAAATACGCGATTATGTTTACCGGGCTGTCTTGAAACGTACCCTTAGAATGCATTTGCCGCCGTCCCTTTCTAAACAAAACAAGGTTCTGAGAATTTTGGCGATTTGCTGTTATATGGCAGATCGACCAAATCTTGCAGATAAACTGGTGGAATCTGTGGAAGAGGCTAAATCAGTGAAACTTGATTTAGTGATCACCAATAATACATCTTGTCAGTCGTCAAATGCTACGGCTCCATATGTCAAGTACAGTTTGCTTGGGAAAAAGTTTGTTTCAGTTGAAAGAATGATAAAAGAACAATTGAAGCCTTACCATGATTACGTGATTATAGTTGACGACGACGTGAAGCTTCCTACCGAATTTTTTGACAAGTACTTTAAGATTGTAAACGGATTTGGATTAATTGTGTCGCAGCCTGCGATCTCATCAGACTCTAATGCACCATGCGGGAAGGTTTCTAAACCGATTCCTCAATCAATAGCGCACTTGACCCAATTTGTTGAGATTGGTCCTGTTACTTGCTTCGAAAAAAGAGCTGTGCCACTGTGTCCGTTTGGTGGTGTTAGTCCAATGGGCTGGGGACTTGATTTTGTATGGCCACGTATATGCATGCAGAAAAGATGGCCGATGGGTGTAGTCGACTTCGTGCCAGTTCAACACAACATTCGCGAGGTAGCCGAGAATTATGAAAGTCAAAAAGAATACATGCTTATGCACGAGTATCTTTCAAAGGTTGCACACGTCCCTTTTTGCTCAAAGGATGTGATCGGCCAAATAATTTCCGTGAAAGACTATCCACAGATTTGATAAGCTAATCCAAAATGATGTTGTGGTGCCGAGGGCAGGGTTTGAACCTGCGACGACTCGGTCTTCAGCCGAGCGCTCTCCCGGGCTGAGCTACCTTGGCACCATGCGCTGGTGTGACCACATCCAAGAATGAAGTGAAATGTTTTAAAGCTTTCTGAATTTGAATATGCACTTTAGTTTAGTAATTAATTAGTGCAGGAAACTTACGTGGATTAAGAAGTAGCCAATTAAGCCGCAGCCTAAAAAACACATTAACATTAAGAATCCTTCTTGATTAGGCGTCAATTCGAAATTCAGCTTTTTTCTTAGCCCCATGTCTTACACCGCTAAGCTGTTTGTTTTAGGAGGGGAAAGGTTTTATGAAGGGAAAATACGTAGTTTCAATCCACAACACCCAGCGGGCCGTTAGTCTAGCTGGCTAGGACGTCGCCCTCACGCGGCGAAGATCACCGGTTCAAATCCGGTACGGCCCACTATAATGCAATTTTTGTTGTTGTGCATGCACAATCACAAATTTTTAAAAGCAGTTAGCTCTCTATAGGTTGTTACCATCGTTACTAGGAGGTGTAATTTGTGCCTGAAACATCAATTAATATAACGGAGAAATTGCAGAAAATCGGTCAAACTGCCCAAGACTACAAGGATGCGATTGTTAATCAATTCAAAGACATGGAAGTAGAAGTAAAGGATTGGAACTTTGCAGTCGGGAAAGTTGATAAAGAATACGTTGTTGAGGTTAACCTTAAGCTTGGCATCCGTTCGAAAAAAGCTTAAACAAGATTGTTTTCTATTTGCAGTAAGAAACGCAAACCCCTTTTCTTTAAAATTTATGTTTAACCTTTTTAAATAGAATATTTGATTCTGAATAGTAAAGTTTAGCGTTTTTCTTCTTTTGGCGGTTCAATTATTTTTCACCAAAACAAATAAAAACTCGACTTGCATCCATGAAGGCTACTAGAGGAAACTTGTATGCCGTCTGAAATTACTGATGTTGATAAGTTTGTAGCTATGAGCGCCAAAGCAAAGCATTGCTCAGTGCAAAGACTCAAAGGTACCGTTAAACTTAAACTTCGCACCCCCCGCCAACTTTACACGCTGAAAATTGAGCCTTTAAGAGCCGACGAAATCATAAAAAAGCTTCAATGCGAAATCCAAGAGAAAGAGAAATAAAATAACTTTTTTCTCAACTATTCCTTTCTATTTTAGCCGCCTGGCCTTTACAGGCTAAACTGTCAATTCTTATGTTGAATATCTTGTTGTATACAAAAGCATCAACGAAACCCACTTTAAAGCTTGCTTGCACCTTGATTTTGACGCCTTAAACGCTGAGATTTCTCGAAAATCGGCGAACCTTAAATATACATGCCACATGCAAAATCAAATTGAGTTAAAAAAAGGGATCGACAGCTAAAATCAGCTTTTAAAGCATAACGGCAGGCCTGTAAAAGCTTGAAATAAACGAAGTAACACTTAAAATTCGCCTCTTCTAATGCTAATTCAAGCTTTGTTCCGGGTTAGTCGCCTAATACGGGAGCTTTTAATAGATTTCTTTGCGCCAAATTATTGCTGCGAAAGCTTTTTGTGAGCGAAAATCATTCGAATGATGATTTTTTACATGTAAAAGTTAAAAAAATCATCCAAGTTATCACAAAAATTACAAGGACCTGATAAATTATCCATGTCCTTTTTTGCTTTTGAGGGCTTCGGCTGGCGAAGGCTTGGCGTTTTTGCTTTTTGTGAAAAAAAAGAAAGGGTATTTCAGTAAGCCTTGAAATAACGTTTCATCAATGGACAATAGATGAGGGCATCGTAACAGGAAGTAGAGGGTTGTCTTGCATGAAGCTAAATTATCTGAGAGGGCTTTAAAAAGTGTGTTTGGGTGATGCTTTCGTATACGGCTCTAGACTGCATGGCGCTGAATTTTTCTTCAGTTTTGATGCATTTTGCTATTTTTTGCTTCTTTTATGTCAATATACTTAAGGGTTAATTATGAGTGTTGAGTGTAATCTGGTAATTTCTCTTCTTAAATTGACAAAAAAAGGGCCTGTTTTAACTGAAAATGTCAATAGAGATGCCCGCATACCATCATCAGTTGCAAGAAAATTGCTGGAAAAACTGCAAAAGGAAGGCCTCATTTATCTAAAACAGGACAACGTAGAAGTAAGCAGGCTCAAACTCGCAGTTAAAGCCGCATCCTTAGGAGCAGACTTAGAGCACATTAGCAATTTGCTTTGTTGGCAAGAGTTTGAAGAAATTACTGCTTTTGCATTGAAAAACAACGGGTACACGGTGTCAAATAACGTTCGATTTAAAAACGTAGCGCGCAGATGGGAAATAGACGTAGTCGGCTGCAAGAAACCCTTAGTCGTCTGCATAGACTGCAAACATTGGCAACATGCAATTGCGCCTTCTGCTTTGAAGAGAATCGTCGATTCACAGGTTGAACGTACAAGAGCATTGGCGGATTCGCTGCCGAACATCGCCCTAAAACTTGAATGCACAAGGTGGAGTGAGGCCAAGTTTGTTCCATCCATATTATCCCTCATGCCCAGTTCATTCAAGTTTTATTATGAGGTGCCCATTGTACCCGTACTTCAATTGCAAGATTTCATAAACCAGCTGCCAGCCTACATTGATTCGCTCAAGAATTTCCCGAAAACCTTCAATTCTTTAAGTCATAATCTTTAAGATTGAACTTTTAGCTAGCCTAAACGCTGGATAAAGGCTAAGAAGCAAGATTCCCGCTAAAGCTGCAGAAAGCAAACCAGTTATCTCCAAGATCGTGAAGCCTGTAACTATCGGTTGAGGCATCAAAATAAGCAGAGTTATGATTGTGCCAAAGGATATTCCGACCCCAAAGCTTGAAAGAAGCACAATTATGCTTTGGATTGCCGAAACTAAGACAACAAATTTAGGTTTAGCTCCGACAGCGCGTAAAACAGCGAATTCTTGATGTTGCTCATCTACCGCAAGCGTCATGTAACTTACCATGCAGAGGGCTGCAGCAACCAGAGTAAAGAGGGGCATAATCATTATAGTTTGCCAGGTTGAAGCTAAAAAGTTCGTGTCTTTTTCAACGACGCTGTTTAGCGGGAAGACGTTCAGGTTTGGATCTATGTTTTGTATTAAGGTTTTGATTTGTGCGATTGCTGCAGATTGATCAGCTGAGTTCTTAAATGTAACCAGCAGTAGGTTGGGGCTGGAGAGAGCCGTAATCTTTTCGAGTGTCGCAACGGGAACGTAGGTTACATTGCCGTTGTTTATGGGGTCTACGCAAACTCCCACTATGTTAAAGGTGCTTTTTTCAAATGATATGCCTTCAACAAGCGGGTTTGACTGGTTTATGTTCCTGCTTGGGTCAGGCGTATACATCGATAGAGCAATTGAATCGCCTACAACTGCCTCGTAATCGTCATTTTCATTCAAAAATCGACCCTCAACATTCCAATCGCCAGAAAGTTTTGCTGGATAAACACCGATAACTATTGAATCACCAGTTCTGCTATCACCCACCGGTGTGACCTGCAAAGTCTCGCCGTTAAGGCTGAAATTTTGAGCCTCTTGAACTTGCTCATTTAAAACTAACCGTGTATCGACCACGCTTACGCTTGGCAAAGCATTTAATTGCTGGATAACTGAATTTGGAATCGCCAGATTTGAGGCGGAATAGTTAAAATTGCCTGTTTTTGAGGCTCCTGAAAACGTTGATAAAAGCTGTTTATACTGGTTACCCATGCTGTTTGTGGCTATGGCTACTGTATTTTTACCAACAGCGTTTTGAACCCATGACGTAGTGGTGCCGCTTGCAATGACGCCGCCCGCAATAGAAACCGTAAGCAGGATAAAAACTATTGAAAGCAAAAGGAAAATTCGAAGAGTCGACGATTGCCGACGAGCCAAGCTTCTGGTAGCGATACTCCAAGTTATCCGGGACCTTGAGAGTGGTTTGTGCTTGTTGGTTGTGGTTAAACCGTAATAGTTCACGGGTGAAAGCGCCTTTGCCGGTGACATTCTTGAGGCTTTAAGGAGAGGCCAAATACCGAAAAATAATGCAAGAACAAAAAAGACAACAAAAACTAAGGGTGCAAACAAGAAATTAGGCGACCGATAAGATGAAAAAACATAGTTAGCGACGCCATAGTCCATTATAAAGCCGATAATTATGCCTAAAACGCATCCCGCTACCGTTGTTGTTAATAGTTCTGTCATGAAGTATCCAGCAACAAGGCTGTTTGGGCATCCAGCCGCCTTTATCAAACCGAAATCGCGGGTTCTTTGTGACATCATAAAGAAAGCGATAAAGGAAGTTAGCACTATACCTACGGCAAAAATGAGTATGCCAATGAAAAGTATAAACTGTGAAAACAGCGAGG